>Ga0209702_10008270_pt1 | contig 12210 bp, 3 predicted proteins | sample FRY01_FD_187210 | JGI IMG/M metagenome (GOLD analysis project Ga0209702, IMG submission 187210) | Freshwater microbial communities from Lake Fryxell liftoff mats and glacier meltwater in Antarctica - FRY-01 (SPAdes) (version 2) | ecosystem: Environmental > Aquatic > Freshwater > Ice > Glacier... | reverse complement strand
GCCGCGCCGGGCGGGTTATCATCACATCGGCACCGCCCAATGCCCTGGCCCGGGCCAGCCAGGACGGAGCCATCTTCTCTGACAGCCTCTTTGCCGGTCTGGCCCAGGGCAGCAGCCTCTTTGCCAGCTTCGACAATGCCCGGCGCAGCACCAGCCGTCTCTATTTGGACCAGATCGCCTGGCTGGACGATGACGGTGACGGCGTTGCGAACAGCGCCAGCGATGGTCGTGTGGCGCAACAGCGGGGCTTTGCCTATGCCAATACCTTTGACGACAGCGCCTGGCCACCCTATATCGAATCGGTTACGCCGCCCGCTGCCATCGAAAATGGGCGAGGGGTGATCGAGGCGCTGGTTCTGGCCGACGAGGCAAACCCCGTGCAGACGGTCTGGGCGGTCATCTATCCGCCGGACTATGTGGATCCCCAACCGGGCGAAGGGGTGGTGGATATGGTGGAGCCACCCGTCGGAGTACCTCTGCTGCGGGATGGCAACAGCAATCGCTACCGGGCGACGGATTCAGGCTTCACCCAGACGGGCCTCTATCGCATTGTGGTGCAGGCCGAGAGCCGCAACGGTCAGAGTGCGCGTCCTGTGGTGGTGGAAGTGCGTACGGGCTGGCGGGTCTTTTTGCCCGCGCTGGCGCGGTAGTGAACACAGATCGCCTAAGTTGACGATTTTTCCCGGACGGTTGTCAAAGCTATAGACGTTCAGGAAAAAAATTGTCGAGTGTAGGGGCGCTGCTTGCTGTGCCTGCTTCAGGTCACGGGCGCAGCAAGCAGCGCCCCTACAAATAATTACTTGAAGAACTGTATTTTAACGCCATTCCTGAGCGAGGTGAACTGCTATGTCCTGGGAACAGGATTCGATGCGGATTCCGCATCGAATCGATGATCAGATTCTATCCTGCAGATGGATTGCTATGGGCCTTCGGCTGGTGATGCTGGGCGTGATCCTCTGCGCAGGCGTACCTGGCACGATCTACGCACGGCAGCCGCAGCAGACGATTTCCCCCACGGACGAGTGGTACGAGCCAAACGATACGTGTACAGAGGCCCGCCCGATTGCCACAGACGGCATTCATCAGCTTCACACCCTGGCGGCGGACGCTGATGTGGATTGGGTATCGGTTGCTGTCGAGGCAAAAGAGACGTATCTGATCGATGTCCAGGTGCCGCCCGGATCGTCTGCCCACCCGGTGGTCACTCTTTTCAGTGAAGGCTGCGCGGGTGAAGGTAAAGATGATTTGGACGAAGTGCCTGGCCCGGAGAGCCGCTTTGAATACCGATCTGGCTTGGGCGGAAGTGTGTATATCCAGATCGCTGGCAAGGCGGTAGATGGGGCTATCTACCCTGCTCCCTATCACTTGTCCGTGCGGCACCTGGACGGGACTCGGCCTGGTGCCGTCATCATCGCAGTCGGTCGCTACCGCTACCACGATCCCGTACAGTCTCTCTATGCGTCGAGCGCCAGGGCTGTCTTTGACGCCTTTCAAAATATAGGATTGCCGGAAGATGAAATCTACATGCTCAGCCACGACATGGGCGATCCCAATACCGATGCACCGGCAACGAAATCTAATCTGGCCGCTGCCATCAGCTACTGGCCACAGAATAAGGTAGGGCCGGGCCGCCCTCTGGTCCTGTACTTTGTGGGACCGGGTGACAGGGATTTTTTCTATCTGGATGAACCAAATGGTCAGAGAGTGACTCCGGGTGAAGCAGACAAATGGCTGGCAGCATTGGAATCTGTGTACCCGGACGTACCTATTTATGTGGTGCTGGAGCAGGGGTGTGCTGGCAGTTTCATTCAGCATCCGAGCACCCTCAGCCGATCAGGGCGTACGGTGATGGCCAGTACGGCTGCGGACGGCCTCCCCCACGCCAATCAAAGTCAGATGCTCTTTTCCACCTACCTGAGCCAGGCGCTTTCCGAACGCAAGAGTTTCTATAGCAGTTTTCTGGCGGCAACCTGGGCCACGCAGATTGCCTACCCTGAACAGTCGCCCTGGCTGGATGCAGATGGTGACGGCGTGCCCAATCGTGAGGCGGACTATCGTATCGCCGCTACGCATGGATTCGAAAAGTCGGGAGCCTTCTGTGCGGGAACATCGTGCATTGCGTCGCCCCCGCCCGTCATTCGGCAGGTAAGCGCATCCTATGACGTCGCAAACGGACAGGGCGCGATTACGGCTACGCTGTGGAGTGAGAGCAGCCCGCACATCAAGTATGTCTGGGCGGAAATCGAACGGGCCGAGGCGGAATCCAGCCCTGTCTGCACCGATGTGCATGGCGGGGGGAATCTCTCCATTCCATTGCTACCCACCGGCGACAATCGCTGGCAGGCGACGCATAGAGCCTTCGACAGCGCCGGCGTCTATCGCATTGTGGTCTACGCCACGGACGAGGACGGTCAGTTGAGCAGGCCGCGGGAGGTGACGGTGACGACGGGGTGGCGGGTTTTCCTGCCGGGGGTGGCGCGATGAGGCGGTACGATAGAGCGGCTTCACGCTGTATCGAACGCTCATTGTCATATTGGGTTTAGAGCAATAAGCGCAGACAACATCGACAAATGCCGTATTCCTGGACATCTATTGATACTGCAGGCTGAGCAAGCCAACCAGGTGGGGCAGGAAATCTTATCAATGTTGCGCGGGATGGGCGGCGTCACGTTCATAAACAATAGCGTTATGAAGGAGCGAGGGTCATGTCGAATCTTGGTGGTCACAAAGACAAACAGAATTATGGTAGAACGGTTATCTTGGTTTTTCTACTTGGGTTTGGCCTGATGGCGTCCGTGTGGATAGCCTCCCCGCCGTCCGTATATGCGGCGCTCCCTTCCGTTACGCCAACCCCATTCCCTGCGCCCACTGCTGAAATAGAATTAGGGGACAGACCGTGGTTGCGACCAGAACCTACGCGGCACGATTCTGGTGATGTAGGTCCAATGAAAACGGATGCAAAACTCGACGCAGATCGCGCTGCCACGGGGAAGCCCCAACCGGGCGCTGCTGAACAAGAGACCAGCCGGATGGCAGTACGCTCGATGGTCAGCGCAACTTCGTTAACACTGCCCTGGTTTGATGATGGCGAAAGCGGGGTGGGGGCTTGGGGTGTGGAATCAACTTGGGAACTGATGACGGACGCGGGCAGCGACCCAGTCTACTCTGGCGTCTTTGCCTGGAGCGATTCGCCCAATGGCGTGTATACCAACAGCGTGAGCAGTAGCCTTTTCACGCCCTCGCTCGACGTGAGTGGTCTGGGCGGCAGTACGGTAGTCCTCTCCTATCAGATTCAATACGAACTGGAGACTAACTTTGACTATCTATACATAGAATATGCCTTGGACGGCGGAGAGTGGCAACAGAAAGCGAGGATAAACGGCTCCAATGGCGTTTATCAGAACCACGCCGATTCGATCTTCATTCCGTCGGGTGTCAGCCATCTTGAGATTCGTTTCCGGTTGAGGACGGATAGCAGCGTGGTCTTCGACGGCGTTCATCTGGATGACATTCAGGTCTATCCATTCACCTTTGCGTGCAGCAGCGTGAGTGAGATTCCCCAGGTTGAGTGTGAGAGTCTGGTGGCTTTGTACAACAGCACCAACGGTCCGCAATGGACATCGTCTACGGGGTGGTTGGCTACGGACACGCCCTGTAGCTGGCAAGGGGTTGGCTGTGATAGCGGTCATGTGACGAGTCTCAACCTGACCAGTAGCCAGCTAATCGGCAGCATTCCAGCCGAACTGGGCAACCTCGGTAGCCTGACCTATCTTAACCTGGGTTCGAACCAGTTGAGTGGCAACATTCCAGCGGAATTAGGTAACCTCAGCAGCCTGACTTTCCTTTGGCTGTTCTACAACCAGTTGAGTGGCTCTATCCCGCTGGAACTAGGTAATTTGAATAATCTGACCACATTGACCCTGTCCTGGAACCAATTGGACGGTATTATCCCTGTCGAACTGAGCAACTCGAGCAGCTTGACAGGGCTTGACCTCTCCTGGAACCAGTTGAGTGGTTCTATCCCAACAGAATTGGGTAGCCTGAGCGGTTTGACGGGTCTCTTTCTGCACTCAAATCAGTTGAGCGGCAGTATTCCAGCCGAACTGGGCAACTTGAGCAGCCTGACGAGTCTCAACCTGGACTCGAATCAGTTGAATGGGTCTATCCCCGTCGAATTGGGCAACCTCACCAGTCTACAGAACCTGTCCTTTGGCGGCAACCAGTTAAGCGGCAGCATCCCAGCCGAACTGGGCAGCCTCAGCAGCCTGACGAGTCTCAACCTGGCCTTGAACCAGTTGAGCGGGTCTATCCCAGTCGAATTGGGCAACCTCACCAATCTACAGGGCCTGTACCTTAGCGACAACCAGTTGAGCGGTTCCATCCCAGTCGAACTGGGCAGCCTTACCAATCTATTCTACCTGTACCTGAACTCAAATCAGTTGAGCGGGCCTGTTCCCTTAAGCCTGACCGCCCTTGCCAACCTCGAGTACTTTGACTTCTCTAACACCAACCTGTGTGAACCGAACGACGTCGACTTTCAAAATTGGTTGAGCGGGATCGGAAACGTGGGCAGCACCGGTGTTATGTGTGGAGGATCTCTGCCCTGGTTTGATGATGGCGAAAGCGGGGGTGGGGATTGGAGTGTGGAAGCGCCCTGGGCGCTAACGCCGGTCAGCGCCAGCGATCCGGCCCGCTCCGGCGTCTACGCCTGGAGCGATTCGCCGGGTGGAAGCTACACCAATACCCTCAACGTCGCTCTGACCTCGCCTCTGCTCGACGCCAGCAACGCGGCGGGCGGTCAGGTTACTCTATCCTATTGGGTAAACTACGACACCGAATTGTGCTGTGATTTCCTGTATGCCGAATACAGCACTGATGGCGCAGCTTGGCAGCCCCTGGACACACTGTCCGGCTCCAGCAACGGGGTGTACGTGGATCGCCACCGTACCTTCAATCTCCCGGCCGATGTCACTACCCTCCGGGTGCGTTTTCGGTTGGTGACCGACGGTTCGGTAGTAGGCGACGGTGTACATCTGGATGATGTGCAAGTTTACCCAGGTACGCCTGCTCCGGAGCCCATCACGGGCCTTGTGTTTAGCAATGATGGCCCAACCGCACTAGGTTATGCCACCACGTTTGTTGCCAGTATCACTTCCGGCTCCACACCTCTCACCTACATCTGGGACTTCGGCGACGGTACCACCATAACTACGCTGGAGGGTATGGTACCCGATGTCTCAACAAGGATCGTGGGCGGCGAAGAGGCCCAACCAGGAGCCTGGCCATGGATGGTAGCCCTTGTGAATGCTAGCATCCCCGACAACTACTCTGCTCAGTTCTGTGGTGGTTCGCTGATCGCACCCAATTGGGTGCTTACCGCGGCTCACTGTATTGTTCGAGATGGTGCATTGACCATTCCTCAGGATCCCAACAGCATACAGGTGCTGGTGGGCGAACACGCGCTCAGCGCAGCCGCCGAACGCATTGACGTAGTCCAGGTCATCGTCCATCCGAATTTCAATCCATCCACACTCGATTCTGACATTGGGTTGCTGCGTCTGGAAAGCCCTGTGTCTGGGGTCAGTCCGGTGGCGATCAATAGCGACGACAGTGCACCAACCGGAGGCACAGACGCGACTGTACTCGGTTGGGGGAATCGGTCGGCTACCGGCAGCAGCGATTACCCGGACACTTTACATCAAGTCACACTACCTGTGGTACAAAACGAGACGTGCAATGCGTCAGCGTCATACAATGGGCAGGTCACCGATAATATGCTATGCGCCGGTCAGCCAGAGGGGGGCAAGGACTCGTGCCAGGGTGACAGTGGCGGTCCCCTGGTGGTACAAAGCGGCAATGACTGGCTGCAGGCGGGCGTGGTCAGTTGGGGTTACGGCTGTGCCCAGCCCGGCTATTACGGCGTTTATGCCCGGGCGTCCCGATTCAAGAACTGGATCGAGTCCCGTATCCACAGTTCCGTGTCGGTCAACCACACCTATGCAGCCGTCGGTGCCTACACCGCCACCGTCACCGTCGCCAACGCCACTGGTACCGTGTCCGCCGCGACGGTGGTGAATGTACAGGATATCTATGAACCGGACAATGCGTGGGGCCAGGCGGCCTGGCTCTACAGCGGTCAGCCTCAGATGCATGCCATTGTGCCGCCCACCGATGAGGACTGGATGGTGTTCTCGTTGAGCGAGGAGTCGTCCGTGACCATCGCCACCTCCGGCACCGGCGGCAACGATACCCGTCTTTGGTTGCACGACAGCAACCTGACCGAGATCGCCTTTGATGACGATAGCGGTAATGGCAACTACTCTCTACTCTGGTATAGCTGTGGCGACAATCCTCTGCCAGCGGGGACGTACTACATCAAGGTGGATGAGAACGGCAACAATGACGAGATTGGCAACTATACGATCGATATGTCCAGTCGGGCCTGTTCCAGCCTGGTCGGCACTGTCGACATTCTGGCCTATGCGGACGGGACCGTGGACGCTGCCGTGCCCTATGCTGTCCAGGCCCTGGAGACGTTGGGCTACTCTTATACGCTCTACTACGACGATCCGGACGGGTTCGGGACGGCTTTGGCCGGACACCCCTGGGATATGGTCGTGGCGTCTCACAGCGCCAATGGCGGCTTCGGTAACTATTGGTCAGAGATGGAGGACTACTTCAACGGTGGTGGACGGCTGTTGATCGCCACCTATGACATCGATGGCTCCGACAGCGAAGCGACCACCCTCTGGGAGACTCTGGGCGTCAGCCTGGCCGGGGATCTGGGCACAACGGCCAACGTCTATGCCTGGGATAGTAACCGCCAGGCGTGGCAAGACGTTCCTGACTTTACGGAGTGGCAGGAGCGTTATGCGGACAACGGCGACCGGCTGAACGTCCTTGAGGGCAGCTCTGCCCTCGGAGGGTTCACTATCTCGGCAACGGATGGCGAGGCGGCCATTGTGGCTCACAACGACCGACGGGCCATTGTTAACAGCTTCATCATTGACGAGAATCGGGCCGACAGGAATGGGAATGGTCGCCCGGATGCCGTGGAACTGTGGATGAATGAGATCACCTACGTGTTGGGCAGCCGCCCGGATCCCTTCGGCTATACCTACACCGATTCCGGGGAGGCCGGTGGTCCTCTCTACACCTGGGTGGAGATTGCACCGCCTGCCGGCGGTTCCGGCATCGAGATTACCAGCCTGACTGGTGCTATCGATAGTCGATACTGGCCGCTTTCTCTACCGTTTGCTTTCAACTTCCACGAAACTCAGTACTCGGAACTGGCTGTTGCCACTAACGGTACCCTCTACTTTGTAGATGGCAATTTTGGATCTCAATATTGGAATGGTCCGATTCCACGCCATACCGTTTTTGACTCTGGAGATCGCTTCATTGCCTCCTTGTGGGACGATTTGGTGGTCGCCCCCGGTGCCATCTACTACCAGATCGAAAGCGATCGGGTCATCATCGAATACTACCAGGTCAGTAGAGTATACGGTGGCTCCGATCCGGCTACCTGGCAGGTTATCCTGTCCAGCGACGGCAACATCCTGGCGCAGTACCAGGATGTGGACTTTAGCGACAGCAACGCCAACGGGGGCGGATCGGCCACAGTCGGCATTCAGGGCGACAGAGCGACTGGTCTGCAGTATTCGTACAACATCGCGACCCTGTCTGACGGAATGGCCGTCTGCTTTGTCTATCCAGGCGCGTCAGCGCACTGCTCGACTCGCCAGCCGGATCTGGTCGTCACGGACATCTCTGTGGATTGGGAAGGGGGCGGAAGCTGTGATGCACCACCGCCTGTGGGGGTGACAACGGTGACGATCCAGAATATTGGAGATCTGGATGCCGGATCGTTTGTAGTGGATCTGAACGGCTCCCAACAGTCTGTCATCGGCCTTGAAATCGGGCAGTCAACCGTAGTACGCTTTGAAGGACAGGCTGCATCCGATAACACCGCCTTCGTCGATGCTATCTTCCAGATCGATGAAAGCGACGAAACGAACAATATTCTGTCGGTGCAATTGACGTTAATGACACCGACACCGACGCCAACCTGTACACCCACACCAACTATCACGCCGACGCCGACGATTACTCCCACGCCCACGCCCACTATCACGCCGACGCCGACACCCACGTGGACTCCAACACCGACCTCGACGCCGACACCGACACTGACGCCGACAGATACAAACACTCCTACGTGGACACCGACGTTTACCCGCACCCCCACGCCTACGCCCACGCCGCTACTGCCGGACCTGATTGTGCAGTCTATACAGATCATTCTGGAAAGCGGCGGGTCGTGTAATTACAATTCGACTGTCCTGGGCATCCGGGTGACGGTGGCGAATGTGGGCCAGGCCGACGCCGATGCTTTTGCCGTGGACCTCAACGGCGGCCATCAGGCGGTCGTGTCGGGCGGGCTGGCGGCAGGCGCAACCACGAGCGTCTGGATTAACCACTACCTGCCGGGGCAAAACACAGCCACAGTGGATGCGGGTTTGGAAGTGGCCGAAAGCAACGAAAACAACAACTTCCTCACCCAGCAACTACCCATCCCTACCCTGCCGCCTACCTGTACGCCCACCGCCACCCACACGGCGACACAGACACCGACGCCCACAGCCACAAACACTTCGACGTGGACACCAACGCCGACAGCCACGCCGACAGCCACGCCGACCTCGACGCCCACGCCAACGCCGACGTTTACTCGCACCCCCACCGCCACACCGACGCCACTATTGCCGGATCTGATTGTCCAGTCCATGCAGATCACTCTGGAGAGCGGCGGGTCGTGTAATTACATTTCGACTGTCCTGGGCATCCGCGTAACGGTGGCGAATGTGGGCCAAGCCGACGCCGATGCTTTTGCCGTGGACCTCAACGGCGGCCATCAGGCTGTTGTATCGGGCGGGCTGGCGGCAGGCGCAACCACGAGCGTCTGGATTAACTACTACCTGCCGGGGCAAAACACAGCCACAGTAGATGCGGGTTTGGAAGTGGCCGAAAGCAACGAAAACAACAACTCTCTCACCCAGCAACTGCCCATCCCTACCCTGCCGCCTACCTGCACGCCCACCGCTACCCACACGGCGACACAGACACCGACGCCCACAGCCACAAACACTTCGACGTGGACACCAACGCCGACAGCCACGCCGACGCCCACCACCACCGATACGGCGACGCCGACACCGACGTCTACAGCCACGTTGACCGCCACCCCCAACCAGCCGACAGCCACGCCCACACCCGTGCCCACTTCAGCCACGGCCTATGAACCCAACGATACCTGCGCCCAGGCCCAGCCCATCGGCGTCGACGGCAGTGTGCAGATGCACGCTTTCGAGATCAATCAGGACGAAGACTGGGCTGTCTTTACCGGCCAGCAGAACCACTCATATCTCATCGAAGCCCAGGTGCCGGTCGGCTCCCAGGTGGATGTGAGTCTCTTTGTCTACGAAGAATGCAGCACGATCCACGAGGCCGGCCAGAACTACACCTTTAGCCCGGCCGTGCGTCTGGAGGTTACTTTGCCCCAGGCAGGGCCGGTCTATTTGCGTCTGCGCAACAGCAACGAACTGGCAGGCGGCGAACGCAACTACCTGCTTTCTGTGCGGGACACAAACCAGCCGGAGCAGCACAGCGCGGTCATTATTGTGGCTGGGCGCTACAAATACAACGATCCTCTGCAAAAGAATATCTACGCCGTAACCGATGCTGTCCACGCCATGTTTGAAGAACGGGGCTACACCGCCGCCGAGATATTCTACATTGCGCCGGACAGCGGGCGTCCCAACGTGGATGCGCCAGCCACCCGCAACGATGTGCGTTTGGCTATCACCGATTGGGCGAAACAGCGGGTGGGGCCAGAGAAGGCGCTGACCCTCTATATGATGGATCACGGGGATCCGGACATCTTCTATCTGGACGAACCCAATGGGCAGCGGCTGACACCCCAGGACCTGGACGGTTGGCTGGATGAGTTGCAGGCGGCGCGCGCCGGCGCGCCGGTCAATGTCATCTACGAGGCCTGCTATTCAGGCAGTTTTATCGACGGATCCGCCAGCATCAGCGGCTCCAATCGGGTGGTCATTGCCTCGGCCGCCTCCCGGGAATTGGCCCGGGCCTCCACCGGTGGTGCCTTCTTCTCGGACTATCTGCTCTCCAGCCTGCGCCAGGGCAGCACCCTTTACAACAGCTTCCTGGAGGCAGGCTGGGCAACCCGGGCCGCTTCCCGTCTTCTCACCCAGACCCCCTGGCTGGACGACGACGGCGATGGCGTAGCCAACAGCAGCGAAGATGGCCTTCAGGCTGCTCGGCGCGGCTTTGGCTTTGCGGGCAGCTTTGCCACGGCTGAACACTGGCCGCCCTATGTGCGTCAGGTGTGGGGGCCGACGCAGATCAAAAACGGCCTGGGCACAGTGGAAGCCGAAGTCCTGGTCAATGAGGGCAAGGACAAAATCAAGAACGTGTGGGCGGTGGTCTACCCGCCTTCGTACCAGCCACCCACAGGCGGCTCCGAGATGGTGGCCTCGCCGGTAGGCGTGCCCCTGATCGAGCGGGGCAATGACCGCTACGCCATCGACTATCCGGGCTTTACTGAGATCGGCACCTACCAGGTGGTGGTCCACGCCAGCAGCGACCAGGGCTTGCTGGCCCGCCCTGTCACCGTGGAGGTGACGACGGGCTGGCGGGTGTTTTTGCCCGCGCTGATAAGGTGAGTGACGGTATGCTCGATACATTTGCCCTTCATCCACGATTTGATTGAACTATCTTTGAGGAGGTCACTACCCCTATGCGCAAGAGTTTCTTGACCTATCTATCTGAAACGATTGACCAGTACAAGCAGAAACGTCACACCCAAACCCACCAGGACACGAGTTCACGCCGGGGAAGAGCGCGGGGCGTTATCCTGTGGCTTCTCCCCAACGGTGGGACGCTCCTGTTGATTGCCCTTCTCCTTCTCACTCAGAATGTGTGGGCTGGGGTCTCTCTGCGTAGCTTGGCCGCGGCAAACGCGGCCAGTACGCAAGTCATCGCCTACCAGGGACGTTTGACCGACACAAGCGAAAACCCATTGACCGGCACACTCGATATGCGTTTCCGACTCTACAGCGCTGCTTCCGGTGGCTTATCCCTGTGGGAAGAAGCGTGGCTGGACGCCAGCGCTGTGGAAGTGAACGGCGGACTATTTCATGTGATGCTGGGCAGTCTGACGCCCATACCCCAGAGCGTTATATCAGGGAATAGCAGTCTGTTCCTGGGCATGACGGTAAACACGGATGCTGAGATGACACCCCGGGTGCAGTTGGGCAGCGTACCCTTTGCCGTGCAGGCGTTGACCGTGCCGGATGGCAGTATTACGACGGGGAAGATTGCGGATGGGGCAGTAACGCAAAGCAAAGCTCCTTCTCTAGCCCAGGCAATATTTTTAGGGAACGAAGCCGTAAGAATGGAAGCGTTTAGCGTCACCTGTAGCGGCAATGGAGGATGCGATTACACTTTTACAGTTGGCTTCGTGGAGACGCCTATGATATTGAAAAGCGCCTTTGATGATCTGGCAATTGCAAATTATGGGCCTAACCCAACCAATAACCAGGCGATGCATGCCGTGTCACAAGCCAATTCGACCCATATGCTTGTGGCTATCGGGCGGTAATCGTTCATCGCCGCTTCGTGTTCAGTTGTGGGCCTGATACCGCAACTCCCATTTTCGGATGCCGCTGCAAATGACGATGGACCAATCGATGGTTACGAAGGATGAATTGTATCGTAGGAGACCCGAATGAAAGCGCAAAAAGTTGTTTTGCTGACAAGGCTGTTCCTTCTCTTTGGCTGGCTATGTCTTGTCGTTTTGGGATGGAATCGCGTCAGTTCTATGCCTGCTACCTGGCCAAAAGCAGAGACGGAACGAAGTACCCAAAGAAGTACACAGAGCGCGCCCGCCAGCCAATCCTTCATACTCGCATCCCATAGCTTTACATCTGCAGAAACGGGAAGTCAAGCTTCCTCTTCAGCCTATCGAGTGCAAAGCTCCGTGGGTGAATCAGGCATACCCGATGGGCTATTCCAATCCCAAAGTGCGAATTTCGCCCATATACCAGGCTTTCTTGCCGGTGAAGTTAGCTCTGTTACGCAGACACCTGGCTTTGTGCCTTTGGAAGGGATTACCCAAGTGGCCGCGGG
>Ga0209702_10008267_pt1 | contig 12216 bp, 7 predicted proteins | sample FRY01_FD_187210 | JGI IMG/M metagenome (GOLD analysis project Ga0209702, IMG submission 187210) | Freshwater microbial communities from Lake Fryxell liftoff mats and glacier meltwater in Antarctica - FRY-01 (SPAdes) (version 2) | ecosystem: Environmental > Aquatic > Freshwater > Ice > Glacier... | reverse complement strand
GGCGAGGGAGGGTCCTGTAAAACAATATCATCCCCGCCACCCTCCGCCCCGCGTTCTATATTTGATAAACATTTTCATCCACAGACCATCTTTATCTTGCGCAAGCCCCTGCGCCTGATGACGCTAACAACCGAACTCCTCAAGGCCCCCACCGGCCGCTGACCAAGGATAACGGTTCCGAGTGGCTCCGAGAAACGGCCACGCCCTATCAAGTTCCCTAGATCACTAGCCATGACAACCACAGCTGCCCGCTCGCCGGTGATACTCAACGAAGCCGAGGCCATTATCGAACCCTTCTGGGACGGACAGCTTTCGCCTCTTTCTTCCTACACCCTGCGCACTGACCACGGTCGGTCCCAAGGTCTTGCGCAGGAGCGTCCCGTGGACAAAATCCCGCGAGTTCCGCCCCTGCTCGGACCATTGCCTCCGGACAACGCGCGGGCCAGCCAGTTCTGGGCTTGGGTCACGCTCGCTTGGGACCAGTCGGTCAAGGCCCGATCAGCTCGGCGGGACCTGGCTACGCCGCTGCTGTCATTTGCACGGGAGTTGCGGGTCGACCTGTCGGGTTACAATCGGCTGGTGGTGCGGGCGGCGTGCCCAAAACACGTAGCCCTCACGGTTATCGCGACGGTGGACGGTATCGAGCAGACCGTTGTAAATGCCCAATCAGGCTGGGGGCGCGCGCATGAATTTGAGGGCTTGGTCAAGGGGCGAATCCTTGAACGGATTGAACTCAAGGTGGCATCGGAACGAGATGGGGCGGATGAAGTGTGGCTGTATTGGATCGGTAGCGCTCACGCCAAACGAAGAAAAGCCATGCTGGCACGAACTTCGCCCTTTACGCCCGACTGGACCGGGTGGTTGCTGCCGGAAGGAACCCCGATCGACTTTGCCCCCCGTTTTGGTTTCTACTTTGATTCCCAAGAGTTGGCCGCCATCCGCCGGAAGGCGCTTTCGCCTCTTTACCAGCCGATCATGGACCAATTTCGCGCCCTCGCCCGGGATGCGATGTCCGATTCCCGCACGCCGGAGAATCAAGTTGGCACTTTCCTTGCATCGGGCGACATCTGGGCGATTCAATCTCGGGAGCGCGACGCCACTTCCCGCTCGTTTTTTATCGACGCCCCGGTTTGCGCCTTCGTGGGCCTGATCGACCGCGATCCCGGCTGCCTGCGTTTTGCCGCGCGGATTGCGGTCAGCATTGCGCACACAACGCAGTGGGCCCCGCATTTCATGCAAAGCTTTCCCGGTTCGACTTGGGATACGCGCGGCTTCCCCGAGGCACACACTACCGCCGGGCTGGCTCTGGCGTTGGATTGGGCCGGCGCATGGTTTACGCCAAAGGGCGAGCACCTCCTGCGCTATGCCTTTGCCACTAAGGGGCTCCCGCGTGTTCGGGAAGCCTTCCTGCAGTATGAATATATGTGGGACTGCAATCAGCACCACATGATCGGTTTGGGGCGACTGCTGGGCCTGCTCGTGCTGGAAAAAGCCTGGCCCCGGACCATGGCCGACATCGACATCTTTGAACGCGATCTTTACGAAATCATTGATCGCTATATCCAGCCCGACGGCTCCACTAACGAGGGCGTTGGCTATTGGTCAAACAGCTTCCGGGCTACCCTGCCTGCCCTAGCGGCGCTCGCCCGGCTGCGGGGGCGGAGTTTGCAGGACATGATCCCACCCAAACTGCGATCGATGGACAGTTTCATTGCTGCCTTTCTGTCCACGACGGGCGAACCGGGCTCGTATTTTCCGGTCGCCGATACGGTCGGCGACACGGTGGCCTTGGATGCCATCGGTATGATGGCTGCGGCGCTAGACTCGCCCCTTTGGAAGGGGCTCATGGCCGATTCGTTACGACACGGGAAAAAAGTGAAGCGCGACTGGTCCTTCGAGGGTCTCTTCGCCGTCATTTACGGCCCTGAGCATTGTCCACAGCAGGAGGTTAATCTTCCTACGTTCACCAAGCTCGCCAAGGCGGGGGCAGTTTCGAGCTTTCGCCGTTTTGGGCCAGCCAGTGTGCGGCTATTCTTGGTCGGCGCCATGGAGAATGCCGGACACTGTCACCGAGACAAGGGCTCGTTCATTCTGGAGGCCGGCGGTGAGTGCTTTGCAATCGACCGCGGCGCCGTGCCTTATGAGGACGCCGCGAATCTGCCCTTCATGAAAAGCGAGCTCGCCCATAACCTTGCCGTGCCCGAAGGCTGCATGCAGCAAAACCCCTCTCCCCATGCTTCCGATTGGATTGCCTTGGGAGATGAAACCGCGCTTACCGCCGAGATTGATACCGGTAAGACGTGGTTGCCGCCAGTGCTCTCCTGCCGTCGTTCGATCCATTCGCCGTCGCCCGATTACATTCAAATCACCGACGAGTTCGAACTCGCTGAATCGCTGCCAGTAACCTTCTATCTGCATTCGCCGCTGATCATCCTCCTTCGCGAACGTAAGGCTGCGATCGAGGGCATCCATCATACGCTGGGTGTCACGGCAGACTGGGCCGTCAACGCGACGACCAAAATCCAAGGCGTCAACTGGCACTATCAGCCGATTCACCAACTCGCATTGGTCTCCGCACCGGCCAAAAAACACCGGCTGGTGACCGTATTGCATTTCCGGCGCAGCGAGAAAGGCGCTCGCTCTTGAGGTGAAGGCGGTGAGGCCCCCCGTCCTCATTGAAAGGGTCAATCGCATTTATAATTGGCGGCCCTCGCGCCTGGGGCCAAGAATAAGACGTCATGTCTTGACTCTTGACTGAAATGCCAACTCTCGAAGAACGAAAGGGTCGGTCTTTGTTAGCTGTAGCAAAAGTTCAGAAATCATCCCAACAATGATGTCTGATAATATAGCAACACTCACCCCACTCAATCCAACCCATCAACCTCAACTCTATTCAACCATGCCTAACCTCGGTCCTCATCAGGTCAATATCAGCCTGTTTGACAAATATCCGGCCAACAACCCGGCCGATCCATCCGACGATCTTGTTGTTCGGGTGGAAGCCCCTGTCACCATTTTCTGGAATCTCGATCGCACTGCCCTCGATCCCGATAAGGACCCGGACGTTGACTTTGTGAGACCAGCCGGGATTTCTGCAATGTCGCGAATACGGCGCAGGCCAATCTGCTCGCCGCCACCACGGAAAATTCCGCGGCCACCAACCAAGTCTACAACATTGCCGTGGGGGATCGCACCACGCTCAATGAATTGCATGAATCCATTCGGGTGGCCTTGTTGACGCGCTTTCCTCGCCTGAACGGATTCAAGTCAAGTTGCCGGGACTTCCGGTCGGGGGATGGGCGGCACTCGCTCGCCGATATCGGGAAGGCCCAGTCGCTCTTGGGGTATCGGTCCACCCATCGCGTAGAGGAGGGCTTGGTTGAAGGCATGGCTTGGTATGTGCGGCATCTGTCCCCGCCGGCCGCGGCCCGGACAATTAGCTTCACATCCTGCCCGCAGCGCGACTTGATTTCGCGCAGCCATGAAGCCTGACGCGCTCCCCCCGCCCCACCGCCCCGGGATTGAAAACTTGATTAAACCGGAGATCCGCGCCGCGTGAGCGACAATAGGCTTCACATCCCCCAACAGGCACCTTGAGTCAGGGGCCCCGCGCATGACCCTCCTTCCTGACATCACCCGCCAGCATCTGGAGAAGATGCGAGACTTCTACGAGGCCGCGCCCACTCAACTGAACTGGGTGGCGCGCAGCTATCGAAAGGTGCTGGCGCATTATTACAACCTGTTGATTCCCGCCAACGCGTCTGTTTTAGAAATTGGCTGCGGTTCCGGAGAACTCCTGTCCCGGATTCGAGCCAGCCAAAAAACCGGCGTGGATATCTCCGCCCGCCAACTCGAGGCTGCCCGCGTCCGCATGCCCGATGCCGAATTTCATGTTCAAGCCGGCGAAGCGTTGGAGCTATCCGGCGCATTCGACGTTATTATAATTTCCGACACACTGAATTTGTCCGCCGATGTGCAGCAGCTTCTCGCTCAAGTTCAGCAGGCTTCGCATGTGAATACCCGCCTCATCGTCAATTACTACTCTTCCCTTTGGCGACCTCTGCTCGCCATCGCCGGATGGTTCGGACTGCGTTCAAAGCAGCCGATCAGTAGTTGGCTCAGCACCTCGGATGTGCACAACCTCATGCAGTTGTCCGACTGGCAGCCGGTCTTCACCCAGTTGCATTTGCTCCTGCCGGTGCGGTTGCTCGGGATCGATGTGCTCTTGAATCGTATGCTCGCTCCCCTTCTGGGTTGGTTGTGTCTCACGGTTTTTTGCGTGGCCCGTCCCCGCAAAGCCACCCCCACCGCCGCCCGCACTGTCTCCGTCATTATACCTGCGCGTAATGAAGCAGGAAACATCGAAGCGGCCGTCCAGCGCACCGCAGAAATGGGCGCGGGCACAGAATTGATTTTTGTCGAAGGACATTCCCACGACAACACGTGGGCCGAGATCCAGCGCGTGGCGCAGGCTTACCCACAGCGACAAATTAAAATCATGCAGCAAACCGGCCGGGGCAAAGGCGATGCAGTGCGCATAGGATTTGCCGCCGCCACCGGGGATATTCTCATGATTCTCGATGCCGATCTGACCATGCCGCCCGAAGAACTGCCCAAGTTCTACGAGGTGCTCGCCAGCGGTCGCGCTGAATTCGCCAACGGCGTCCGCCTGGTCTATCCCATGGATGAAAAGGCCATGCAGTTTCTGAATCTCTGCGCCAACAAGATCTTTGGCCTCATTTTCACCTGGTTGCTGGGACAACCGATCAAGGATACCCTCTGTGGCACCAAAGTCCTGAGCCGGGTCCATTATGAACAGATCTCCGCGAACCGCTCCTACTTCGGTGATTTTGACCCTTTTGGTGACTTTGACCTGCTCTTTGGTGCCGCCAAACTGAATCTTAAAATCGCGGATGTGCCGATCCGATACCGGGAGCGCACCTACGGGTCCACCAACATTCAGCGGTGGAGTCATGGTTGGCTGCTCCTGCGCATGATCCTCTTTGCCGCCCGCAAGTTGAAATTTGTTTAGTCCGCCCAGACTGGACAATTGGCTTCACATCATGGGGCCGGAGAGACTTCATACAGCCAAGTCATGTCAACCTCTCCCGAGTCCCCAGATCCACTGATAGCCCGTTTGCGTCAGCAGCTCATTCTGGCCCAAGTGCGGATCATGGAGCTCGAAGACCAGCGCGATGAACTTGCGCCCAAGCTGGCCGAGGTCGAAAAGCTGCTCGGTGAAGCCCAAATTCTCGCCGAAGCAAAGGTCGCTGAAGCCGCCCACCTCGAGCAAGTCCGCACCGATCTGCAGTCCCAGTATGACCATCTCAAGCATGTGCAGCATGTCACGCACACGGCCCTGGCCACGACCCGGGAGGAAGTTCAGTCGAAATCCCGCCAAGTCGAGGCACTCCTCAGTGAAACAGAACTGCTCCAGACGCTGATTCGGCAACTCTCTGCCAGCGAACAAGCCAATTTGGAGCAAATTTCAAAACAAAACCGCAAACTGACCGCCTTGTGCGACGAACTGACCGCCTTGTGCAACGAAACGACCGCTCATGTCGCTCGCATCGATGAACTCGACAACGAACAACGCACCATGAAAGTCTCCCGCAGCTGGCGGTGGACCGCTTGGTTGCGCTCCCTCGAGCGCCGGTTCCGATGACAACTATTCCCAGAGGTCTGTGCGGGGATATCGACACCCCACGTCCGATCAGAGCCATCGCTGGCAAATTAATAATCGCCGGATGGTGCCTGCTCGGCAGCAGCCGCGAGGCGCCGCGAGTCAGACTGGTTACAAACGATTGTGTGCTGCCCATAACCGAGCGAATCGACCGGCCCGACCTCGCCCAACAGTGGCCAGACGAGCCCGCGGCCCGCCATGGTGGTTTTAGTATCACGGCACAGTTACCCTGCGGCATTCATCTCGCCCGGGTCGAAGCACAAATGCCCGATGGCTCTTGGCGGGTGTTCAAGACCCTTGCCATTGCGGTAGAATCTCTGCCCTTTGCCGCCGCTTTGGATTGTCCACCGACCGATCAAAGAATCACCCGACGTGTTCACCTAGAAGGATGGGCGCTGCATCCCCAGGCCAAACTGGAGACTTTGGCCGTCCGCTACGGGCATCAGGAAATCCCCTGCCAACTCGGCCTGTCCCGGACCGATCTCCCCGCGATCCACCCCGATTCGTCTTATGCTGACCAGGCCGGCTTCAAAAGTTCCACCATACTCGCTGCCGGGCACGGACCGTTGCGTTTCAAGGCAAAACTCTCGGATGGCACCTCCGCCATCAGCCGCACGCCATTTCAAATCACTATCGCCACGGACGAAAATATCGGGTCCGAGATCAACCTCGAAGCCGCCCGTATCGGCCTTCCCGCTAACCGTGCAGGGTTGCCTCGCACTGAGGCCACACCGGCAGTGCGTCCCTTGAATCTATTCTTCGTGCTGCATGGGAGTTTCGCATCAAACAGCGCGCTGCACGTCACTGCCCTAGCGAATGAACTCGTGACCATGGGTCACGTTTGCACCGTTGCCGTGACGCACGATCTCGACACTCTTCATAGGCAACGCGCGCCGCGTTTTCAGGGTATGCTGCACGCCGATGCCGCCAAGCAACTTTCCTACCCCAACAAAGCGGGCCCAGATATCATCCACGCGTGGACCACCCGGGAAAATGTCCGCGTGATGACGGAAAAACTCCGGGCCTCTCATCCCAAGGCCAAAGTCGTCGTGCATCTGGAGGACAACGAGCAGCAACTGCTCGCTGTCAACCTCGGGCTCACCCAAGCCAAACTCGACGCTGCTTCCGAAACCGAACTCGACGCACTTATCCCCGCAAATCTTTCCCACCCTCGACGCAGCCGAGATTTCCTCAACTCGGCCGATGGCATCACCATCATCACCGAAATGCTGCGTGAATTCACTCCCGGCAGCCACCCCTGCCATCTGCTCTGGCCGGCCGCCGATGCCCGCTATTTTTATCCGCAATCTCTGCCTTGGGACTTCCGCCACATCCTCGATCGCACGCCTGGCGAGACCGTCCTATTTTATCACGGCAACGTGCATCCGGCCAATGCCGCAGAGATGCGTGAACTCTACGCAGCGGTTTTGTTGCTTAACCAAGAGGGAACTCCGACCACCCTCATTCGGACCGGCCTCGATACCGTTGATTTCCTCGGCAACCTTGCCTTGCAGGTCGCCCCACATGTGCTGTCACTCGGTCAGATTCTTCACCACGAGCATCTCCCCAATCTGATGGCCCTCGCGGATTTTTTTGTGCAACCCGGAGCCCCGGACGCATTCAATAATTACCGGTTCCCCTCTAAGCTCCCGGAGTTCTTTTCGATCGGCCGTCCGGTCATCCTCCCCCGCGCCAATCTCGGACAACTCGTGGAGCACGGGATTGATGCCTACGTGCTCGACCGCGCCGATGCCGCCGGCATCGCCGCCGCGATCGTGGCATTGCGAGACGATCCCGGACTTACTTCACGCCTCGCCGCGGGGGCCTTGAAATTCGCCGCGACCCACTTCAGTTGGCGGCGCAGCGCTGAGACCCTTGCCCAATTTTACTCTTCGATTCTAGCGTCCTCATCCCATGTCCGAACTACCGGCTAATCGCATCATCGTGACCGGCGGTCGGGGCCGCCTCGCCTCGCTCATTGCGGATCATTTCCCGCCCGCAGCGGGAGAACTCGTGCTCTATTCCCGCAAAGCTGGCGATGGATTTCACGCGCTCGACCAGCTGACCGATCCCGCCCAACTCGACGGCGCTGCGGTCCTGCTGCATCTGGCGTGGAGCACTCTCCCCGCGACTTCCGAGGAGAGCGGAGGCATCGAGGCGCAGCAGGATCTCCCTTACTTGGAAAAACTCCTCGTCGCTTTCGCCGCCGTGCCCGCCGCGCGCCGGCCGCTGTTCGTGTTTTTATCCTCAGGCGGAACCGTTTACGGCCCCGCACCCGGCAGGCCTAGTGTCGAGGATGATGATTGCCGCCCTATCAGTTGGTATGGTCGTGCCAAGGTCGCCGCGGAAGAAATCATCCGGCAGCACACCGCCTCGAGTGGCCTCGCTTGCGCCATTCTCCGCATCACGAATCCCTACGGCTATCCCATCCCAAAGAGCCGCGCGCAGGGCATCATCCCGCACGCCGTGCGCTGCGCCGCGGAGAAGCAGCCGCTCACGCTTTACGGCGACGGCTCCGCGCGAAAAGATTTCCTCTACTACACTGACTTCCTCGCTGCGCTCAATCAAGTCGTCGCTCGCCGTCTCACCGGCACGTTCAACATTGCCGCAGGTGAGTCGCATTCCCTCAACGAAGTCATCGCCATCGTGGAAAAACACGCCGGGCTTCCCGTGCTGCTCCACCGCCAGCCTGTGCGCACCTGGGACGTGCTCGACTGCCGACTCGATAACCGTCGCTTCTGCGCCGCCACCGGCTGGCGCCCGCTCGTCTCGCTTAGCGAAGGCATCCGCCGCTCGACCGTCGGCTACGTCGCGCACTAACCCCATGCCCGACACGCCCTCGAAAAATACCGCCGACCGCGTGCTCCTCCTCGGCATCGGCGTGATGCTCGCCTTTGCCCTTTGGCAGCTGACGCGCTCGTGGCACGCTTCGATCCTCGATCGCTACGAATTTCGGCAAATCCAGACCGCCCTCTCCATTTTCTGGATTCAGCACGGTGGCTACCAACTGGATTACCTGACCCCGCTTTTTGGCCCACCGTGGTCCATTCCCTTTGAATTCCCCACCTACCAAATCAGCGTCGCAGCCCTCGCGAGCGTGACCGGTCTGCCGCTCGAGCAAGCAGGGCGCTTGACGGGAATTCTCTATCTCTTCGCGCTGCTGCCCGCCGCTTACGATTTGCTCGCGCTCGCCGGCCTGCGCCCATTGCGCCGGCTCTTCGTGCTCGCGTTTATCGTGCTTACCCCGGTCTATCTTTTCTACGCCCGCACGGTGATGATCGAGACCACCGCCTTGTGCTTCTCCATCTGGTTTCTCGCTTTTCTCCGCCGCGCTCTGACCACGCCGCACTGGGGATGGACACTGGCCGCGACGCTCGCCGCAGTGCTCGCGGCACTGACAAAAATCACCACCTTTGCCGTCTACTGCCCGCCTGCGCTTGTGCTAGCGCTCTGGTTGGCCGGTGTGGTGCCCCGTCGGAAAAGCTCCCCCGCCGCGGCCATGCGCCTACTCTTCACCTCCGCCCTGCCCGTGACGGCGGCAATCCTCGCCGGCTTCTGGTGGGTGGCCCACGCCGACCAATTAAAAGACAGTAATCCCTTCAGCGGCTTCCTCAAGTCCACTGAGCTTCGCCACTGGAATTATGGAACGCTGGCGCTTCGGCTTCACTCCGATTTCTGGACGCATCTCGCCGAATGCATCGCGAAATACATCCTCGGGAACATCGGCCTCGCGTTCGCGCTCCTAGCTGCGACCCACGCCTCTTCTCGGGCGCGCTGGATTGCCCTGACCTGTCTTGCCGGATTTTTCACCGGTCCGCTGGTTTTCGCCAATCTCTACTACGTTCACGACTATTACTACTCGGCCAATGCCCTCCTGTTGACCGGAGCCGCGGGAATCCTCCTCGCCTCTGCCTGGGAAAACCCGCAGCTCCCCCGCGCCAGCGGTATCCTCCTCCTCGGTCTGGCCACCGGCCTGCAAATGCTCACCTTCCACCGCAGCTACGCCTACTACCACTCGCACCACGCTCCGCCCCCACCCGACATCGCGACGATCATCCGCGAAACGACCGCCGCCGAGGACGTCGTCCTGATCTACGGTGACGATTGGAATCCCCTGCTGCCCTACTACTCCAAACGGCGGGCGGTGATGGTGCCTAGTGAACGCGAAAATGAGACGGCGGTGCTTGAGCAAATCCTCGGCCAACTCCCCCCGCGCAAGATTGTCGGCATGGTGACCACCGGCGAGAAGTTCCGCCAGCGCCCCGACTTTATCCGGGAACGCGCCATCCGCTTCGGCCTCTCTCCGTATCCCTTCGCCTCCGGAAGCGGTTATGATTACTATCTACCCGAGTCTCAGGTGGCGGCGGCGGCTCGCAAATTTGGCGACCGCAAATTCGCGACCGTTCGGCTGCTCGTCGCGCCGATTTTGGCCGTTCTAACCGCCGGAGCAAAGGAACAAACCCTCGACTCAGTCGAGCTCGCCGCGGTTTCCTCCCTCCCCCTGCGCACGCGCAGCCAATACGGGGTCAGCCTCGCCAAGGTCGAAGGTCGCCTTGTCATCAACGCCCACGCCACTTCGGAAATCATGATCGATCCACCCCTTGGAGCTCGTCATCTTGAAGCAATTGTCGGTCTCCCCGCGGCTTCCTACGCACAACCACCGCCCCAAGCCACCGACGGTATCGTCGTTGAGATTTTCGAAGAAATCGACAACGGTTTTCGCCGGTCAATTTACCGCCGCAGTCTCGAACCGGCGGCCAAGCCTGCTGATCGCGGCCCGCAGGAAATCTCCGTCGAGAGCGCCGTCCCCTTCGTCGGCCGACTGGTATTCAGCATCACGCCCGGCTCGGCCAGCAACACCTCTTACGACTGGGCTTACTGGGCTCGCCTTGACGTCCGCTGAACTGCCACCAGCGGGGCACCACGCGCGATGGTTCTCCTCACACCAGAACAGGCTTTACTCGCCGCCCGGCTCCGCCGCTAATTCTCACTCTTTTCATGTCCGCCTCCGCCACGTTTCGCTACCACCTCGACAGCCCCTCTCACTGGCGGCCGGAGGTGGCTGGCATCGAAGTGGTAGGCTGGCTCTATCCGGGCGAAACCGAGGTCTGCGTCGATCTTCGCGCGCGGGTCGACAAGCGCGTCACCCTGGGCATCTACGGGCTCGACCGGCGCGACGCGCAGCAGGCACTCGGTGGCTCGCTCGCGGCGCTGCGCACGGGCTTCAGCCAGCGCGCGCAGGTCTGGCGCGGCGCGCAGCAACTCGCGCTCGATTACCACGACGGCACCCAGTGGCGCGAATTTTTCTGCACGGCGCTCGACACTTCGGCGTTGCCCACTAATGCGTCAAAACCGCCGCGCATTCTCCGCGCTGCCGTCGTTTACCAGACACTCAACTATCTCTACCGCCACTTTCACCGCGCACCCTGGTCCGTCCTTTGCCGCGAGGCCAACATCGTGCTGCGCGACGTGCTCACGCCCAACAGCGACGTCGCCATCGGCGACCGCTTCCTCGGCCATATCGAGAATCCTGGTTTCTGGATCAACGCCGGCTATGGCAAGTTTCGCGTCACCGGCTGGATCTTCGGCGTCGACAGCGACATCCGCCAACTCAGCGCCACCACGAGCGTGCTGACCGAGAACCGCCTCGTTTTCCCCAAGGCTCGCCCCGACGTCGCCGCCCACCGCTCCGACCACGCGAACGCGCTCAAGTCGGGTTACTACGGGCTTGTCGACATCCGCCAAGACACGCCCAATCCGGCCAACTTGAAAATTTTCGCCGAGACCGGCGACGGCACGCGACCACTCGCGTTTGCGCGCCGCATGTATCTTGATCGCCGCGACGAACACTCTGGCCACGTTCCGGTTTACCAACCGTATCTTTTCTTCAAGGTCGTCGTCGCTTTCCTGCGCGGCGTGCTGCTCGGCCGGTTCACATTCGATAGCTGGAAGAAATCTCGCGGTGAAATCTCCCGCCTGCACGAACATCTCTCCGCCACCCTCAGCCACGGCGTGGCGAAAAAACTTTCCGTCGCCATCGTCCGCCGTCGCGACCAAGATCCCTACACGCGCTGGCGCTGGCACAATCGACTCACGCCCCGCCTCCGCGCCGTGCTCCAGCAGGACGCCACTGCGCTCGTCCAATCCGGCGGCCCGCTCATCAGCATCCTCGTGCCCGCCTACAACACGCCGGAGAAATATCTCCGCGAGCTGCTCGCGTGTCTGCAAAACCAACTCTACTCGCGCTGGGAACTCTGCATCGTCGACGACGCTTCACCGCAGCCGCATATCCGCCGCATGCTCGAGGCCGCCGCGAAGGCCGATGTGCGTATCAAGCCCGTCTTCCGCGAGGAGAACGGTCACATCGCCCGCGCGACCAACTCCGCCCTCGACGTCGCCACGGGCGAATTCGTCGCGCTACTCGATCACGACGACCTCCTGCCTGCCGACGCGCTGCTCCACATCGCCCAAGCCATCGCACGCCACCCCACCGCCGGTTATCTCTACACCGACGAGGATAAAATCGACGACAG
>Ga0209702_10008266_pt1 | contig 12217 bp, 10 predicted proteins | sample FRY01_FD_187210 | JGI IMG/M metagenome (GOLD analysis project Ga0209702, IMG submission 187210) | Freshwater microbial communities from Lake Fryxell liftoff mats and glacier meltwater in Antarctica - FRY-01 (SPAdes) (version 2) | ecosystem: Environmental > Aquatic > Freshwater > Ice > Glacier... | reverse complement strand
AATGATGTTGGAGAAGGAGGTATTCCGGTAATATTCCTTCATGGTTTTCCATTTGATAAGATGATGTGGAAGGGACAACTTGATAGTTTAAAATCTTCAAATAGGGCAATAGCATATGACATTCGTGGGTTTGGCAAATCAACGGATGAAAACACAGCACTAAGTATTGATTTATTTAGTGAGGATTTATTGTCGTTTATGGACAAATTAAATATAGAAAAGGCAATTGTTTGCGGTCTTTCAATGGGTGGATACATTGCTTTGAATGCCATCAAAGCATTTCCCAATCGTTTTGAAGCACTGATTTTATGTGATACACAATGCATCGCCGATAGTGCTGAAGTAAAAGAAAATCGTTACAAAGTAATCGAACAAATTAGCCTTGATGGTCCATCTGAGTTTAATGAAAAATTTTTACAAAGTATTTTTCATCCTGATTCACTAAACAATAAAACTGAAATGGTCGAAAACCTGAGAAGTAGTGTGTTTGCGAATTCCAAGGAGATAATTATCGCTGGTTTAATTGCCTTGGCAGAGCGCTCCGAAACCTGTTCCGGCCTAGATGAAATCAGCATTCCAACACTTATTATTTGCGGTAGAGAAGATAAAGTAACTCCACTTGTGCAATCGGAATTTATGTTGGGGCGTATTAAAGGCGCCAGTTTGAAGATTATAGATAATGCCGGACATGTTTCTAATCTTGATCAGCCGGCAGCCTTCAATAAATATTTACTTGACTTCGTGAATTCTTTAAAGGCTGTCTCTAATTATTAACTTAATCAGAAGATGAATATAAAGGCAAACTAGACGTTAATCTTATAACAGAAATACCATAAAAAATGGAAGTAATTATCATCAATAAATATGGTGCAGTTGACGAGGAAAAATCATATAAAGCGATGATGTTTTAATTTAAGGTGCTTATAGTGGCATTCGCAGACACATTTTTGGTAGATCAAAATTTCGTACTTTGCATTAAATTTTGTGTTTAAATATCGCTCATCGTAAATCTGTAAACCTTTATGGGCAAGTTTGAAAAACGACACAGCGGATAGGCACGACAGTTAAACTTTCGTTCTGACAAATGACAGACAAATAATTTCGGCAAAGCCGTATTTGCTATCCTTCGCAAAATAAAAAGTATAAAATTACCAAGAATGAAAACACAAAATGTTAGTCAAAAATTGATCAGTTCTCATCTTATTTCCGGTGAGATGAATCCTGGAACCGAAATCGGGTTGAAAATTGATCAAGTATTATTGCAAGATGCCACCGGTACATTGGTAATGCTGGAATTGGAAGCATTTAATTTAAAAAAGAGCAAACCGGAAATCGCAGTCCAGTATGTAGATCATAATCTGCTTCAAACGGATTATAAGAATATGGATGACCATCTATTTCTACAGTCGGCAGCGGCACGTTTTGGATTCTGGTTCAGCAGGTCAGGAAACGGAATTAGCCATGTCGTGCACATGGAGCGGTTTGGTAGGCCCGGCAAAACGCTGTTGGGTTCAGACAGCCATACTCCTGCCGGAGGCGGTATTGGAATGCTTGCAATCGGTACGGGCGGATTGGATGTAGCTCTCGCCTCAGCAGGTGAACCATATTTTGTTAAAATGCCAAAAGTGATGGGCATCAAACTCATCGGGAAGTTACCCGACTGGGTAAGCGCTAAAGATGTGATTTTAGAAATGCTTCGTAGGTTTGATGTCACCGGAGGACGTGGATATATTTTAGAATATTATGGGCCAGGTCTTAAATCTCTGAGTGCCTGGGATCGTCATGTTATCGCCAATATGGGAACAGAGACAGGCGCTACAACTTCGGTATTTCCCTCCGATGAAATCACCCGAGATTTCTTACGACAAGAAGGAAGGGAAGACCAGTGGATAAAATTGGAAGCTGATGAAGGTGCAACATACGATCATACTATAGAAATCGACCTAGCTGCCTTAGAACCTTTAATCGCACTTCCCGGCAGCCCCGGCAATGTTGTTCCGGTAAGAGAAGTTAGTGGCTTAAAAATACAACAAGTTGTTATTGGCTCTTCTGCAAATCCTGGACTACGTGATTTTTGGATCGCATCTCAAATTGTAAAAGGGAAAACAGTTTCTCCCGATGTTTCTTTCGATGTCAATCCTTCTTCCCGCCAGGTGTTAGAAAATCTGACAGAAATGGGAGCCCTTGGGCCTTTGATATCTGCCGGTGCACGCCTCCATCAATCCGGCTGTATGGGATGCATTGGAATGGGACAAGCTCCAGCTACCAATACGATCAGTCTCCGAACTATGCCTCGGAATTTTCCGGGACGATCTGGGACACTAGATGATCAGGTATACCTATGTAGCCCGGAAACTGCTATGGCGGCCGCACTTACGGGGGAAATTACTGATCCACGAGACCTCGGATCTTTAATGAATATTGCTTATCCAAAATGGAAAGAGCCAGTCCAGATCAAGATAAACAAACAGATGCTGATTGCTCCAAATGGAGCAGCTGCTGAATTGATTAAGGGTCCTAACATTAAAACACTTCCCGATTTTGAAGAGCTTCCAAATGAACTAGAAATTCCCATCCTATTGAAAATGGGAGACGATATTTCCACAGATGGAATACTGAAAGCGGGTGCCGATGTACTGCCTTTACGTTCAAATATTCCGGAGATAAGTAAATATGCTTATTATGCCATTGACCAAAGTTTCTATGATCGGGCTATTCAAAACTATAGGGGCTTTTGCGTTGTAGCAGGAGGAAATTACGCTCAAGGTTCAAGCAGAGAGCACGCTGCATTGGCTCCCCGTTATCTTGGGCAAAGGTTCGCTATTGCCAAATCTTATGCCCGTATCGGCTGGCAGAACCTTATCAATTTTGGTATAATTCCTTTCGAATTCATAAACTCAGCTGACTGGGACAAACTAGAACAAGGCGATATTTTACGGATAGAAGGATTGAGGACAGCCATCAAAAACAGATATCCGGTAACGGCTGCTGTAGTTGGAAAAAATATTGAAATTCCACTTACTTACACTATTAGTGAGAGGCAAGTTGAAATTATCTTAAAAGGTGGAGTTATTAATTTTGTAAAGCAAAAGTAATTTTTAAGCATAATTTTATTAAAGACAAACAGCCAGATAAAATAAAATGGAGACAATAAAAGAAAACTTGCCCATAACAGGCGTTTGGCAAAAAAGCGGGTTCACTGCTTAAATGAAGCTTTGCTCTTCGCATGATAACTTAAATCATATTGGCAAAACAAGAGGTTTCATATTCTTTAATAATATTTAAGATCAAACTTCAAATGTATTTCCAATTAAGGAAGTCAAATTAATTTCAAAAAAAGGCGGTTTTCTTGAGAAGGCATTTCAGGTTTACAGTTGGGAAAAACAATTCGAGAAATGAGTTAAGTGATATGTTAATAGTTTCAGTGAGAAAATTCATAACAAAGCCGCTTCACATAACACGAACTGTTTAGAAAACCAAACAAATCAAGGGACTTTTGCAAATAATTTCTTTCTAGGCAAACAATTATATTTTCTCAAAAGAAATATTAGTCATGTTAATATACTTCTTGACGGGTATGATTTTATTCCACTTGACAAACGGCTTTATAAGTATTTAGGGTTTACTTAAAAACACCTAAAAATTTGATTATGTGAATGTTATAATGTTTAATTTGGTATGCATTATTTGACGAAATTGATCAGATTGTATGCGTCACAAATTATTATTTTTATTGTTTTCTAGAATTTGGCTTAGCCAGCAACACGCCATCTGCTTCGTTAAGAGTATTTTGAAGTACTATTTGTACGTCAAAAAATCCTCTTGTCTCGCATCTGACGTGTTTATGACTTTTTAAGTGAACCCTATTTAGAGTCTGTCTATAAAGTCTCCTGATGTCGATGCACTAGTCCGAAAAATGCTCATTTACAAAAGTAAACTGTGCTTTTTCGGCCTTCGTACGCCTAATCAGAAGCCTCTATAGTTCAAACTCCTGACTCTATGGACAGACACTATTTACTGATAATACGGGAAACTTATCTTCAGCAAAAACAAATGTGGTAAAATAAAATACACAGTGTGATACACCGTATTGTAAGTATCCATCAGCCACATGTGAGACCAATTGTACGAGGAAAAGAAAGAGCAAAAACTGAATTTGAATGTAAAATGAATTTAAGCCTTGTAAAAGGTTATGCGTTCATAGATCAATTGTCATGGGACGCATTTAATGAAGGAACATTTTTAAAAGAACCAATAGAAAAATACAAAGCAAGAACAGGCTACTATCCAAAAGAAGTTCTGGGTCGCGACTGCGACGAAGGTATGGCAACGTAGAAACAATTTGATAAACTAAAACGTCTTGGACGGATCTGATAACATTACAAAGTGTGTTATTCTTTCAAATTAAATAAAAAAGCCATAAACTTGCAGGTTGAAAACGACATAACATAAATCATGAATTGGAAATCGACTGAATATGTAAAGCAAAATGACCTAACGGAATTCTATTGGGAACAAGGATTTTTTTACACCAAATTTGGAAATAAAGAAAAAACATATAGAAGGGATTTTGAAGAACTTAGACTTAGAGACATTTCTTTATTCACTCTCGGATCAATTAAAGGTAAAAGGGTCTTGGATATTGGTTGCGGAACTGGTTTGTACTCACTAACATTTCTAAAATTAGGAGCTCAAGAAGTATGTGGTCAGGACTTATCTCAAGATTATATAGACATAAACTCAAAAAATGCTAAAAGATTAAACTTTGATAATTTTGTAGGGAAAGTTGGTGATTGTTCTTCATTACAGTTTGAAGATAATTCGTTCGATTTAGTTTTTTGCGGTGATGTTTTTGAACATATTGATGATTCATTAAAGGAAAAATTTATTGCAGAGGCCTATAGAGTTCTTAAACCGGGAGGGGTATTTACATTAAAGACACCTAATAAAAGCTACTTAAAAGTAACAAATTATCTTCACCGAATTAAAGCGATACTAAAATTTACAAATCCATTCAATATTCACATTGCTCACACTAAGAACAATCCAGACAATGAACATCACGGTTTAATTAATCATGAGAATCTAGAAAATATATTCTTAAAAACAATGTTCCATTTTCCAGTTACTACTAAAACCGAATTGAATAAAGGAATTCCAAATTTTATGTCAGTTTTCGTGGGTAAGTTTCGTGTTTTGAATCAGCATATTATTATGACAGTAAAAAAACCGATTTTTTATGGTTTATATAAATAAATGTTCTTAATAACGTATTCATCCAAAATCTGGTAAATTCAAAGTATTTATTTTGCATTTGGTAGTTTAATTATTGTCGTAAGAGATAAGCCGTAGTGCAAAAATAGCCAAACTGCTCCTGAGTTTTTGATAAAGGATTCACTTAACTTTTAAACAGAAAAGGCTCGGTTAATTCAATACCTCACAAAAATGCAGAGCTCCAATAAAAGGCTTTCGATGGAAAGGAATCGCATTCGCAGATTGTTTAAGCTTTGAAATTCAAGCAGATACCAAGGCAAATATAGCCAGCTAATTCAGGTGGGTAGTTATAAGTTGCAACGCCATTACAAACACCAATAAGTGGATTTAAGCAATGGGCTCAGTTTAATGATGCTGATAATTATTTGATTTATCCATAAAATATTACTGAGCAAATTAGTATTGACGGCCCAAATCAAATCCGTCTCTGGTAATTTCTATTCTTTACATGAATCGTTTATCAAGACTATTTAAAAAATCTTTAACTTTCTTAGATTGATGAACCACGTCGAAGCCAATTTTCCAGATCATCAGGTTTGGCCTGTTTATGAGCTGGGATGCTTTGCAACGGAGCTGAGTTTGCACCAGGAAAAAGCTTTTTGTTAATAGCCCTCGATTTATCCTCATTCGCTTCTATTAAAATTCCATGTGCCACATTTAATAATTGGTTTAATACTCAAAATTTTTTTAAACGATGAGCAAAAAATTTCTTAGGCCAGTTTTGAAATAGTGTCGAAAATAAAATTGTTTTTTTACTTTTTACTTTTTTATGAAAACACCAACGAGCGCCATCATTGTAACCTGTATTCAAATTGATAAATACCTCAACTTATTTCCATCATTTATTACCACTTAATTTTTTGTAATTATATTTTTTACAGGAAGATAAATGTTAAATGTTGCGCCTTTCCCTTCCTCTGCGTCAGCCTCAATAAAGCCCTTGTGCGCTTCTACAATTTTCTGACAGATAGACAGGCCAATTCCAGTTCCAATATATTGTTGACCATGAAAACGCTGAAACATTTTGAACAGGTCTTTTTTATATGCCGGGTTAAAGCCAACTCCATTATCTGCCACCGTAATTTTATAATAATCCTGTTCACTATTGGGCATGATGTCCTGCATAGCTTTTTCATCAAGCAACTGGCTGCTGATGATTACAATGGGTGGTCTGTCGTTTTTGGTAAATTTTAGTGAGTTATTTATCAGGTTTTCAAATAGCTGCTTTATCAAAAACGTGGTGCCTTGTATCACCGGCAAGTTTTCCCATTGCAGACTTCCTCTTTTTTCTTCTATGCTTTCTTTCAGATCTGCTTTTATTTCTTCAAGCATACCTTTCAAATCTATATTTACTAGTTGCTTTTCTTCGTTTATCACTTTTGTATAAGAAAGCATCGAATCAATTAGGTTTTGCATTCTAGCTGCCGAACTTTGCATACGAAGGGTGTTAGATATTACCCATTCCGGTATTTCGGTTTGTTTTTGTAATATCACCGAAGCAAACATCTGTATTTTGCGTAGCGGTTCTTTTAAATCGTGGGTGCTTATCCAATTCATATTGAAAAGTTCCTCGTTGGCTTTTTTAAGCTTTTCGTTGAGGTTAAGGTAGCTGATCTCTTCCTCCTGCATCTCAGTTAAATGAAATTGGTGTTGAATGTAAGAGCAAATGACAGAAGCTGCTTTTATTTCGGGCTTTTGCCAAATTGAACTTTGGCCTTTTACAGCCTCTTTCCACAAAGCAAAAGATTTGCGAGGGGTAAGAGTTTTATTTTCTGAATTTATGTTCATTGATTTTGATGGATTGCCGCCCCAATTCACTGTTTTTTCCACCTCCCGCCTTGTCCAAACTATGCCGTTTTTAGTTTGATTACCTATTTGAAGATACACCAAACCAGCAATCTCGCCACCTAAGCTTGCAGCTTGGGGATAGCTGTCGGCAAGCTTTGAGGTTTGAAAAACGCCTTGATTATTGGAAGTGTCAAGCCAGTTAATTAAATCTTTTAATTTTTCGTCTTCTGGCAACAAGCCATTTTTATATAAAGTTTCTTTATAAACAATTACAATGGCATCTGCATTCAACAAGTTTTTTAGCTGAACAAGAGTTTGTTCTTGAGCAAGGCTTTGTTCGCTACCCGTCAATATTTTTTGTAGCGCATCCATTTTTTTATCTGTTTCTTTTACCAGCTCAAATTCATCCGCCACCATTCGCACATCAATTTGAGAGGAAAGAAAAACACTTTGCAACTGGGCCGCTAGCCTAACATGGTAGGGAATGTGTTTGGGTGCGTAATGATGGCAGGCAATTAAGCCCCATAGCTTTCCATGATTGATAAGTGCAATGGTGAAAGTTGCACCAACACCCATATTGTTTAAATACTGAATGTGCATGGGGGAAAAGCTACGCAGCGTCGAAAGACTGAGATCTATACTTTTATTATCTGCATTTTCATCTGCGGCATAAAGCGGCACATTGGCAGACTGCACATTGGCGAGCATGCTTATTCGTTTGAGTAAAGACAATTCTCTTGCCTGCACTGGAATATCGGTTTCTGGGTAATGCAAACCTAAAAAAGGCTCAATGCTGTCTATTTTGCTTTCGGCAAATACCTGTCCGTTATAATCCTTATCAAAGCGGTAAATCATTACCCTGTCGTAGCCCGTAATCTTTCTGGTTTCATCTGCTACATCCTGACAAAGCATTTGCAGGTTGTCAGATTTTTCTGTGGTGTAAGCAAAACGTTTTGTTTGAAAAAAAAGATCAGGTAGTTCCAGTCCTTCCGGGGTAAAAGGTTCAAACTCCATCACAATGTTTTCTTTTGTAGAAAAAACGGTAACATTAAAGCTTTGGTTGTCCACGCTAAAAGCAAAAGGCATAACAGTATCTTCTGTTTTTGCAGCATAGCATGAAAAGGCATCCACATCTACTTTATTGAAAAATTCTGAAAATGGTTTACCAAGAATTTGATTGAGGTGTTTGTTAAAAAGTTTACTACAGTTTTCGCTGCAGTACTGAATAGTGTTATCTGTTTTATTCAATGCCAATAAATAACCATAAGATTGTGTGCTTCCGGGAATATGAATGGGTTCCGTCTCGCAATTGGTAATGTTTATGTTGTCGGTATTGGAAATATTATTGAGATTCATTTATATAAGTTTTATGGAGTGCGGTTAAACCATTGATTCAGTGTGCTGAAAGTTTGTAAGGCACTCTCAATAACTTCTTCTTCTATTCCTGATGATGCATGGCAGAATGCCTCTAGAAAAAATTTCCATCGGCTGCCAGTTTCAGATCCGTATGCTGTAAAATAGTTTGACTTACCAGTTATTACTTCAATACCCAATATTTTTTGTAAATGTTTGCTTATAATAGAACCACCTAATATTGATCCTTCAAGCACATACATGCCACCAAGAGCTGCGGCATTTGATTGATAGACCTCTAAAAAAAAACGGTCAGGCATGGAGTCAATGCATGCTTGATCAATGCCAAGTCCTTTGAGATCAGAAACAAGTAAATGCGTTTTGTATCTTTCTTCAATGTCGAGTATGCTGTGTTGAAGCAAGGGAAAAACATTTTTTTCAAAACCTTTTACAAAGCCATAAAGCAAAGAAAGGTAAGCAGCATAATCGGCAGCTGTCACCTGATTGTCAAGCAATTTTTTTGAAGCTGAATTTTGCTCAAGTATACTGTGTTGACTTGCCGTGCGACTTCTTAAGTTTTGTAAAAAAAAACATTCATTTACTTATATTATTTATAAATTGTTTATTTTCAGTTGATTGCCAATTTTTATGCAGACAAGCAGCAACGGCATTTTTAAAATCATTGTAGTTGCATAATTTAACAATGTAAAAATCAGCGCCTTTATCGTAAGCTGCTTTTATTTGATCCTGGTGAGAGGAAGTAGAAAGTATGATTATTTTTATACCATTCCAGCGTTGGGTCGTTTTAATTTCCTGAAGGCAAAGCATGCCGTTTTTTAACGGCATATTGAGATCTAAAAAAATAAGTTCAGGAAGAATCTCTGCTTCTTCTAGCATTTTTAAAAGCTCCACGCCATTCGCAGCCACTTCAAGATTTACGTCAACTGCCAGATCTATTAATACGTCTTTAAAAAGAGCAACATCTTCATCGTCATCTTCGGCTATCATTATCTTTTTTATATACATATCATTTAATTTTACTTTTTTCTAGTATATTTTTTTTATGTCTGTTAATCGACTTTTTCTAACACTTTATTAAGCGCTTGATGAATGAGATGAATGAGTTCCTGAAAATCAACCGGTTTTCGAATATAATTTTGTGACCCCATATTTGAAAGTGTTTTTTTTAAATTGTGTTCTACATCAATAACCTGCGTAAAAGAAGTTGTAAATATTGCAACGTGAAGCGCTTCTAGTTTTTTATCTTCTTTTATTTCAATTAAGCATTCGTATCCTGTTTTTTGGGGCATGCTTAAGTCAAGAAAAAGTACATCTGGAAGATTCGTTAAATTTTTATAAAGATAATCCATAAGTTCTTCTCCATTACTAACAGTTTTCAGGTTAGTTGCAATTGGTATTTCCTTTAGTGCTCTCTCAAATAAGAAGCAGTCATCTTTATCATCATCAGCAAGTATTATATTAATAGGGGTGTTATTTTTCATTTTTTATGGTTAGTTAACTGGTGTTTCAGAGCTGTTTAATACCTGATTATAAGCAAATGAACTTTTGAGAATGTTGCATTTTTGATTATGGAGTATTAATTTTAAAGTAGTTAGAAACAATTTCAAAACTTCGCAAAAATGCGAACTAACAAAGTTACAAAAAAAACTCTCTATAATTGATAAATTTGGTCTAGAACCTGATATCTCACTTCGAACTATTTTCGATATGTCCAAGTATTTTGCACTCGCAAATAATGTGATCTTCATTCTGGAGTTGGATGTTTTTGTGTCTGAAAGCTCTAAATGTCCTCCAAGACCTAATTAAACGATTTTCTGAAGTGTTGATATGCGAACTTCTTTCACATTATTTTCAATCTTTGAAATATATGATTTCGTTGTTCCAACCTTTTCAGCGAGTTCTTCCTGCGTTAAACCCTTTTCAAGTCTCGCATTGTGAATCATTGCGCCAATTTTAAAATTTTCATAGCCGGCTTCAAGCGCATCTCGCTTTTCGCTACCCCGTTTTCCATAATTCCTATTCTTGAATTCTTCAAGTGTTGTCGTATTACTTTTTTTCGTTTTCATATTCCGTCTTTATTTTGAGTGCTTTCTCAATTTCTTTCTTTGGTGTCTTCTGCGTTTTCTTTTGAAATCCATTCGCTAAAACAATCAATTGTCCATTGACGCTAAAAAAGCATTCTATTATTTTCATGATAATGAATCATTCAAACATTTTCTCGAAGGATTTCAGTTGATTGTATTTCCAGCTTTTTTAGCTGCTTAAGCGAAGAAGTTTTCTGATTGATTTCAATTGATTTATCAGCTTCAAATTCTCGATTAATTTCAGTTGATTCTGATAAAACTTCTGAGCGATTTTGCTTCGAATTTTCAGTTCAAATAATTGGACGACAAACTGATTGTAGCAGTATTAAAATTCTGATTTACCTGTAGAGTAGGGAAGAGCAAACGGAGCCTTGCCGATAACGGCAGTCCGTCTAAAAACTGACATTTGGCATCCAAAAGTAACCCAATAGTGATTCATTTAACGCATTTTAAGCTGCTTTAAATAGAGAGGTAAATAATTGAGTGTTTAAATTTGATGGTCTTAAATCGATGCAAAAGACGTTACCTAGGATTGTTTTTTGAGAAAATATGAGGGCAAGTTCTTTGAGGAACTTTTTGAACTCATTTTTATCGATGATGTTCATCATTCGCCTTAAATTAAAAGCGGTAAACATTAAACCAACGTCTGCGCTAGCTCGTTTAATTCCTTTTTTTTGTTATAATGTAGTAAAAACCCCACTGTCTTTTAATAATTCCATAGGGATGCTCTACAATGGCTTGTCGTTGTTTGTAAACATGCTTATTCGCTTCAATGTTCAATCGATTCTGCTCAATAAAAGGAGCGTGCTCACTTCGTTCTATTAAGCGTCCATCTTTGTTTTTGGTACATAAATCTTTAACAGGGCAATTGGCACATGCCTTTGTTTTGTAATGCTTCATTTGAGCAATAGACTTGCCCCTATTTTTGTTGTACCAACTGCCATTTGTGAGTAATTTATTGCCCTGGGGGCAAGTGTAATAATCATTTGTTTGATCATAAGTAAAATTGGCAACATTGTAGACTATATCTGGTGCGTTACTAGTTACCTCTGGTATAGCTACCATGATGTTAATTCCTAATTCAATACCAATCTTTATTTCGCTTCCTGTGTGAAAACCTTTATCGTAAAGTGCAGTAAAATCGGTACTGCTTAAAATTGTCGATGCACTCACCAATATATCGCCCATAGCCTTGCTGTCGTTTTCGTTGGTTACTTTATAATCTATTGCTAAACAGTGTTTTGAGTCAACAGATGATTGGGCATTGTATGCTAACTCGGTAATGTTGTTTCGGGTTATCATTTGGCGAGATTCAGGATCCGACAACGATATTTGTGTTTCGCCCGTTTGTTCTAACTGGGTACTTAATTCATTATAAAATTCTTTGCGTTGAAGTTGTTTGTTAATCTGTTTTTCAATAATGCTTTTATTGTCTTGATCGGCTGCGGCTAAGGCTGTATTATATTCATTGAGTTTATTGTCGATATACAATAAATGCCGTTCGATTTTCTTGGGATTAAAATTGTTCTTCTTGCTGTTTTGCGCCCTTAATTTGGTGCTATCACCTGCTATTAATTTACCTCCAATTAAATCAAATTCCTTTGCTATACCCACCGTATAGCGAAAAACTTGTTTAATAGCTTTTTCATTATCTATTCTAAAGTTAGAGATTGTATTATGATCTGGAGGTTAGCCTA
>Ga0209702_10008264_pt1 | contig 12222 bp, 12 predicted proteins | sample FRY01_FD_187210 | JGI IMG/M metagenome (GOLD analysis project Ga0209702, IMG submission 187210) | Freshwater microbial communities from Lake Fryxell liftoff mats and glacier meltwater in Antarctica - FRY-01 (SPAdes) (version 2) | ecosystem: Environmental > Aquatic > Freshwater > Ice > Glacier... | reverse complement strand
ATTCTCAGTAAAAGAGAAAGGAAGAAATCGGACATCGATAGGTAAACTTCAACTAAGCTAATACCAAAATTGCAAAAATACTGGCGAGGAAATAACCTACCAAACCACTAGCGCCAGAATAATCTTTAGCGATTCTTTGTCCAGAGAATAACGCTAGAATCGATAGCATGGATAGGATGGCTCCGTAAAATGCAATTTCACTATTATCGTGAATGAGTAGTTCAACGATCCCATATGCAGAGACTAATCCAGCCATTACCTCTAAAAGTGTGATTAGAGTAAAAACGATGGGAACAATATCACTTAATAATGTTTTAGAAAAATGGTTGACCAACCAAGAAAGGTTTTCTCGAAAGTTGAATACTTTATCTAATCCAGATTGAAGAAATAGCACAGCAAAAAAAAATGCAAAACCAACACGAACAGTCAATAGTGCAAATGATGAATTTGTAAATAATTGTTCCATACAATAGCGTTTGTCGTGGAATCAAATATAATAGCTTCATTCATTTATAAACAAGAATGATGAAATTCAATTAAAATTTCAATGTTTCATCACTCCTAAGTATGCTAAAAAGCCATTGATGTGTGCTTCAATTGTCAACAAAGACGGCTTATCTATCAATTTCCGATCGGAGTTTATCAGTGCATGAATGGAAGATATTGGAAGTTTTTGAGAGTATACTTCGGCTTTTAAGTAATGAAGAATATCAGTTAAATGATCCATTCCTCTCAAGTTTCCTGCCCTTCCGGAAGAAACACCAACTAAGGCAAATCTCTTTTGCTTGAATATTTCAGGGTTGCAGGAGTCGATGACTAATTTTAATATCCCAGGAAAACTCCCATTATATTCAGGCATCACTATAATAAATTCATCGGCGGTATCAAATAGAGAATGACCAAAGTCTTCCATGGCATGTTCCTTTTTTCTATAGATGGCGTCGCTTATAGCAGCTTGAGGCAATGCATCCAAAGCCAGTAGTTGACAAGGAATGTGCATACTTTGAATCACTTCTTTGTAGGCCTCGGCAACCTGAAGTGTCATGCTATTATTTCTATTTGTGGCCGATATTATATTAATCATTTCAATCGTCGTATTTTGAGGCTCAATATTATATTACGATTCTTATAACCAATTTCGGCCATTCTTGTTTTCAAATTGAACATAATGGCACAAAAATACTGTTTGATCCTTTCATTCGACCAAATGATTTAGCGAGTGAAGTAGATTTTTCTTCCATTAAACCTAACGTTGTCGCCATTTCTCATGGCCATTCTGATCATATCGCTGATGCGGAAGATGTGATTCGTCAATCAAATGCTGCATTTTTCTGCAACTGGGAAATTTATAATTGGCTGACAAATAAGGGACTAAAAAATGGTCATCCGATGAATTCCAGTGGCTCAAAACAGTGCGATTGGGGCAAAATCAGCCTTACTCCTGCTCTGCATTCAAGCAGCCTTCCAGATGGAAGCTATGGAGGTTCGGCAAATGGAATTTGTATCGAAATTGCTGATAAATCGATCTATTTTGCAGGAGATACTGATTTGTTTAGCGATATGAAACTTATCGCGCGAAAGCGAAAACCACAATTCGCATTTTTACCCATTGGTGATAATTTCACGATGGATGCTGAATCAGCTGTTGAAGCAGCTAAACTTCTAAATGTAAAGCGCGTAATTGGAATGCATTACGATACATTTCCTTATATCGTTATTGACCATGTTAGAGCTAAACAACTATTCCAATCTGCTGGTATAGAACTAATTCTGATGAAAATTGGTGAAACAATCAGTATTTGAGGAAATAATAAAACAGTTTAACATATTCATTATTAACCATCAACAATCCTGCTTCTTCTGCCCACCATTTTTGTTCATCATAACGAGAACTTGGTGCACCGCGCAGGATTAACTCTAAGCCGGCATCTTCAAATATCGACCTAAAAGCATAATCGATTCTGTGTGTGTGAAATTTATCTGAGACAACTATTAATCGCTTAATATTCATCGATTTGCAATACTCCAAAATAGCATAACTTTCTTCGCGCGTTGAAGATCCAATATGAATTACGTCAATTTTTTCTTCATCAACACCTTCTTCACAAAGCGCCATTTTACTTAAGTCGGCTTCGTCATATGTTTCACCAATAACTTCAAACAGTGCAGGAATTTGAGATCCTGTGCACACAACCCTTGCGGCCCAGCCTTGTTTCAAAATTCGTGCTGCTTCAGCCGATCTATCTGCTGGTCCTCCACTCAAAACAAAAATTGCTTCGACTTTCTGTAATTTATCTTCATTAATGAGAAAATTACCTATCGAACGCATCAAAGGGCGCCGAAAAACAACTACCAATGTGGTAAAAACAATAAAAAATGTTGCTATCCGTAAACACCAACGAAGTATTTTTCGCGTTTGCATGCTGCGAACCTATAAAAAAGAACGATTCGCTAATCAATTGTTCAGAAATCTGTTCATCGTTTTGAGAAAAATCAACATGTTAAAGCGCTTTTATCGTAATTTGCCAGTCGATAAAGCCATGAAAAATTATTTACTGTTTGCCCTAATTATAACGCTTGGCGCGAGCCTTCAGGCACAAACGAATACACGAAAAGTAATTCAATTTTCGGGTGTTGTTGTCAGTGGAGATAGTCTACATCCTGTTCCATACACAAATATCAGCGTTAGAAACTCCTATCATGGAACTGTTGGCGATTATTACGGATTTTTCTCCTTTGTGGCTCAAGCTGGAGATACTATCGATTTTAGTAGTATAGGCTACCGAAAAGCAAAGTATGTTCTTCCAACAGATTTAGATGACACTCGTTATTCTGTCATTCAAGTCTTAAATAGGGATACTGTAGAATTAGCAACCACGGTGGTTTATGCTTGGCCAACCAAAGAACAGATTTATGAATATTTCTTAAAAACTCCAGTTCCGGATGACGATTTAGAGCGTGCCCGAAGGAATTTGGCTCAAGAAACAATGGTTGATATGGCCATGAAAATGCCAATGGATGCGTCTATGAATTACAAGAATACAATGAATCAGTACAATACGCGTTTGTACAACGCAGGACAAATTCCAATGAACAATCTTCTTAATCCGATTGCTTGGGCCAAGTTTGTTGATGCTTGGAAAAAAGGTGATTTTAAAAATAAAGAGAAGCGATAGTCTGTGTCTTGCATGAAGCAAATCCTCGTCATTGTTGCAATTATACTAGGAATAAACGGCGTTTGGGCGCAGGCTAACATTAGCGGTAAAGTTACTGGTGAACAAGGCAACTTGCTCTCTGGCGTTGTAGTGTATCAAATTGGAAACCTTCAATCTGCTACAACAACCGATGCTGACGGTAAATATTCCATTAATCTTCCTGCTGAAGAACAATTTCAATTGGTTTTTCAATTAATTGGATTTCAAAACGATACGCTAAACACTCGCTTAAAAAAAGATGAGCAAAGAAAATACACCCAAGTTCTATCAAAGAAAATCAAAGATATTTCTGAATTTGTAGTTGTTGATAAAGCAGATCGTCAATTAGGTATAACGCGTCTTGACCCTAAAATTATCAATTCAATCGTTGGTCCCGGAGGCGGAATTGAAATGACACTTAAAACCCTGCCCGGCGTATACTCTAACAATGAATTAAGTTCTCAATATTCAGTTCGTGGCGGAAATTACGACGAGAATCTTGTTTATGTCAACGATGTAGAAATATATCGTCCATTTTTAGTGAGGGCTGGGCAACAAGAAGGACTTAGTTTTCCTAATCCTGCGATGGTTGAAAACTTAAAATTCTCAGCAGGTGGTTTTGAAGCAAAGTATGGTGATAAAATGTCTTCAGTTTTGGATATCACCTACAAGCGCCCGACCGAATTTCACGGCTCGGTAGAGGCAAGTATTTTAGGTGGAAATCTTCAATTGGAAGGTGCTACAAAAAACTATCGTTTATCTGGAATGATTGGTGCTCGTTATCGAACCACGCAATATTTACTAAATAGCTTAGATGTTAGTGGTCAATATCGACCAGCATTTACTGATATTCAAGCCTATACGCTTTATAATATCACCACAAAGTGGGATATTGATTTTCTAGCAAACTATGCGGTGAATAATTATCGTGTATTCCCAGAAAGCCAAAAGACCGAATTTGGCACCATTAATCAAGCGCTTCAATTGCGGGTGTTTTTTGATGGTAGAGAACAGAGCCGCTTTGAAACAGCAATGGGAGCGTTTACGAGTACTTGGCGACCAAATAAAAACCTCAAACTCAAATTTATTACATCAGGATTTAATTCATCAGAATCAGAGCGTTCTGATGTTTCAGGTGAATATTATATCGACGAATTAGAACGTGATTTGGGAAGTCAAAATTTTGGCGATGTTGCCTTTAATCGTGGTGTAGGTAGATATCAAACCTTCATCAGAAATAATCTAAATTATCAAGTGTTTAATTTTGAGCATAAAGGTTATTTAGAAAAAGGAAAGCATTTTATGCAATGGGGAGCGCGGGCTCAACGCGAGATTATTCGCGACGAATTAAAAGAATGGCGTCAGGTAGATTCAGCAGGATTTAATATTCCAACAGCACCAAGTGATTCAATTTTCCTTGATAATGTAGTGCGTTCAGAAGCTTCTTTGAATAGTTTCCGCTATCAAGGATATTTTCAGGATAATTATTCTTGGAGAAAAGATTCTATCGATTTCTCAATTTCTGGGGGAATTCGTGCAAACCATTGGACTATTAACGGTCAAACATTAGTAAGTCCACGTTTGGTATTTTCACTTAGTCCACTCATGTGGAAAAGAGATATTACTTTTAGAGCTGCAGCAGGTCATTACGCTCAACCTCCCTTCTATCGTGAGTTAAGAGCATTTGATGGATCGATAAATAGGAATTTAAAAGCACAAGAAAGCTGGCATTTCATAACAGGAGTTGATTTTACGTTTAAAGCATGGAATCGCCCTTTCAGCTTATACATGGAGGGCTACTATAAAATACTGAGGAATTTAGTTCCGTATGAAATTGACAATGTGCGTGTTCGGTATTATGCAGATAATATTAGTAATGGATATGCAGCCGGACTTGACATGAAGGTGAATGGAGAATTTGTTAAGGGAGTGCAATCTTGGGCGAGTTTAAGTATCATGCAAACTGAGGAGGATATTATCAACGATTTCTATTTTGAACGTTTTAATAGCGACGGTGAACTGATTCAACCTGGATTCACCTTGAATAACGTTGCCACAGATTCTGTCAAAATAACTCCTGGTTATATTCCTAGACCAACAGATCAACGTGTAAATTTTTCTCTATTCTTTCAAGACTACCTGCCTAAAAACGAAAGTATTGCCATGCAAATTACTTTAGTTTTTGGAACGAGATTGCCAATTGGCCCGCCCGATTTCAATCGCTACCGAGACACATTGCGAATGCCCGCCTATCGTCGTGTTGACATCGGAGTGACCAAGCAATTTATCACCCCAGGAAAACCTTTAAAAGCAAGTTCACCTCTTAAGAAGTTCGATACGTTTTCGCTTAGTTTAGAAGTGTTTAACTTACTAGGCGTGAATAATACCGTTTCGTATTTATGGATCAAGGACGTAACGAATCGTTTATATGGTGTCCCGAATTATCTCACCAACCGATTAATTAATCTGCGATTGCAGATGACCTTTTAGAATTAATTACTTTGGGGGCATGAGAAACAAACCATTGCTCACCTATTTTGCCATTGCCTTCGGCGTATGCTGGGCAGCTGCTGCTATTATTTTCTTTGCAGGAATTCCTTATGGAAGCTTTATTTCGACATTAATTGTTGCTTTAATTTGTATGCCTGCACCCGCTCTAGCAGCATGGTTTACATGGACCAAAGTGATGAATCGACCCTTTTCTGAACTAGAACTAAGATGGCAAGGCTCAAATAAATCTATGTTAATGACCATTCCCATTTGGCTAATAACATTTATCGGATTTTATTATTTAATAGTTTTCTTATTTGGAAATTTAATTTCAATTGAATCATTTGGATTGGTTGATTTTTCTAGAGAGCAAGTGTTAAATAAATTGGATGAAATGTCTCAAGGGCAATTTGACCCTGATAGCTTTCCTATTCTCTCCCCGACAATACTTTTAAGCATCATTATATTGGCAGGAATAATTGTTGGATCAACATTTAACTTACCATTCACTTTAGGAGAAGAAATTGGCTGGCGTGGATTTATGTACACGTATTTAAAAACATCAAGTGTTACCAAAAGAGTCTTAATTACAGGTATAGCTTGGGGAATTTGGCATGCACCTCTTATTTTAATGGGACATAATTATCCTCTAAATCCAGTTTTAGGAGTATTCATAATGATTGCCTTTTGTGTTATTTTATCTTTTCCAATGGATTGGATTCGACGAACATCGGCCTCAATTTTAGGTCCTGCAGCATTTCATGGAATGATTAACGCCGTTGCAGGTGGAGTGATGCTTTTTATTGTTTCTGGAAAAGAGTTAGTATCTTCTTTAGTAGGCCTTTCAGGGATTTTTTCGTTCGGTTTAGTATACTTAATGCAACTTACAATTCATCGAAGCAAAAAGGCTTGATTATTTTTACCTTTGCAGCGATGAAAAAAAACCTATTCATACTTAGTTTAGCTCTTACTTGTTTAGGCGTCAATGCGCAAGAAAGTCATCTAAAAAATCTCAAGCAACTTACTTTTGGAGGAGATAATGCTGAAGCGTATTTCAGTTTTGATAATAATTCCTTGACAATGCAGGTTACCAATCCTAAAGTCGGAATTCCATGCGATCAGATTTATCTAAAGAACCTGAACAATCCAAAAGATACGTCGATGCATTTATTGAGCACAGGAAAAGGTCGCACTACTTGTTCTTTCTTCATGCCAGGAAACAAATCAATTTTATATGCATCAACGCATGCTGATGCTGATAGCTGCCCACCCCTTCCCGCCCCGCGAAAAGACCGTAAATATTTATGGCCCGTCTATTCGAGTTTCGATATTTATGTAGCAAGTTTGGATGGAAAAATCATTAAAAAATTGACGAATGAGCCTGGATATGATGCTGAAGCAACTGTATCCCCGAACGGGAAAATGATTGTCTTTACATCAGACAGATCGGGCGATTTGGAACTTTACACGATGAATATTGATGGCACTAATGTGAAACAAATCACCAGCGGTTTAGGTTACGATGGTGGCGCATTTTTCTCGCCTGATAGCAAACAACTCGTTTTTCGTGCATCTCGTCCAACTTCAGAGGAAGATGTTACAGAATATAAGGATTTATTGAAGCAAGGTTTAGTTGCGCCAACAAACATGGAACTATATACATGTGCTACAGATGGCAGTGATTTAAAACAAATTACCAAGCTTGGAAAAGCCAACTGGGCGCCATATTTTCATCCTTCAGGAAAGAAGATTATTTTCGCATCGAATCATGCTTCTGATCGTGGATACGATTTTCAATTATACATGATTAATACGGATGGCACAGGTTTAAAACAGATTACTGAAGAAAGCAACTTTAATGCATTTCCGATGTTCTCTTACGACGGTAAAAAATTGGTCTTTTCTTCGAATAGAAATAATAACGGAACCCGCGATACAAATGTATTTATTGCTGATTGGGTTGAATAATAAAACTTTATGAAAAAAATAGTATTTGTCTTTGGATGTTTAACCACATTCATCAATCTTGATTTGACCGCTCAAAACTGGTTTCACGCAGATAGTATTTTGCACCATATCGGATATTTGGCCTCAGAAGAATTAAATGGACGAGGAACAGGAACTGAGGGTGAAGCGCTTGCCGCTAATTACATTATTAGTCACTTTAATTCTTGGGGATTGAATCCATCTGGCGATAACGGCACTTGGAAACAATCTTTTGAATTTTCCGCTGGAATGCATGGCCAAGGCGGTAGATCTGGTAAAGCCAATAACGTTATTGGCTATCTCGACAACCAAGCTCAATTTACCGTGGTAATTGGCGGTCACTATGATCATTTAGGCGATGGTAATGATGGACATTCGCTTGATCCACATTCGGCTGGTCAGGTTCATAATGGCGCCGATGACAATGCCTCTGGAACTGCAGGTGTGTTAGAATTGGCTCGCTATTTTGCTACCAATGATGAAAAAGAGCCATTCAACTTCCTGTTCATGTGTTATTCGGGGGAAGAATTAGGATTGTTGGGCTCGGCTCATTTCGTTAATAATCCCACAATTGACCTTAGCAAAATCACTTGTATGATTAACATGGATATGATTGGTCGCTTAAAAAAGGATAAGCCTGTTCTTGTGGTTTCAGGTATTGGAACCGCGCCTGAATGGGATAAACTGCTTAGCAAATTTAGTTCAACAGCAATGGTAATTCAGAAAGATTCGTCTGGTGTAGGACCTTCAGATCATTCTTCTTTCTATAATAAAGGGATTCCTGTTTTACATTTCTTTACAGGAACACATAGCGACTATCATAAGCCAAGCGACGATATAGAAAAAATTAATGCGCCTGGTGAAGAAGCAGTTTTGATGGTGATTACAGGTGTAATTGCTGGTTTACCTGTGGATAGGAAATTAGCGTTTTTAAAAACTCGAAATACTTCAATGGCTGGGAGTACAAGTTTCAAAGTTACTCTTGGAATTATGCCTTCATACGCAGAAAGCACAACAGGATTAAAGGTTGAAGCTGTTTTAGATGACAAAGCTGCTTTTAAGGCAGGAATGAAAGATGGTGATGTGATTGTGAAGATGGGAAAAGTGAAGGTTACTGATATTCAAACTTATATGAAAGGCCTAGGTCAGTATAAAAAAGGAGACAGCACAACAGTTATTGTGGAACGCGATGGAAAGAAGATAAAGTTGGATGTTACTTTTTAGTATTTGACTGATAATTTACACTTCATTGATTAGATAATTAAAGTCTATTAACAAAAAATTAAGGATTCGATTAGTGTTTTTATTGAACCCTAAATAGGGCTCACTTAAAAAGTCAGAAACACGTCAGATGCTAGACAAGAGGATTTTTTGACGTACAAATAGTACTTCAAAATACTCTTAACGAAGCAGATGGCGTGTTGCTGGCTAAGCAAAATTCTAGAAAATAATAAAAATAATAATTTGTGACGCATACAATCTGATCAATTTCGTCAAATAATGCTCACCAAATCCAAAATTAAACATTATAACATTCACATAATCAAAATTTTAGGTGTTTTTAAGTGGGCCTTAGATATGGAAATAAGAGGCGCAGATATAGATCAAGTGGCTGTAATTACTCTGGATATGCCGCCAAGCTTTAGTATTATTGATGGATTTGCAGAACGCGTAAATCTTAAAATGCTAGAAATCAAAAGAATTGCAAAAGGGTTTGCCAATATAAACAACTTGATTTTGATGATATACTTTCATCTTGGATACCTAGGGTTCCCTCAAAAGCCCTTAATATCTTTTAATTAGCTTATCTCTTGCTGAATTATTCATTTTTAATGCATGAATTTAATTGAGGATCATCAAAAATCCTTGCACCAAGATTGCACTAATTTTTCCTTATTTACTTTTTAAGCTATCCAGAAAAACGGCATTTGCTTCGTTACAGCCATTTCGAAGTATTAAATATACATCTTGAATGTCTATGCCTTGCATCCGCCCCATTTCTGACTATTTGAGTGAACCCTAACTAGTGTCTGTCCAAAGACTCAGGAGTTCGAACTATAAAGGCTTTTGATTAGGCGCACGAAGACCGAAAAAGCACTGTTTACTTTTGTAAATGAGCATTTTTCGGACTAGTGCAACGACATCAGGAGACTCTATAGACAGACCCTAACTAGTGTCTGTCCAAATACTCCGGAGTTTGAACTATAGAGGCTTCTGATTAGGCGCACGAAGACCGAAAAAGCACAGTTTACTTTTGTAAATGAGCATTTTTCGGACTAGTGCAACGACATCAGGAGACTCTATAGACAGACTCTAACTAGATCTTAAATTACCCGCTAAAAAATGCTAAGAACCTGATTATAAAAGGTGTTGGTGTAAAATCCTCTTGTCTTACATCTGACTTGTTTATGACTTTTTGAGTGAACTATTTTATTCCTGATAATTTAAATATCAACTGGCAAAATCAACTCGTATGATCAACCACGATCACCCATTTCCCTTCTATTTTTCGAAATAACAAACTAAACCAACCGCCAGCATTATCCTTATCAACATAATTTATTGTCCAATTTCCAGTCACGAAAGCAGCATCCTTTGCCAGAACATCGATATTTAATTCTTTAAACTCTAAAACTCCGATGGCAGATTTATTTGGATAGGACTTTAAATAATTATCTAACACTGGCTGCCAACCATAGGTTATTCCTCGTTTTCCAATAAATCTTAAACTGTCGTTATTCCAATATCCTTTCATGAAAGAAGGAATATCACCATTATTCCAATCACTAACTTGTTGATCAAGCACAGCTCTCACTTGAGTCATTTCGATTGGTTGTGCATTTATATCAATCGCCAGCAATAAGAGAACAAACAGTAAACCTTTCATCATTTCGTTGTTTTATATGCACGAAGTACGCACATTTGCAACACATTTTAAAACATGTCTAATCGCGAAACACGCGGCTTTGCTGCATTAAAAATACCAGCCTTTCAACATTTCATTTCCGCAAGATTTTTTCTTACGATGGCTGTTCAAATGCAAGCTGTAGCAGTTGGTTGGCAAGTTTACCAAATCACCCACGATGCAATGGCTCTGGGGTTTATCGGATTGTCAGAAGCAATTCCCTTTCTTTCTTTAGTGCTTTTTGCTGGCCATTGGGCAGATATTTACCAACGTAAAAAACTAGTTATTTCTGCTGTCTCGCTATTTGCACTATGCTCAGTTTTATTTTGGATTTTCGCTATCTATCCCAGCCTTTTACCAACAGACCATCCTGAATTTGCTTTCTACGGGGTAATTGCCTTAACTGGAATTGCTCGTGCTGTCGCAGGTCCTTCTGTTTCAGCCATATTACCGCAATTAATTAAACGAGAATTATATGCAAATGGAGCAGCCTGGAATAGTTCATTTTGGCAAATTGCATCTGTTGGTGGACCTGCAATTGGCGGACTTATATACGCTTTTGCGGGAAAAGAAACGACCTATTTTGTAGTCTTAATTCTTGTATTTATTTCCCTGTTTTTCTTTATTCGATTGCCATCCTTCCCTCCTGCCCGATTACGTAAAGAAGGAATTGCAAAAAGCTTAAAAGAAGGACTTAGTTTCGTCTTTAACCAACCTATCGTTTTAGGGGCAATTTCACTGGATTTATTCGCTGTTTTATTTGGCGGAGCCGTCGCATTATTACCGGTATTTGCTGATCAGATTCTGAATGTTGGTCCTGAAGGATTAGGTATTCTAAGAGCTGCACCATCCATTGGAGCTGTACTTACTGCTTTGATTGTAACTCGTCATTCTCCAATGATGAATTCTGGTAAAATATTATTGGTGTTTGTCGCCTTATTTGGACTAACAATGATTGGTTTCGCCTTATCGAAAATCTTTTGGTTGTCGTTTATACTGCTTGTTCTTTCAGGTGCATTTGATGGGATAAGCGTGCTAATTCGCTCTACAATTATGCAGCTATTTACTCCGGATGACATGCGAGGAAGAGTTTCATCGGTCAACAGTATATTTATTGGTTCATCCAACGAAATTGGAGCATTCGAATCGGGCTTGGCTGCTAAGTTTCTTGGTTTGATTCCTTCGGTGATTTTTGGCGGTAGTATGACCCTAATTTGTACGGCTCTTACAGCCAAATTAGCTCCATCTCTCAGGAAAATGCATTTACAAGATCACGTTGTTGTTCCTCCACCAAAAACTGGAGAGGCTTAAGTAATTGATTTTAAATTAGTGCATAGTTTTAAAATCTGAAGCGGATAACCTACGACACCTATTGCATAATTGGCGATCCATTTTAGCCCATCAATCATAAAAACCATTTTGATAAAAAAGGAAGACGATTTAAATAGGGTTCAATAAAAAGTCAGAAATACGTCAAATGCGAGACAAGAGGATTTTTTGACGTACAAATAGTACTTCAAAATACTCTTAACGAAGCAGATGGCGTGTTGCTGGCTAAGCCAAATTCTAGAAAACAATAAAAATAATAATTTGTGACGCATACAATCTGATCAATTTCGTCAAATAATGCACACCAAATCAAAAATT
>Ga0209702_10008263_pt1 | contig 12223 bp, 13 predicted proteins | sample FRY01_FD_187210 | JGI IMG/M metagenome (GOLD analysis project Ga0209702, IMG submission 187210) | Freshwater microbial communities from Lake Fryxell liftoff mats and glacier meltwater in Antarctica - FRY-01 (SPAdes) (version 2) | ecosystem: Environmental > Aquatic > Freshwater > Ice > Glacier... | reverse complement strand
CGGCGAGTGCTCTTTATAAAACCGGCGTTATAAATTTTCGATGAAACCTGGTACTGCACCTCTGTAGGCTGTACGCGTGACGGATCAAGTGGTAAGCGCATTCGAGACTTGCACTATAGCCTTAGGACATAACAGGTGTATGTTTATTGGGTGCTTTCTTCCAGGCTGCTGGCCACTGAGTGGGCTGCCTTCGCGTTTGCCTGCAATCAGGCGCTCAACGCACCTGATATTGCATCGATGATCCTTCGAAGATGTAAATTCTACGAATGTACGCTATTGATTTAATATCTGCCGACGCTCGTATTCATTGACTTTCCGCTACTTTTGTCAGCCAAAAACCGGCCATTCCAAGGGTCCAACGGCGGTTTTGCCGCAATTAGCCGTGGCGCAGCAGGTTTTCAGTCTGATATCGTGCCATCATGCAGTCACTGATGCGCTGGCCCGCAGCGCAAAAAGCAAGGAGTTCCAGATGCCGATTTTCAAGTGCCGCCCCTCGGTCTCGTTTTTATTGTCGCTTTCGGTTTCACTGCTGGCCGCACCGCAGGCGATGGCCTGCTACACGGTCTACAACAAGGCCAACGTGGCGGTTTATTCCAACATCTCGCCGCCGATTGACATGAGCTACCAAATCCACGAGCGCTTGCCTGCTGTGTTTCCGGGTGGGCACATGGTGTTTGGCAGCAGCACCGATTGCCCCTTGATCGATGCGCGCACCGCTGTATCCGAGCTATCAAATGTGGCTGCAACCGCTAAGCCAGCCTCCAGTCGTAACAGTCGAAATAGCCGTGCAGGCAAGTCGAAAAATTCGACCGCTGATGCCGTCAAGCCCTGATCTTTCAGGTATCCGGTGGCTGCTCACTTGCCTTTGATCGCCAGCAACTCCACCTCAAACACCAGCGTTGCGTTCGGCGGTATCAGACCACCTGCGCCGCGCTGGCCGTAGGCAATGCTTGCCGGGCAAGTCAGCTTGGCTTTACCGCCGGTCTTCATCAACTGCACGCCTTCTGTCCAGCACGGGATGACGCCGTTGAGCGGGAACTCGGTGGGCTCGCCGCGCTTGTAGGAGCTGTCAAACTCCTTGCCGTCCGGGAAGCTGCCCTTGTAATGCACCTTGACCCGGTCAGTCGCCGCTGGGCTGCTCCCCTCGCCGTCTTTCAGGGAGCGGTACACCAAGCCGCTTTTGGTGACCTTTGCGCCAGCTTCCCTGGCAGCGGCGGCAAGTACTGCGTCAGACTGTGCCCAGCTTGTGGTGGCCAGCAGGGTGAAGGCGGTTGCTATCAATATGGAACGCATGAACAATCCTTTGTGGTTTCAATATCTACAGGTCATTCTCCTACAAAGTACACCGTTCAACAGCTACGTTGCCCGGACAAATTAGTGGTATGTTGAGAGGTGTACAGTTTTCAAACAACGGACATCGCCCACCCCATGGCCCTCATCACCTACATCCTTGAAGACAGCGCCACCATTCGTGAAAATTTGATCTCAACTCTGGAAGAAATCGCTCCGGTAAAAGTTGTTGGTTTTGCCGAGACCGAGAATGAAGCCAGCGCATGGCTTTCACACCACAATGGTGACTGGCAATTAGCAATAGTTGACCTGTTTTTAAAAGAAGGCACCGGCCTCGGCGTGCTCAAGCGTTGCCAAAACCGCAATGCTGACCAGAAGGTCGTAGTGCTGACCAACTACGCCACCGGCGACATCAGACAGCGCTGCGCCGAGTTGGGCTCCGATGCCGTTTTTGACAAGTCCAACGAACTTGACGAACTTCTTGACTACTGCATGCAAGCGACATCGCGCAAAGACTTCCATTAGCCCCTCACCAAACAGTTGCTGCTTTCAAGGCAAACGCGTTAGTGGCCCATAGCAGGCCTGCAGAGATGGTGTTTTGCAAATGATTAACTGGTCTTTTGCGGGGCTGAGCTGTATAAATTTGGTGGCGTTTAGCCCAATCTCGTCCACAACATCGCCGGAGCAATCTTTTTTCGCGTTGTGCCGGGTAGATATTTCGATCATCCTGTAAAAGCCTTGCACGTCTGGTGCGTTGTTGGCTGCGTAGCGCCACTCGGTAATGGCGTCCCCACTGGTGCCAAGCAGCACACCATTTGCGCGGTATTGCAGAGTCTCGTTGCATTTGCCGTCAAACAGCGTCCAGCTCGAGGTGCCGACTAAAGGATGGTTACTGGGCACAGTTTGGGCCAGACTTGCAGGCAGGTACGACGCAGTAAGCAGCAGAAAAACTGCGGCTGCGAGTGCTGTTTTGTGGGTGGTGAATGGGTAGGCGTTTGGTTGTTTCATGGTCGGGTGGTCTGGATCAGCTGTCCAATCAATGCGCTATCGACTTCAATCCGCTATTTATTTAATAGCTGCTTAGGCCTGTATTTTCGGACTACAGGCCAATTCCATACTAAAAAAAGACGATTTTCAGGCATTCTCAGACTTTTCAGGCAGACATTCGGTGATGTGTTCAACCCGCCACCAGGCAGGCAGCAGGTTTCGCACCTCGGGGCGGGTAAAGCGGTCGTCCATCAGGTAAATCACACCGGTGTCCTCCTGGGTGCGAATCACCCGGCCAGCGGCCTGCACCACCTTCTGCAGGCCAGGGTAGAGGTAGGTGTAGTTGTAGGCTTTGCCAGTTGCATCGCCCTGCGTTTCAAAATACGCCGCCATGCGGGTTTTGATCTCTTCATTCACGGCGTTAACCTGCGGTAGCCCGAGCGTCGCGATAAATGCACCGATCAGCCGCGTGCCTGGCAGGTCAATGCCTTCTGCAAACGCACCGCCCAGCACGGCAAAGCCAATGCCTTGCGATTCGGTCGTGAAGCGGCGCAAGAAGCGTTCGCGCCCAGGCTCGTCCATTTGGCGGGTTTGCGCCCAGGTGGTGATGTGCGGGTGGCGCTGGGCAAAACATTCTCCAAGTTTTTGCAGGTAGTCGTAGCTGCTGGTAAAGGCCAGGTAGTTGCCTGGCGTTTTGTCATGCTGCCGCGCCATCAGCGAGGCAATCAGGGTGAGCGACTGGTCACGGTCGTTGTAGCGGGTAGACACATTGCGCACGGCGGCAACGTACAGCTGCTCTGGCGAAAACGGTGACGCAACATCGATCCAGGCAGTCGTCTGCGGCAGGCCCAGCGTTTCTTTATAAAACTGCGGCGGGCTGAGCGTGGCTGAAAACAGCGCAGCAGAATGGGCGGTCGTAAAACGCGGAGTTAAAAATGGTGCGGGCACGATGTTGCGGATGTTCAAGGTGGCGCAACCACCACCGCTTTGCAGTAATGCGTTTTTCCCTAAATCGTCTTCATGCAGCGTGATGTCAAACATGGAATGACTGCCGAAACTTTCAGCCATGCGCGCAAAATGCAGCGCCTCAAAATAAAAGGCCTGCAAGTCAGCATCCACCCGCGTTGGATTCGCCACCAGAAAATCTGTGATCGCGCTATTGGCTTGCTGCAACGCTTTTAGAAAGTCAACCGGCAACTCGTGAACAACCAGATAGTCTTCAAGCTGCGTTTGATGTACATCGCTGAAGGCGCGATTCAACTTGTCGAGAACGCTGCGTACTGCCTTGGGCGCTGCGGCATGCACTGCCTGCAATTGCTTTTGGCTTAACGCAGCTGAGTACATGCTGCGCGCCCGTTCCATCATGTTGTGTGCTTCGTCCACCAGCACACTCACGCGCCACTGGTGCCTGACCGTCATGCTGTGCAACATGGCACTGGTATCAAAGTAATAGTTGTAGTCGCCCACCACCACATCACTCCATGTCGTCATCTCTTGCGCCAGGTAGTAGGGGCACACACGGTGCGACAAAGCGACATCGCCCAGCGCAGTTTTGCTGAGTGCGCCTTGGCTTGCTGACTGCACAGCGGCATACCTTGCCTGTGGCAAGCGGTCATAAAAACCCTTGGCCAGCGGGCAAGAATCGCCATGGCAGGCTTTGTCCGGGTGTTCGCATGCTTTGTCTCGCGCTACCAGCTCCAGCACGCGCAAGGGCAGGCTGGTGGTGCTTTTTTCAACCAACGCCAGCGCATCCAGTGCCAGCTGGCGGCCCGGCGTTTTGGCTGCCAAAAAGAACAGCTTGTCGAGTCGCTGGGTGGGCATCGCCTTGAGCAGTGGAAAGACAGTCCCCATCGTCTTGCCAATTCCCGTTGTAGCTTGCGCCATCAGGCATTTGCCGTTGCTGGCCGTTTTATAAACTGCCTCGGCCAAGGCGCGTTGGCCGGGCCTGAAGGTGGGGTGCGCAAAGGCCAGCTTGCTCAAAGCCACATCTCGCGCCGTGCGGTGCGAGAGCTCGCGTTCAGCCCAGGCTAGAAACAGCTCACACTGATTTTCAAAATACTCTTTCAAGGCGGCAACCGGGAACAGTTCAACCAGTGGCGTTTCCTGTGTGCTGGCAACGTCAAAGTACACCAGCGCCAGGTTGATGTCTTTCAAGCCCCTGGCCTTGCACAGCAACCAGCCGTAAATTTTGACCTGTGCCCAGTGCAGGGCACGCTTGTTGTCGGCCATGGTGTGCAAGTCGCCACGGTAGGTTTTAACTTCTTCCAGCTGATTGCTCTCAGGGTCATAGCCGTCGGCGCGGCCGCGTACGGTGAGGGTTTTATAGTTGCCCTCGAGGCCGACTTCAGACTGGTAATTGGCGTCCCGCCGTGAGGCCACCAGCGAATGACCCGCCATACCCTCTTGCGCAGAAGGTGCAGGCGTAAAACGCAAGTCCAGGTCACCATGTTTGGCAGTGAATTCGCACAGGGCACGAACGGACACGCAGTAGTTCAAATGCGGCTCTTGAATCGGGTGGACACTGGAGGAACAAATGGCATAGCGTCCAAGTTTATAGGGTGACAAGGGCGACTGCCCCGGTCACCCCCATACATTGCTACTTTCTACCCAGGTTTTGCACTGCATCCACCATCATGAGGGTACCCGATTCGATCAGCAAAATATCGCTGGCAATGCGCACATATTTGTGACTTGCGGGCGGCGCGATACTGCTGGCCGTAGTGTTTGCGGATCACTACCTGCTGCGGCTCCGTGAAGTAGTTGCTGACCCGGATATCCGCTGCCCCACCTTCGTAGTTGCCTTTTTCTTTTTGTTCATATTTGCCGTTTTTGCCCTGGCCAGCCCTTTCTGGCTTTCTAGCCAATGCGGTTCCAGTTGAGACTCGGGTGACCAGCAGTTCTGCGATAAGCAGGGGAAGGAATTTTTCATCCAGAGGGTTGCTTTAATGCTTTTGCAGATGCAGCGTGGTGCTGTGTCTGCTTGAGATTTAACGCCTGTGCCTCGCTATTGCTTGGTTTTTAGCCCCCGGTTTAGAGCCCCAAGTTTGCAGCATTTGCTCAAGGTTGCGCTGAGACTTGCACCACAGCAGCCATCACTGCCGCCAAAACGCCAGCAATGTAAAAGCCGTAAGCCAGCAGGCGTGACGAAGGTTTTTTGAAGCGCATGCTCCTTCTGGAGTGGTCAAGCGTGTTCATGGTGTTCTTGGCTGGTGTGAGACGGATTTATGAAACAGGTTCGTATTTCAACGCAGCGTCGCAGATTTATCCAGTAACTTTGCAAGGCTTTTCAAGCATTTACAAATCAGATACCTGCTTCACCGAGTGAGCGCCTTTTTTAAACCAGCCCTCAGCAGTCTCGGCGTTAATGAGCGTTTTATCCGATGCACTCCGCTTCAAACTTGAAGATGGCTCCATGCGCCAAGCTGCCAGCTGGCACGCCGTATTAAGCAACTACGCCAACTGCGTCGGCTTGCAATGAAGCCTGAAGCAGACCTAACGCATACCGAAAAATGACAATACCAGCCCGATAACGACAACGAGGCCCACGATATAGATGACGGAGTTCATGGTGTTTTCTTTCAAGAAATTTGTTGGAATATCAGCAACTTGACTATGCATGGCGGGTTGCGCTGGCCCTGTAGGCTGACGGACAGGCTTGCCGTCGGACGGCTTGCCGTGAGCCTTGTTGTTAGTTCTGAATTTGAGCTGTTAAGTTATTCAATGATGTAACTTGAACTCTTATCCTGATCATGCCCACAGCGACACTTCGCGCCGTCGGCGGCTCAGTCGTCACGGCCATACCTGAAGGCATGCTTGGAATGGTTTGTTTGCGAGCTGGCTCCAAGATGCACATCAATCCAAGCCAGCGGCGCCTGATTGTGGTGCCGCAAAAAAAGAAGTGATGCAAGTTGTCTGAGCTGCTGGCTCAGTGCAACCCAGCCCTGCCCCTCAATGCTGACGAACAGGAGCGGGTGGGTTCGCCCGGCGCTGGTCCTGAAGAGAATAAGCCGGGTAAATAATGAAGATCTCAGCGCTTGGCGGCCTTTGGTTTGCCAATCTGAACCCAAGCGCTCCAAGAGCAACGAGGCGAACGCGCTGTTTTGGTTGTGCCTGAAAAAGATTTTAACTGCCTTGGCCTGTGCGTGGTGTGCCCGATAACACACGGCGGATCGCAGACGCGCTACGCAGGCTTTGCCGTGACGCTGACGGGATCAGGCTACGAAACGCCAGGTATGGTTATGTGCAACCAGCCCGGAACTATTGATCTGGTCGCTCGTACGGGGCGCTTTGGTCAGAAAGAGGGAGATGAGTTGCTGGAAGAGATGCTTGCGCGGTTGCAGCCAATTTTCGAGTGAAATACCTTATCAAAATGCTGTTTATTGCGTAGCCACCAGATATTTATTTTACTGGCCTGGAAATAAAAAAAGCCGTCAAGAGAAGTCTTGACGGCTTTTCCTGCATAGCTCCATCTGTGGCGTTCAGCACGCCCGCAAGCGAAGTTTTAAGCAGAACTTTTGCGATAGCGCAGCGATTATCTGGCCGGGATCAGAATAATTGTGTCTGATCTGGTTTGCGGCTGAATGTTGGTTACTTCCGCGCTTCTGGGCACAACAACCGTTTCAACCTGCGTGATCACTCCACCACCGGCTACGCTGCCTTGTGGTGAACCTAAGCCTGCTACGCGCGCTTCGCAGGCCACTTTGTCGGCGCCTTGAAAGACATTGCAGCGGGCCAGGGCATTGGCTCTGAACTGCCCGCCTGAGTTATCAAGTTGGCCAGCGCGCTTGGCGGCGTTGGCGTTGCGCACTTCTCTCATGCAGGTTTCGCGGCTTTGCTGGGTCGTGCCGTTGTTGCAGGCAGCCATTTCGCTAGTGGCATTACCTGTGGCATCAATGCCAGTGGTGCCAGAAGCGATTTGGGCAGTTGCGGTGACTGCCAGCAAGGCAGTCAAAGAAAAAGCGCACAGACTTTTTGCAATAGAGTTCAGATTTGAACCGGGGCTGATAACTGTCATCTTTATCTCCTGTGTCGACCCGTGGTGGGCTGATAAATAAAGATTACCGATGCAGCGCCGTTGGTCTTGAAGGGCAATGGAGCGAGCACTGCGCCCTGACCGCCTGTACGGCTGTAGGAATTGACCTGTTAGCGATGGATCAGGTTGACCAGATGCGCGGGCTGGTAGCGTTCAGTTGCCACAACTGGCTGCGCCAGGCCAGCCACACGCTTCGCAACAGGGCCATGGCAGGCTCCACCACCGGAGCCAGTACACGAACCAGCACCACTTGCCCGTCCGGGCTGGTAGCACCGGCAGTTACGCACAAGGGATGCGCCTGTATCACCTGGCGCGCTGCGTCAAGTGCGTCCTGCCTGCGCTGTCGTTTCAGCTTGCTGCCTGACATAAAAAACAGCGTGGCAAAGCAGCGATGTCCAGCGAGGCCGAGCGGGCTGTTCAGCAACAGGTCATCGAGCGCTTTGATGTTGGCACGCTCCAGCCACACGCCGGGCATCTCAAGGTGCTGGCAAAAATGACCGGATTTAAATGGCTTGGCTGCCAGCGGCAAACCCAGCGCTGTCACGTCCCAGCCCAGCATTTCAGCGCCGGGCTTCAGGTTGAGCGTTAAACGGTTTTCAGCGAGGCAGCCGTTGTAGGCAATCGCTTCCAGCGGCAGCCACTCCATGCGTGCATCGGTTGCCACGCTGATGGTTGTGCGCTGCAAAGCGGGCGCGCCTTCTGATCGGTAAAACCGCGTCGCGCCGGGTGTTGTCAACAAGCCATGCGCGCCCGGTGCTACGTCAATCGTTAAATCCAGCACGTCGCCGCCGACCAAACCGCCTGGCGGATGTACCAGTACGTTGTGGCAAATCGCATCGCCCTCGGGGTACAGGCTTTGCAAAATACGCAGTGGTCCGGTGTGGCAGTGGCGGGCGACGCTGCGGCCCGTTTCCAGCTGGTAATCAAGATCAAGTTTGGCGTGCCATGGCATGGCAATAGTTTAAGCGCGCATGGTTCAATTTTTGCTGGTATCAAATGCGTTGAGTAGAAGCGTCCAATCGGCACCGTCGTGATACAGATGGGAAATTACCCATGATTTCTAACCCAAGGAGCGCTTCACGCTGGTCACCTAACACCCTGCTTTTCGAAAATTCTGGTATGCCGTCATGCCTTTGAGCACCCTGGCAGATGGCCCACAGCCCTTCACCTTGCTGGGTGAAAACATCGTTGTATTTCTATACGCCAACGGCCAGCCTGCCGCGCTGCGCGACCGCTGCTGCTACCGCACGGCCAGGCTGTCAAAAGGCTGGTTCTTACGCCGAAACCGTGATCGACCCGGCTAATCCCGAGCGATTTCAACGGATCAGCGGCGTGAAGGATGCGATCACCACCCGGCAGATGCGCAACGCTTATTTTTTGCCGTTTTCACGGCGGCTGGATATTGAATACACATCCGGTATCCGGCACGTCATCATCGACTGCTTCACGCCGATAGACAACGGCAGCATGATGCTGTGCCAATGGCTGTTCAGAAACGACACCGAGGCCGATTGCCTGGCGCAGATGCTGATTGATTTTGATGCCGAGATCACACTGGAAGAAAAGGAATCTTCGAATCGACAGACCCAGATGTCGTGGTTCACCCGAGGCGGCGAGGCACTGAGTTCTCCGTGGATTCAGACCGGCCGAGCATTTTGATGCGCCGCAAAGTGATGGAGTTGTTAACTGTACACGGCGAATCCGAATTACATGGTTAAGCTGGATTGCTATAAAAATACTGGTTGCTTGATCCCAATTTTTTAGCGCTTAAGTCAGCTTTTTGTCTTCGCTTTTGGCTTCAGCCATGGCTTCGGGCTCTAGCGCTTCGGCGTAGCAGTTCATACGGATGAAAAAGCCCCATGCGGCCAGCATCACCGCCGCCGCCAACAAGATACAGGCCGCATACACAAGCTGAACCGGCTCTTCGTGTGCAGCTTTGAAGGTGGCGACCAGCGCTTCGATGGAAATGGCGACCACCACGACCACCAAAAAGCGTGACAGGAAACGCCTTACCCGGGTCGGCCCGCTGATTTGCGCATCTCGTACTACTTCTTCTTCCGTTATCGTCTGCGCAATCTGCAGGGCTACTACCGCCGCTGCCAGCAACCCAATGGCCTCAATCACCCCCTGTGCCGCGTCGCGGTCTTGCCCGGCAACCAGGGCGACCCAGCCGGATTTTCCAGCGATGAATATCAATCCCAAAGCCCCGCAGGCAAAAAGCCCCGCCATACAGGCGTGAATGATAGAAAAAAGGCCATGGATAATTTTCATGGTGGGCGCTTTCCAAAAGAATCGGTAAGAAAATAAAACAATCAGGGTCAAACTCCAACGTTCTCAAACAGCTTCACATTTAATAGCTGCTAAACCTTATATCAATTCGGCTACAGGCCGAAACGGGCATAAAAAACGACTTAAAGACAGCGTTTGATAAAATTAAAACTTCACCAGCGGCAAGTTGAGCTGTGAACCGGCTGCGATTGCCCTCAGGCATGTAAAGATTCCAGCGCCATTTCTGGCGCAGCGATCACGAAACGGCTTGTCTGGGCTGCCTTGCCTTTTGAAATGGCCCTGGGTTCTTTTAGGCTACCGAGCAAATCTTCAAACAGTATCTTGTCCATCTCCACACTTACCACACCAAATCACCGCGCTCGGAGTCTTGCAACAGGTGATTTGCAGTGTGCGGTTTTTGGTCATCGCGGCTGAGGGCCGAGGGTTGACGGTTTAGCGCCTGCCGCGGCGACACCCTATTTTTTAGCTTTTTTAGGCGTCCGGCTCTTTTTAGATTTTTCAAAGTCCTCGGTGCTGGGAGCACCCTGGTCAGAGGGCTTGCGCATGTGCTCCTTGCTGCCGTGCGCAATGCGCTCTTGTTTCGCGTGGATATTGGCATACAGGCCGGTCTTGGCGGTAGTCATTGGGCGTCCTTCTTCTCGGTTTGTGAATTAGTGCTTGTAGCTATCGCCTGAGCATTCGCGCGAGCAAGACGAACTACACGGCCGCAGGCAGCTACTGCACTGGTAATCAAGTGCTAAAACCGCCGTAGGACAACTGCGCAAGCCGCGCCCAACTGGCCGAGCTTGGGCTAAGTTCTGTACTTGTTCAATTCCAGCCCGCTTGTTCCATGACCGCCACCTCGACGCGCGCGCGCACCGCGCCCTTGCCAGCAGCGAAACCAAAAGCGCCTGCTAAACCGGCCCGGCGCACATCCATCACAGCCGTCTCAAATTTGCCTAAAGCACTTGCCATGCCCGCCGGGCTGCGCCACAGCAGTGACGACAGCCCGGGCATTCGTCGCCTCCCGCGCGGCAAGGGCTTTTCGTACCGCAACGACAACGGACAAACCGTATCCAGTCTGGATGAACGCGAACGCCTGGCCAAATTGGCAATTCCCCCGGCTTATCGCAACGTGTGGATCTGCCCGTCGCCACAAGGGCATTTGCAAGCAACCGGACGCGATGCGAGGGGCCGCAAACAGTATCTGTACCACCCCGACTGGCGCATTGCGCGCGACGAAACCAAATTTGACCGCATGGTCGCGTTTGGCTTGGCGCTGCCACGCGTTCGCGCTACCGTCACGCGTGATCTGGCGCAGCCTGCGGGTGCCACTGTCAGCCAGCCCGCTGTGATGGCGGCGCTGGTGCGGTTGCTAGACACGACCATGGTGCGGGTGGGCAACGACGAATACGCGCGCACCAATAAGTCGTATGGCCTGACCACGCTGCGCAAGCGGCATGCAGCGCTGCATGGCGACAAGCTGCGCCTGAAATTTCGCGGCAAAAGCGGGGTCGAGCATGAGGTGGCGCTGAAAGACAAGCGGGTCGCGCGCATCGTCCAACGCTGCCAGGCGCTGCCGGGGCAAGAGCTGTTCAAGTACCTTGACGACGCCGGGCTGCTGCACAGTGTCGGGTCTGCCGAGGTCAACGACTACTTGCGCGCGGCCAGCGGTGGCGACTTCACCGCAAAGGACTTTCGCACCTGGCACGGAAGCGCCACGGCATTGGCGCTGTTCATGCAACTGGACGAAGCGGCTCAGGAAGCGATCACCGCCACAGGCGCCAACCGGCTGATTGCAGAGGTGGCGCAGCTGCTTGGTAACACCGTGGCGGTGTGCCACAAGTCCTACATTCACCCCGAAGTGATGGCACTGCTGCTCAAGACCAAGACCGTGTCAGCGGCGTCGAAGGCAGCACAACCCAGACGCAAAACCGGGCTGACCGCGTGCGACTGTGCATTTCTGGCTTTTCTTTGCGCGCTTGAGAAGCTTCGTTCCTATCCCCTACCCGAGGCAGTCCCGCCGCAGACAATGACCACCTAATACACGGTGATTGCCAGCGCAATGTCGTCTCGCCTCGCAGAGACAGGCAACGACTTGGGAACAGTGATCGGCACCCACGGATTAGGTAGACGAGCGCACGAACGGATGTCCTACACGGCCATCCATTGAAAGCGATCAGAGTATGCAAAGCATCGGCCACGAAGCGCCGGCGAGATCTCATCCCCAGACGAGAGTCCATCATGATCCCAGTCATCGGCTATGCCGCCAAGCATTCCTCCAGTGGCCTGAAACCCTTCGAATTCGAGGCCAATGACGTCGGTCCGACAGCGCAGGGCATGCGCTTCCTGATTTGAACCGTTGCGCCGCCGGCAAGTTATGCCATTATTTTGATAGCTTTTTGTATATGTAAAACGTACGCTACAGGACTTATTGGCTCGTAAAAACCCTGAAGCTCAATTAGAAACTTATCAAGGTACCCATGCTGTGCTTTACCGAAGTTGCCACCCATGGACCCGCAACATTGCCCTAGGCCCCGACGCTCCCGGTGATCGGCAACACCACGCCGGTGATATAGCTGGCACAGGCTGGCGAGGCAAGAAACACATAGGCCGGCGATAGCTCTTCGGATTGTGCCGGGCGGC
>Ga0209702_10008262_pt1 | contig 12224 bp, 10 predicted proteins | sample FRY01_FD_187210 | JGI IMG/M metagenome (GOLD analysis project Ga0209702, IMG submission 187210) | Freshwater microbial communities from Lake Fryxell liftoff mats and glacier meltwater in Antarctica - FRY-01 (SPAdes) (version 2) | ecosystem: Environmental > Aquatic > Freshwater > Ice > Glacier... | reverse complement strand
TCAACATTTACCACCGAAACGGATTTGTCACTGTAGTTGGCCACATAAACTCGAGTGCCGTCAATATTGACTGCTGGCTTTCCAGGATTGTCACCAACCGGAATACTTGAGCCGACGGTTGAGGCAAAAACCGGGTCTTGGAACAGGATTGCTAGTGCTTCGGCGTTGATTTTTCAAGCAAAAAGTAATTGGCCCACGGAACTGAGAACCGGCGCCACCGCGGCTTCACTAATCTGAGGCTGCCCGGGGATTGTTAGTGTTGCTATCACCGTGTTCGAGCTGGTGCTGATCACCGAAATAGATCCAGCTTTGCGATTCGGTAAGTACAGGTTGTTAATGAACGAAGAGTATTGATTGCCGGTACCAAATACTCCCGTTGTGGAGTTTAACCCCACCGCAACCGTGGCTACAACCGTGACGGTCGCCGAGTCAATAACGGATACGTCATTGGAACTCACATTGGAGACATAAGCGTGGGTATTAGAAGCAACGGGTTTACCGGGACCCGTACCCACCGGGATATTCGCTGTCTCTGTGTTGCTGCTGGTGGAGACGATGCGCACTGTGTTGTCACCGCAGGAAACAAAAACGTTGGTGCCATCGGGGCTGGTGGCAGGTGGTTGTGGAGTTGGGCAAATATCGAGAGTCTTAACGAGCTTCGCGGCAGAGATGTCAATAATGTGAAGCTGGCCCAAACTTTGATTAGACACATAAGGGGGTGTGTGCATAACCTCTTTTTGTGAGGGACTTGGGAATCCCAATTTGCCCATCAACTGTCCAATGTGAAAATTTATCACCCAAAAGTGAAAACACACCCAGCGAATACTGTCTGGGTAGTGGATTTGGACACTAGGGCATCACTGGCTTGGTCGAATGGGAAGTGTAATTTCTACACGTGGTTAGGTAATTCGTCGTATGTTGAAAACACTTGAAGAAAGAGGAGCAGACCTAAGCGAGATTCTCCAGGAAATGGCTGTAAAGCTGGCTCTAGAAGATAATCGATTTCAAGGAGAAAACGGAATTTACTCTGAAGGAAACCGAATAGTCGGCGATGGGACAGTTTTCACTGCCGCTAGTTCTCAAACAACAAACGAATTCGTCAATCAGGCCACAGGGGAAATCCGTAAACGCCGCATGGATCTGGTTGCACAGCAGTACACAGAAGGCGGCGGGACTTGCGTTTATGGAATCAAGTACGCCGCCATTTGGTCCACCGGCGCTAACCGCCATGACACCATCGCTTTGGGTGCCTCCTACGTTTCTTCGTCCTCCCCACAAGCTGAGGCAAGAATGGCTATTGAACTTGTCCATCAAGCACAAGCGCACCTCAAACGCGCGGATGCCAGCGTGTCCCTAGTGACTTACGACAGAGCGGCAGGACGTAAGGAACAAGAATCTCTCAATGAGGATGGAATGGTTCTCGCAACACGTGCTTACATGGACCACGCTCCTGATGACAAGAGCCATTACCGCAAGCCGAAGCCAATTGGGCACACCCAAGCTACTTGTGGGCATCATCATTATTTTGTTGCAATTCAAAAGCGCCTCCACTTGGTAGTCACCGATGTGAGCGGTGGAGTTAGCCATGTTGCCCTTCAGCATCAACAGCGCCCCAAGCGTCGAGGGAATCGCATCTTTCATTACAGCGAACATCCATATACCTGTTGGTGCTCACCTGAAACTGACCAAATCCTTCGTATTTCATGGAATGGACGCAAGGCAGCACTCAGTTCCAGTAAAAATGGAATTGTTCTTGCGGGAGATAAAGGTTATGAGAATATGATGCGCTACCTGCAGCCACATGCACCTGACAGCGATGAATTTAAGGTGCTAAATGGTAAGCGACAAACAGCCGAGTCCATGCACTCCATCATGGATCAAATGTTGCCCTTTAAGCGCCTGCAACGCTGGAGTCTTGAGTCCAAAGATTCTTGGGTATTCGGTTATTTGACGGGTCACAATCTCGTTTATCAGCAACTTCGAAGACAAGAAGTCTTAAATCAATTAGCGGGCTAAAAAACCAATCAAACCTAGATAGCACCTCAAATCTGTATGCCTGAAAACTAAATTTCAGCGAAATATTGACTGGTAAGCCGCCGACAGTTCACATTTCTCGAATATCCCACTACTTTTTTGTGGGAAATCCCGAGAAGACCTCACATCATGATCTTGTAATCAGCGCACTGAGGTTATGCACACGGTTATGCATTAGGTTTTGCACACACCCCCCGCCCCCGTAGCTCAGTGGATAGAGCGTCGGTTTCCTAAACCGTGTGCGCAAGTTCGATTCTTGCCGGGGGCACTTGCGAAGGTGCAGGTCAGAGCCCCATCTCGTGGTGCGGGGGGATGTCGAACCTCGCGATCGCTTCGGCGCGGCGATGGAGCAGGTCGATCGTCGCGTCGAGGTCGCGGGCGATGATGTACTGACGGCGCGCGACCGCGTCGACCACGAACTCGCCGAGCTCGTCGAGGTCGGCGATCTTCACGTCTTGGCCGGCCTGCTCGAGGATGTCCTTCATCTCGTTGAAGGTCATCCCCTTGCGCCCGGCCGTCGCGCCGACGCGCTGGAGCTCGTCGGGACGGTTACGCTGCGCCGAGAAGAGCCCGGTGTCCATCAACCCACCCGACGGGTACAAGACCGACGTTCGGAGCAACGTCCCGTCCTTCACGAGGTTGTGATGGAGCGCCTCGGTGAAGCAGCTCACCGCAGCCTTCGATGCCGCATAGACCGATGCGGAGGGTACCGGCGCGAAACCCCCGTCCCCCGACGAAGTGTTGATGATCTGCCCAGGCTCCCCCGACTCGATCATTCGCGGCACGAACTCGCTGACACCGATGCCCATGCCGAAGACGTTGACGCCGAAGCACCAGCGCCAGTCGTTGGGCTCCATCTCCCACGGCTTGCCGCCGCCCCCCGAGGTGACGCCCGCGTTGTTGAAGAGGAGGTTGCAGCGCCCGAAGGTCGAGAAGACATGATCTGCGAGCGCGCGCACCGAAGCCTCGTTCGTGACATCGGTCTGCCATCCCGAGACCGCGCCCTCGGCGCCGAGCTCGTCGACGGTGGCATCCAGTACGGCCTGTTCGACGTCGGCGATCACGACCGTGGCCCCGTGCCGGGCGAGGGCCTTCACCACACCCTTGCCGATGCCGCTGGCGCCGCCGGTGACGACGGCGATCGCTCCCGCTATCTCGATATCTGCGATCGGGTCGTCGCTCACGCGGCTTTCTTCTGGTTCTCGGGGCTCATTCCCGGACAGCCCTTCGCCCGGTCGGGAATGTCGCCGTAGTCGATCCCCGCGAAGACCTCCGACTTCGTTGGGCAGTACTGGTCGGCGAGCGGAGCAAGCGCGTCGAGATCGAATCCGTACAGTTCGGCCGCGTTGGTCGTGAGGAGCATGGTCGTCTCCTCGATCGGGACGCCGCCGAACGTGAGCTTCAGGTGCTCCAACGTGTAGGGGTGCGAACCTTCGTTGTGGGGGTAGTCGGAGCCCCACAGGATCTTGTCGAGCCCGAGTTCGCGCGCGATGTCGACCTCGCGCGGACGTAGGAAGCTCGCGCCGATGTAGCACTGCCGCTGCCAGTATTCGCTCGGCTTTAGTGACATGCCCGCTACGGCCATTCCGCCGAAGATCGCTTCCGATCCGTGCTCGGAGTACTTCATCCGCTCGTAGAACGCGTCGAGTGTCGCGAGAGTGTCGGGGACCCAGGCCGTACCCGTCTCGGTGTTCACCCATCGGAGCGTGGGATAGCGCTCGAACACCCCCGAGAACATTAGGTGCCACAACGCCCGGTGCGACCACCACGAGACCTCGAGCATGAAGATCGCCAGCGAAGCCGGATAATGGTTTCCGAAGTCCGGCGCCGCACCGCCCGCATGGTGGTTCAGCACCATGCCGTTAGCGGCGCACGCAGCCCAGATCGGCTCGTACGCGGCCGAGTACAGGGGATCGAAGGGTGATCCCGGTGGCGCGCCCGGGACGAGAATGCCGCCCCGGAAGCCATTCGCGGCGGCCCACTCGATCTCCGCCACCGAGCCCTCGACGTCGCCGAGGAAGATCTGGGCGATACCGGCGGAGCGTTCGGGAGCCTCGCTCACGAGGTCGAGCAGCCACCGGTTGTGCGCCCGTAGCCCGGCCCAACGATGTTCGACGTCGTCGCCGTAGGGCGGCGCCTCGAACTGGCTGGCCGCCGCGGGAGCAAAGGGGGGCTGGGTGTTCGGGAACAGCACCCCCGCTACGACTCCGTCGGCCTCCTGCTCTCGGTGTCGACGGGCCACCGAGTAGTTGCGGTCGCCGTCAAGGTCGGGATCGCCGTCGATGCCGACGCTTCGAACCGAGCGACCGGCACCGGCGAACATCGTGTCGATGGCGGCCTGCTCGCTTTCGACGTGGACCACCCACTCGTCAAACGCCTCGTGGTAGCGGGTCTCGAGGTAGGGCTTGTAGTCGTGGATGGCGGCACCGCAGTGGGTGTCGGCCGAGATGACGATGTGATGCTCCGACACGTTCAGCCCTTCCACTCGATTCCGTACCCGTCGAACCACCAGCGGGCCGACCGGATTGCGTCCGGCGGAGTACGCAGGCCGAGGTCCTGGTTGAGTTGCTCGGGGGTCGGGCCAACCCGCGCCGCTATTTCCGCGAGGCCGACCGGATCGAGGTCGTAGCACTCGATCGCGTTGAGCCCGAGCAAGCGCCGGGTATCCTCGACCGACACGTCGCGGAAGTCGGTCTCGAGTCGCTCGACAGTGTTGGGCCAGGATCCCTCGGGGTGGGGGTAGTCGGTGCCCCACATGAGGGCATCGATCCCGTTGGCATGTCGACGACGGATCTCCTCGGTGCTCATCGCCGACGCGCCGATGAACACGTTGGTCCCGAAGTACTCCGACGGCAGACGGGTGATGAGGCCTTTCGTGCGCGCCGACAACTTCTTCACTTTGGTGTCGTTGCCCCCGAAGGTGGAGTCGGCCTTCCAGAGTAGGTCGCCGATCCAGTACGAGCCGCACTCGACGACCGCGTACTTGAGCTTCGGGAAGCGATCGAACTTGCCGGAGAGCATCAGCTGCCAGAGCGCGCGGTGCGTCCAGAACGGTACCTCGAGTATGTACTGCACGACGTTCTCCCCATAACTGGGGAAGTCGGCCTCGCCGGAGTGGGTGTGCACGACGAGGCCGGCGTCGGCGCACGCCTCCCACACCGCGTCGTAGTGATCGGTGCCGTACGACGGGTTGTCGTGCCACATCGTCGGCACCATGATGCCCTTGATGCCCGGCTTGCCCGCGAGCTGCTCGACCTCACGGACGGACTCGGCGACGTCGTGGATGATCGGGACGAGCGCCACGCCGGCGCGTCGGGGCGGGTTGGTCGCGCAGAACTCCTCGAGCCACCGGTTGTGGGCTCGGGCGCCGGCAAAGGCGAGCGCGGGGTCGGTGATCTGGCCCGCCGCGAGGCCCGCACCGAACGGTGGCGACTCCATGCCGGTTACCGCGTCGCCGTCGGCGAAGATCACCTCGCCGGCGATCCCGTCGGCGTCAAGCTCCTTGTCGCGCACCTCGGGATCGAACGCACCCCGAAGCCCCTCGGCGTTGTCGCCCTCCCACTGGGCGATGTACTCGCCGTTCACCTCTTCGCTGACACGCCGGTTCTCGTGGCGCTCCTCGAGCCAGACGTCGAACTGCGGGTGGTACTTCGACTCTAGGTACGGGCGGTACTCCTCGACCGGGAGTCCGGCGTGGGTGTCCGACGAGACGATGACGTACGGGGCGTTACTGGTGTCGATGCCCTCAAGCGGGTTGTACATGGGACTCCTCCGGTGAACGGGTCTTGCCCGGCCTGTAGAACGCTGTCATAATACGACTTGCACACTATGGCAGACCGTAATGCTCATCCGCAACCAGTCGCCGTCGACACCGCCGCGGCATCCGTGCCCGACGATCTGATCCGGCCATGACCGCAACGACCCAGAGGAGCCCATCATGACGACGACCGACGGACCACGCATCAACCCCGGAGAGATCTCCGGCTGGCCTCTCCTGAAGATCGTCTATCGGAGCGAGCCGGACAAGATTGCCGACTTGTTGCCTCCCGGCATCACCCCGGGTGCGAACCCCCACGTCCACATCAACATCTACAACGTGCCGGTGAACGGCGAGCCCGAGTACGGCGTTTCGACGAAAGTCGAGGCCGAGTACAACGGGATGGCCGGCTTCTATAGCCTCGGGCTCGGCATCGACCAGGAGGCGGCGATCTTCATCAGCCGGGAGATCAACGGGCAACCGAAGTTCCCGTGCTCCATCCGCTACTACCGCCTCGACGACACCGTGCACGCTCGGTGCACGCACAAGGGGTACACGTTCCTAGAGTTCGACGGCCAGGTCACCGGTGCGGTGGACGATCCGTCGGGCGAGTACTCGGAGAACGAGTGGTGGATAAAAGTGTCGCGCGCCGTGGGCGGAGTCGAGAAGAGCTACGACTTCGCGCCGCACGTCGTGCGCGTCGCGCAGACCAACGACACCGCTTTCGCCGAGGAGGTCGACGGGACGCTCAAACTCGCCGACAGTCCGTGGGACCCGTACACCGACCTCCTGCCGATGGTTGAGCTGCTCTCGACCCGCCTCGTGACCCCGATCTACAAGTCGCGGGCGATCACGCTCGAAGGGCCACTCGACCCGATTGCGTTCTGGCCCTACGCCGACACGATTGGCGGATCCCGCTGGCCGGGCGACCGCGGTGGCCCCCGATTCGCGAGATGATCCTGCGGCGCTAGATTTATCCGCGTGGTAATTTTCGCAGTAGAAAATTTTTAGTGTTGCAATTTAATCGAGTCACCAGTGTGTCGGTATTGCTTTTGGCGGCCGCGCTGGTATTGGGCGCGTGCGGAAGTGTGGATTCAACCAACAACTCTTCGGGCGGCGGGTCACCGATGCCTAAGGGAGCGTTGGCTAAAGATAAAGAAATCTTGTTGGGTCGTTCGGTTTATTCTTCTAACTGCGTGTCTTGTCATGGCGTATCGGGCGGCGGCGGGCGCGGCCCCTCGTTTAATGACGGACGGGTGTTGAAGTCATTTCCCAATGCAACCGACCAAGAAACTTTGGTACGTCAGGGGCGCTCGGGAATGCCCGCGTTCGGCGGCGATTTAACCGACGCCCAAATTACCGCAGTGGTCCGCTACGAACGCGAAGTATTGGCGAAACTCTAGCGGCTAAATCGGGTTACTCAACCTAAAGGAATTGAAGTGGCCGACTGGACTGCGATTAGCCGACGGAATGCCCGATCAGTACAAACTACCGTAGGTTGGATTTTCTGGGATCCCGGTGCGTGGGCTCGCTACGAAAAGTTAGGCGTGCCCGAAATGTTGGGCTACATCGCCGCCCGCGCCGCGCCGCTCAGCCCCGCGGGGCCCGATGCGGTGACGGCTGCGTTTGGGTCGATCAGTCCGGCCGCCGTACGATTCGCCTTTGATTTAGTGGCGGCCACCACAACTTTTGAAGAAGTGACGACCGCTCGCGACGCCGCCGTGCTGGCCGGCTTGGCCGAATTTGCTCCGGCAATTCTTGATCCATTGGCCGAACTGGGTTCTAAGTTGTGGTCCGTAGTCGAGCAGTTGCCGACCGGGGGGCGAGTGCTGTTTGCTGCGCACTTGGGTCAGCCTCGTTCCGCTGATCCCGTGCTTTCGGGTTGGCAGGCCGTCAATTGTTTACGGGAGTGGCGCGGCGACACCCACTGGGCAATCGTTACCGCCGCGGGTTTGACCGGCATTGAGGGATCAATTTTGCACAACGCCTGGCTTGGTTACGAACGCGACTGGTTACCAATTTCGCGCGGCAGTAGTTCCGACGAGATTGCCGCGGGCTGGGCGGCGCTGGCCACTAAAGGTTTGACCGCAAAAGACGAAGTAACGCCGGCAGGTATTCAATTGCGCCAGCGCATTGAAGACGACACCGACCGACTCACCGCCCTGCCGTGGGAGTTACTCGGCGAAAGCATTAGCCAATGGGCGGCGGAGGCGCTTGAGCCACCGTGCGAAAAACTCCTTGCCCGCGTAGATGTAACTGCCGGTCCTAACTACCAACCCGCCTCGCGCGTCCGCTAAAAGTTTTCTATTATTCGTTAAGACTAACTATCAAATAAAATGAGAGCGGCTAGATTACTGTGATTCTGATGAACCCCATGACCGTCAAAGATGTTTCCGAAGCCAGCGCAAACTTCACTACGGAAGGTTGGATGTGGGCCGCGCTAGTCGGCTTCGTCTGTTTTCTAATTGCTGCTGATCTCTTTATCCACCGGAAAGGCCACGTGCTCAGCACTCGCCGAGTGGTCATTGAGTCAATCGTTTGGGTGACGATCGGCCTGCTTTTTACTCTTGTGATTGCGGCGCTGGGCGGCGGGGTGGCGGCGGGAGAGTATTTAAGCGGGTATGTAATAGAAAAGTCTTTAAGCATTGACAACGTATTCGTATGGAGCATTATTTTTACCAGTTTCGGAATTGCTTCTCAATACCAACGGCGAGTCTTATTTTGGGGGATATTCGGAGCCTTAGTTTTGCGAGCGATATTTATCTTTGCCGGCGTAGCTTTGATTGAACGTTTTGCTTTTATGCTAACTGTTTTTGGCGTTATTTTAATTATTAGTGGAATAAAAGTCTTCCGTCACCGCGCAGACGAAGGCCATGCTGGACACGAGCGTGCGGTTAAATTGTTGGGTCGGTTTATGCCGGTAAGTAAAAACTTCAATGGGCAACACTTTACGATTATAGAAAACGGTAAACGATTTGCCACTCCGTTACTAGCAGCATTGGTAGTAGTTGAGTTTACCGACATCATTTTTGCGGTTGATTCGGTTCCGGCCGTGTTGGCAGTTAGTCGCGAACCCTTTATCGTTTTTTCTGCTAACGCGTTCGCTATTCTCGGGTTACGGAGTCTGTACTTTTTATTGGCGGGGGCGAAAGATCGGTTTCACTATTTATCGCACGGTTTGGGCGCGATTCTTATTTTCGTTGGCCTCAAGATGGCGATAAGCGAGTGGTATCACGTACCAACTTTGTTATCGTTAGGCGTGATCTCAGCTTTAGTGGTGGGCGCGATTGTCATCAGCCAGATAAAAGTGCAACGCGAATTATCTAAACAACTTTAACGGTTCGGGCTTCTTCACCTTTGCGACCGGGGCCCACAGCAAACTCCACTCGTTGACCTTCTTTTAGCGTTTTGTGACCCGTACCCTCAATGGCCGAAAAGTGCACGAACAGATCGTCACCACCACTTTCGGGCGCGATGAAACCAAAACCCTTACCCACATTGAACCAGCGGATAACTCCGTGGCTTCGGCCGTTACTTGAACGATAGTTTTCGTTTGAAATCGTCGGCCCCGCGCTCGACTCAATCTTACCGATGGACTTGTTGCCGGGTTGAGAATTTCGTTTGTGCTCGGGTTTCCAGTTCCGTTCCCTTCGCGGCCGTTCGGATTTTTTATTTTCCGAGCGAAAGCTTCCCGATTGATTAGTCGTCCCGCCGGTGCCAGCAGGCTTATCGGCGCGTGGGAGTTCCTTAATGTTGGGCGGGTCGATACCCGACGGGAGTTTGAGCGCGCGCTGGAGTCTTGATACTTCGCGGTGCTGGCCTTTACTTACTAGCGAAACCACGATGCCGGTCGATCCGGCCCGAGCGGTACGGCCCGAGCGGTGGGTATAGTCCTTGGTGTCGGCGGGCGGGTCGTAGTGCACGACACACGCAACCGAATCGATGTGAATACCGCGTGCGGCCACATCGGTTGCCACGAGTGCTTCAACCCGCCCGTCGGTGAAGTCCCTTAGCGCTCGTTCGCGCTGTCCTTGCGAGCGACCGCCATGGATGGTGGCGGTGCTCAATCCTGTTTGGTCGAGCCGTTTGGCAACGCGGTCGGCGTTGCGTTTAGTTCGACAGAAAACAATAGTGGTTCCGGCGGCGCGCGCGACATCGCTAATGATGCGGATGCGGTCGTCACCTTCGGCCTTCCAAAAATAGTGAGTGGCGTTGAGCGCGTGGTCGGGGTTGTCGGCCACTTGATGGCGAACCGGATCGCGCTGGTAACGCTGAACGAGAGTATCAATCGCGCCGTCGAGTGTGGCCGAGAAAAGTAAAGTTTGACGGGTGCTGGGTGTGAGATCGAGAAGTTTGCGCACCTCGGGCAGGAAGCCCATGTCGGCCATTCGGTCGGCTTCGTCGAGCACAACCATTTCGACTGAGTCGAGTACTACATCTTTGGTGCCGACGAGATCGCCAAGCCGACCGGGGCAAGCTACTAAGACATCGACGCCCCGTTTGAGCGCTTTGCGTTGCGGGCCGTAGCCCACACCGCCGTAGACGGTGGCCACCCGCAACTTGCGCGGACCGCCGAGCCACTCAAGTTCGCCGGCAACCTGAGCCGCGAGTTCGCGAGTCGGTACTAGTACGAGACCGAGCGGCCGACGCGGCTTAGCGTGACTGAGGCGAGCGGCGAGAGGAATGCCAAAGGCCAGAGTTTTACCTGAGCCCGTAGGAGCGCGGCCGCTTACATCGCGTCCGGCTAGGCCGTCGGCCAGAGTTAGCTCCTGAACGGGGAAAGGGGTATCGATGCCGCGGGCGCTTAGCGCGCGTACGAGATCATTAGGGGTGCCGAGGTCGGCAAAGTTAGATGACACTGATTTCACAACTCCAATAGTTGGCCCGTTTTCTTGGCGGGCGGGGATAGGTCTCACGAGGGGCGGGACGACCTCGGTGAAACTGACCCGACATCCATTGCAATAGCTAATGGACTTGGAGACGTGAAGAGAGACGGCTACCCGTTGCGCAAGTTCTTGCCGGCATTTCAATATGCTCACCGGTGAACTGCGTATCACTCTAGCAGGAGCGAGCGCGCCGCGCCAGTCGGATATTAAATGACGGTTACGTGGCTAAAAGTTGTGAAAGAACAAGTGTAAAAATCGCGACTGAAGCCGGGACTAGGAAATAATACGGATTGCACTGGGCTTTGTAGATCAGCACGCGCTTTTTCTTCACCACTTTCGATATCAATAATCACGCATTGTTCCATCATGCGGTCGTGATCGTAATGGGCAGTAACGATTTCGCCCGTGTCAGAAAATAAAATCATGTGACACGCGTGATACTGATTCCGTCGCCAGCGCAAGGAAGTCGCCCCGTTTGAGTCGTAATCAAAAGCAGTCAGTACGCCGTTAGCGCTATCAAATCCCACCGCAATTTGACGCGACTCGTCTACTACCGGCGGATTAGCCACTACTCCGTTGGGCAGACCACAGATTTCGCTTAAGGTCGCGACGCCAGTATTTAGGTCGACGCGTACTAGATGCAACGGCGCAGTGGATACACCAACTCCGCGATAACTACCGGCGTAGTTCTCACTACCGGCACCGTTGTCGAGAAACCACGCCGCGGGTTGGGTAATAACTGCGTCCCATCCGTAAGTTTGTCCCGGTAGCGTGCGGTAGGGAGCAACAAATTCGGAGTCGAAGCTGAGAGCGGTTCCATTCCACTGCACCCGCAACAAACTGGTGTCGCCCACGATGTAAATAGCGGCCGAGTCGGCGCCAGTGGGTTGGGCTGACAGTCGAGCGATCGAAGGCTCACTTAAAGTCAATCGATCAATGATTTCAAGGTTATCGGCCGACAAAATCAAGAGTTCGGAGTTAGGCGGATCGAGAGGGGTGGAACTTTGACCGGGCCGATGGCCGGCGAAATCTTTAGTTGCGAGATTGCCATCGGGCAGGATCACGAAACTGTTGTAGGGCCGCAGTCGCGGCAAGGCGACGGTTTGTGCGATCGAAGTGTCGGCGTTGAGTCGGTGCGCGTGGTTGCCAAAAATAACATAAAGCGAACCGTTGGCGTGCGCCGCCATGCCGCCCGGCCAAGTAGGGCCGCCCAGTAAATCGGGTGATCGCTCAATGCATTCGAGCGTGACTGGATCGATGCGTTCGACCCACGAGATCGCGTCGTCACCCGCGGTGTGGCGCAGAATAAAAACCTCGCCCGAATCGCGTAGCACGGCCATCGTGGCGGCAGTGACATCACGCGCCACTACTTCTAGTTTGCTGTTGTGATCAATGTTGAGCCCAGTTCCGGTGCGCGGAATTTGTTGGCGGCGGGGCCCACCGTCTTCACCGGGCCAACGACTGGGCCAATAACCGTCGACAGTTTGGGTCACACGGGTGCTTCGAGATCGAGACGCGGTTCGTGCGCGGGCGGCTGGTGGTCGAAG
>Ga0209702_10008257_pt1 | contig 12229 bp, 9 predicted proteins | sample FRY01_FD_187210 | JGI IMG/M metagenome (GOLD analysis project Ga0209702, IMG submission 187210) | Freshwater microbial communities from Lake Fryxell liftoff mats and glacier meltwater in Antarctica - FRY-01 (SPAdes) (version 2) | ecosystem: Environmental > Aquatic > Freshwater > Ice > Glacier... | reverse complement strand
CGAACGCAACAAACAAATCTTTCTGGATCTATGATGCACGGGACGTTTCCACACTGGTGAAAGGGCAACATGTATTTTGAAAAGGGGCAGATTGTTTACTCTCCCTCGGATCTCACCCGTTTCTTGGAGTCGCCGTTTGCGTCGTGGATAGATCGTCTTTATCTCAAGCATCCGGATCGCGTAACGCCGGATGAGCGTGACGATGAGCTGCAGCTTTATGCCGATGCCGGTATTAGTCATGAGGCGAAATTCATCATCCGCGACTACAACGAAGTCCACTGCGTTTCCACATGGCAGGCTGCGGAGTGGCTGCGGCGAATTCAGGCAAGCAGCAGAGTTGCGTACTGCCCGCGACTCCCCAAGACGTCCAAACATGCCGTTGATCCAGCGCCTGTTTCAAAGGGTACTGAAGCTGCTCAACGCAGACGACTTCTGGCTGATCAGCTCACCAGGATACCAAACTTCGAACTGGCAGCAATATTTACGCTGCACACGAATTAAAGATCAAGCTGACGATGGAGACTTTTGATGACGAAGGGCGCGTGCTGCTGAAAATCAGCAATGCCGCGTTGAGCAAAATTCCGGATGAGAAACTTCCAGAGAGGTTGTCGCTGAAGCAATGTCCGGACAATTGACGGCGATCAAAGCGGGCGGAGATGGAGAGGATCCTGTCTTCATACGGTAACTAGCCTTTCCGGCCCGAGCGATTCCCATGGACGCACCTTCCAAAAACGTCCTATCGAAGTGCATCGATCTCCCCGCGGACATCGCCAAAGTTATCACGTTGTCCGTCAAAAACAGGCTGCACGATTGATATGAGGGAATTCAATACACAAGTCCCAAGTGTCGTTCAGCACACGATTGAGAAAAGTCTTCGACGTGCATCTATTCTGGCGGTTGTTTGACGCCACATCGCTCAAAGTCGCAATGTCTTGACCTGCGAAATTCAATGGCTGATTCAATCAGGCTGTGCAATTCCATCATTGTGTGAGCAGTAGGCAATCGCTTTCAACTTAAAGTTTTAGGCTGTTTGAGACCGACAACGCGAATGTGCGGCCCTTCCCTATGAACCGAGTACACGGCGATGGAAATGGGTAGTCAGTGAAACTTTCCACACGAAAGGAAATTGTGACAGGCTTCAGCAGACTCAGTAGACGCGTCAACGTTCAGAACATAGACCCGCTTGCAGCCAATTTCGGCTCGACGTGACGACGTTGTTGCGGATGTTTCTATCGCGGTGAATGAAAACACGTAGGCGCACGTGTTTCGAAATCTTCACGAACCAAATCGTTCAATGGCGGGAGGCCAACCCTTTTCGAACCGCTTCCCAGTCAATTGGAAAATGGGACGCGGTTACGCGAATCAGAATATGGCAATTGTTCAGAGTCTCTGCGCATTATGGGCCATCCGATTGATGCCGATGAGTATTGATGCGTGACGGAATCAGAATTTTATGCAAAAAAATCAGTCGGTGTGCCGACTGAACACTTCAAAGAACGTCACATATCCTGCCACTTCAACGCAAGATCAATTCCAGACACGGTCAACTGGCACGGCTCAGAGCGACGCACTACGCGGGAAAATTCGTTGCGTCACCCGAGTTTGAAAGGACGCTGGACACCTACACCCTGAGTTTACTTCTCTATTTCCTTCCGTCGCCTTGGTCGCGTGGTTGTTCGCGCGAAACCAAGCACTGCTATGACACAGTCGCCTCTTCTACCACCGCCAACTTTGATCGGGCTTCGGCAGATGACACGGAAACATGTCTGCACTTCAGCCTTTAGGCTTATTTAGTAATTTGGTCGCTAAGTGTCAGGGTAGTGACATGAGATGTCACAGTATGGCTGTCCGATCCTACGCCAAAGGAATGTGTAATCTTTTCAATCACAAGGCTGTCATTGTTCATGACATTTACGAACATTAGACCGTTCAAATGATCTCCAATTCGAAACGACGGGAAAGGAACATCAGAAACGAGCGGTGATCGTGCGGTGCCACGGACAATGATGCGGAGATGATAGAAGGCCACTGTTAAATTCTTCCTGGTAGAGGCAAGTGTTACTGCCGAAAGTTGAGTTTGAGTGAGTGTTGAAAGAGGCGGCGTTTTCAAAAAGGGTCGGTTACCGATACAAAGACCAACTTAACTCGAAACGAACAACACCTCTCGAGAATGCTAACTGAAAAACAAAATGTGAAACAGTCAGAACACAAATCACGTCCGACATGCCCTCGGATGCCAGTGTGAGTGATGAAGGTCGGGATGCGCTCGATCCGTTCGCCGCGTTTGGCCAGTTCCTGATTCTGCCACGAGTTGGCGTTCATTTGCTGACGCAGGTCTTCGGCCTCCATCAGCAGGTCCTTATCGATCTGCTTTTGCGACGCATTGGTGACTTCGTTCGTTTCCTCGTCAACCCTCGCTGCCTTCTGTCTGCACGTACGCGAGGCGGCTCTGCAGTCCTTGATTCTCGAATAAGCCGCTGGCCTTCCCGGTTCAGTTCCCGAAGTTGTTGCCACAGTAGTTCGTCGTCGCAAAAATCGTATAGACGCTACCTTGCGGTCGAAGCATCGTTCATGCACATCAGAAACGCAGGCTCGAACGAAGCATTGGATACGAGTCCGCTGCGGGACGGATCCTCCGCAATGGGATTCCGAAGCCAGTGGGTTGTTTGTCAATGAACATTGGAAGCGCGACGCTGACCATTCTGGGAGTCGTACTGATCCTCTTTGGAGCGTCAGCTCGCAATAGATCCTTGCTGGTTGCTCCAAGCTCCGCGAACCGCTTGACACAACAATCCGCCACTGATCCCGAACTCATCGTCGCGACACACCAATCGCCTAAATCCGCTGATTTCCGCGATGATATCGCAATTCAGCATATTCTGCCCGGGCCCGCGACGCCCCGGCACACATCGGATCGTCGTCGTCGGAGGCGGCGGCAACCGTTACGCATTGGGGCCAGTTCATGTTGCGTGAGCACAACCCTGCCTATGGGAATTCTGACGGAACTTCATCCAGAGACCTCAACAGATACGCGGGTTGCCCGAAAGGAATCGCGCCGGAATGATACCCGATCACAAAGTTGATCTCGTCGGGGCTTTGCAGTCCGTTTTTTTAGTGCGTCAGCGGCCAAGGTTGGTCCGGATGCTGATCCGAGGTAGCAGAGTCCCTGGGCTGTCGCTCCAGACTTCGTCTCATACGTGAATTGCAGATCATCCGTAATCAGCTGTGCTGCGCGTTGGTGAGACCAGTGATCTCTGAAAAACACGCGACACACTCTTCCATGGTGGCTCGGTGCAGCTCAAGAACTTTGCTGATTCCGCCGTGTTGATCACGCTGGTAGCCGCCAGCCAGATTCCAAACGACCGGTATTCTCAAGTCTCGACAAAGCGTGAAAATCAGTCGATCGCGTTGTCGCATATCGTCATCCGTCATTCCTTTAGTTGGTCCGGGCCCGAGTGGATCATTGACATGGACATCCGCTCCGGCCTGATACAGCAGGACGCGCCCACCGGGTTCAGTCTGCTTTGCAAAACTATTGATAAATTGTCGAATCTGCGTCTCAAAGTTCGTCCAGTGGTAGCCAGACGGCACGTCTCGACCGTACGTCCAGTGAGGCACCCGATCTTCAAGATGCAGACGTTCAATGATGTCCTGAGTTCCGTCTCCAAAGTGACGGTCGCAGTCTACGATGGCAACAGCCACACTATTAGAAATCATCGTCTGAGCAGCGAACATCAGTCCGTTGAACGTGCAGAATCCGCTGCAGTGATCGTAGCCAGCATGATGAAATCCGCTGGTCGGTGAACATCCCACCTGACCGTTCTTGATGGCTTCGTGCGTGGCTGCAACGAACGATCCCGCCGTCCACAGGCAGGACTGAGACACTTCTAAAATCTGGTTACCATGCCCGTTGGATTCTCGGCCTTCCAGAACATTAAGCACATGGTCCCGATCATGAACCTCATACAGATCATCCGCCGTAGCTGGCACAAATGATCGAATCTGGATCGCCAAGCCTGCATTGTTCCAGTCGGCAACTACCTTTTCTGGTTTCGAAGCTGACGGAGAGTAGCCTTGAGAATCCACTGACATTTCAGGAGAAAAGAAGACTGGAATCGTCTGCACGGGTTCGCTTTCTTCTTCAGGGTTTGTCTTGAGCACAGAAAAAGCCCGGCCGTTTTTCCCAGCCGGGCTTCAGACAAGAGTTGCATGGAAATCACAGTTAGAGCATTTCACCACGTTCTTCCGCGGTGAAATTATTGTCCACAGTTTCACCTTCGCTAACCGCTTTTCGCATGCGAGACATCTTCTTTGCAGTCGCGGCATAGGCATTCTGCATCTTGTCCATGGCGTAACCAGCCGTTCCGGCCTGAGCAATTCCAAGCGACGCCCCTTCGGCGAACGCATCCTGATTGGCAGCGAGGAACGTGAACTGCCATTTGTATGCGGACTGCTGGTGCTCAATCATCTCGCGAATCTTCTCTCGCGGGAACTCCTTGCTGGAGTTCTCAGCTCCGTCCGTCACGATCACAAAGACCACCAGCCCCGGCCGCTGAGATTCCTCAACGGCAGCCAGCCGTGCTCCCGTTTCGTTGATCGATCGACCCACCGCATCCAGCAACGCCGTCGAACCACGCGGCACCAGTTTGAACTTCGGCACCCCGCCAATCGGCACACCCTTATGAACGAACTCGTACTCCGTATCGAACTGCACCAGCGTCAGGAGTGCCTCTCCTGGCTCTGATTTCTGCGACTCGATAAACGTGTTGATGCCACCCTCTGCATCCGAACAAATCGACTCCATCGAGCCGCTTCGATCGATCACCATCGTAATGTCGGTCAAGTCTGTTCGCATGATGCCATTCCTTTCAAGGTCGTTCGATTGATCGGCTCCCAGCAGAACCGTTCCCACTCAATGCAAGGCAGCGAACGACGACACATTCATGATGTTTGAAGTTCACCGAATTGGCAAAGAACTGACCGTAGAACGCAGAAAGTACGCTGGCGGATTAAAGAACTTCAACGGATTTTCAGTTTCTGGGTGTTTGAACTTGCCCGTCTTCCCCTCGACAAACTTGTCCGACTGAACCGTCACTAACTCGGCGTGCCCCTTGGCAAACTCGAATAGTAACTTCGCAAAATGTGGTCAAAACATTCTGCTGCAGTTAGAGATTGTCTTTCTTCCTTGCAACCACTCCGGCGAGCGGGAAGTGAATCCATGCGTCTCTGACATTGTTAGCAAAACTACCGAGAATCTCCTCATATGCAGACAACTGGCCGACGTATTCTGCTGCTTTGTTCGCGCAGTGCTCTCGGCGAATCGGTGAGCTCTTGTGGTCGATGATGACAACGTTCCCATCCGGCAACTGCAGAACAAGATCTATTGCTCCCACCCATTGGCCACCGGCTTTTCGAGTACTGCTCACCGGAATCTCAACGTGCCACGTGGCACCGGGATAACAAGATTCAACCCAATGACTGAATCGCTCGCCAGCCGTCACAATCACTGAGGTTGGAATCAGGCCAGTCACGGAATATGCGGAAAGGCATCTCTCAGCAACACGCTGCTTTTGTGATGCATTGAGAGATCGCATCGAAGGGATTGATGCAAGGTAAGCGTGAACCGCATTGCCGATCGCTGCGTAATCCGGCTCATGGGCACTCTCCGGAAAAAACGACTTGCCCGGCAACTCGATGACTTCAAAGCCACCGCTCTTGTCATTCTCTTCAACCTGACTTGGCGAATGAAATCGCGGCGAAACTTCAGCCCTGCGGCTAAGCGGTGCGGATGAGATCCATATAGGAGATTGATTTTGCCGAAGATTCAGATCGACAACTTGCTCTGCATCGAGTCTACGAATGACGAATGTTGTGTCGAAGTCTTCAAGTGGATGTTCTCCGGCATCAAGCGTCGGATCGAGAAGGGCGTCGATGGCCGGTAGTTGCTGGAGCCAGTCGTATTTCCCATCTCGGTGAGCAAACACAAGCTTCTGCTTTGCTCTGGTGCAACCGACGTACAATAATCGCAGGCGTTCGTTGTCTTCGCGTTCGGTTCTTTCAGCACCTTCGGGTGAATTCAACGCATCGACTTCGAGTTCACTTCCGGTTCTGATGCGACCAAAAGGGCCATCCGTCTTTCCAAACGGCCATGTCCACGACCGGAGTACTCGTCCATCAAGCGGTGAATCGCTGACAGTGGCGCCACCAGTGACGACCGGTGACCACATATCCGCCAAGCGAGATTCATTCAGTCCACTCAAAATCACCACTGGCCATTCAAGTCCCTTGGAACCATGGTACGACATCAATGTCACAGCATCATGTCCCTGCGACGTGTACCTCATGTCGGCACCATAAGCGGCCAGTTGTTCCAGATAGAGAATCAGACCACTTAGCGTTGCGGCCTCGCCGCGTTTGAAGGCCAATTCTTCATACTCGCGAGTGTGCGTCAGAGCCGAGTCCAGATTCGAGCACCGTCGTGCGGTCTCGCCCCATTTCTGGATCAGGATCGGCAAGTTCAGGGCTTCGATGACATTCTGCATGACAAGCAACGGAGACAGAAGGGTTCGGTCAATTCTTCCGAGACAGTCCAGCAGCGGATCGCCTTCCCACGGTTTTTGATACACGATTTTTAATGAGGGCGGATCCGAATTCGCAGCTTCGGAATTGCTCTCACGCAGACGCTGCACGTCTGTCAGTCGTTCTATGATCCACTGCGGTGTGTCTTTTGTTGGATCGCTTAGCAGATGCAATATCGTTGCGGCAGCCAGCGAATCACTTCGATCTGCAACAAGGCGCAACCCGGCGGACAAGAGTGCGCCTTCTCGTGTCGAAAACAATCCCGGACTTTCCAGCAGGTAGGGAATTTCAATCGCATCCAGAGCCGCAGAGAGCTGAACGAGAGACATGTTCTGCCGCTCCAGGACTGCAATATCTCCGAAGCGAATTCCCTCCGCATAGAGCTCCGCTATCCCGTTCGCGATGGCAGCAAAATCATCGTCCTTGTTTTTCGAATCAAAGATCCAGCGTTCCACTCCCCGTGGCGCCTGTGGACGCTGAGGAACCTGCCGGGCTTCCTCACCTAGCGCAGGCGAAAACAATTCGCCAACCAACTGAACCAGACCACGCTGACTACGATGATTGTTGGGTAACTCGGTGCGTTCATCGTCCGTTGAGCGTTCCCAGATACTGTTGACCAGTTGCGGATCTGTGTCGCGAAATCCGTAGATGGCCTGTTTCGGATCTCCAACCCAGCGATTACGAGGTACCAGTTTTCGAAGACGCTGGAAGATTGCGAGCTGGAGCGGATTGGTGTCCTGAAATTCGTCAACCAGCACAATATCAAAGTCTCCTGCTAACCGTTCGGATAGCTCTTCATCTTCCAACAATCCCAGCAGCAGGACTTCAAGATCTGTAAAGTCGACCAGACCGCGTTCAGACTTGTAGTCCACATAAAGGTCATCAAGCCGAATTGTTTCTGTCGCGATCAATCCCGCAAAGTTACGAATGTCGGAGTGCAGCCGGGAATTACGCCGAACTTCAGCCGCGTGAAGTCTCAACGGATCAAGCATGGCATCCGCGCCCGACTTTTTCCCCGCCTTGATCTTTGCTGCATCGAGATAACAGCCCCATAATGAGACACGACTGGATTTCAACTGCCGAAGCTTCCGTCGGGCATCAATTGTGGTTTTTGTGGTGTCATTTTGGAGAGCATCAATGTTTTCCAACGCCTGATCCGCGAAGGCAAACAACTGATCAATCGTGGCTTCTGCCCCAACTGGGCCAGAGGGCGAAAGTAGTTCACAAACTCGAACGGCGCTGGCGACCATATGTGTGGTAAACTCAGCATCACTGATCCGATTTCCTCGCTTCACTTCCAGGAGCTTCAGTACCCTCGTGTGCAGCTCATCGATTCCGAGACGCTCGGCACACTCCGCCAGCGGCTGCCATGTCTCAATGGGTGTTGACCCCAACAGATCACGCAATGCCTGGTGACTACCCTGCTCAATTACCTCCAGCCGCGGCGATAACCCAAGATCGATCGCGTAACGAGCGAGCAGCTGGTGTGCGACGCCGTGGACTGTTCCTACTGCCGCCAGTTCGAGCCGATCGGCGTCTTTGTGAGCAGCAGTGTTGTCACCATCTGCGGAAAGCAGCTTGGCCTGAATTCGACTCTTTAATTCAGCGGCCGCTTTCTTTGTAAACGTGGTTGCCAGAATGCGGGCAGGGTCCAGTCCCGCCACGACGGCGTCAGCGACCGTATTGCAGAGATCTGTGGTCTTTCCGGAACCCGCCCCAGCGCGAACTACTTCGAGTGTGTTCATTAGTAAAGCTCCTGGAGACCGCAGAGAATCTTGTAATCACAATACTGGCAGACAGGTTGCACATCCGTGGATTTCAGGTCTTTGTCGAGAACGATGTCGCTCCCGTCGGGCCAATCTTCGACATGCAGCAGAGGGCGGGCAGGTACATGGGAGAGTCCCGTTAGCCAACCGTCGGCCGTTTCGATCGCATTCGAGAATGCTTCCCATACCTCTTGAATTCCCATGCCCTCAATGACCGATCGCCCCGTGTCATCCTCAATTGGACTTCCCGAGGGCGTGAACAGCAATCCGTCGGATAAAATCAAATAGGCCACTGCGGGAAAGGTGCCGTTGGAGGTCGATCGTGCATACGCATAGGTCGCCAGCTGGACTGCTCGACCCTTCTCAATGAGAGTCGAGTATTTCTTACGCCCACTGTATTTGAAATCGATGATCGCCTCATTGCCGCCATCACGCTCTGCAAGGCAGTCGATCCGGCCGACAAGTGATTTCCCGAAGGCTTCCCCGGAAACCTCAACCTCAATGCCTTTGATGCGATAACCGCCGCATGCCAGTGTGTCAATGAGCACCTTGGTTGCATTCTCCAACTCTTTGCGCAACTTCTGTCGTTCAAGATATTTGTCAGGCTGGGCCAGAGGAGCCGCATCAAGGGCAATCCTCTGATCAAAGGCTTCAGCCACTTGCGCGACGGCCGCATCGACTGCAGGAAGATCGCCACCATTCCCAAACACACGCTCCAAAATGCTGTGACAGAATGTACCCCTCAGTTGAAAGTCGTCTGGAAGGCGAGCAATCGCACTTGGCCGTAAATGTGCTTGGTAGTTCAGTACCCACTTCAGGGGGCAGGCAAGGCGATCTTGCAGTTCGGATGCCGAAACTTTATCCCGGTCCTCGATCAGGTCTGCAGGAATCTCCCAATGTCCACGGCGACCATGCGCGGGTTCAATGTCCGATGTCTGCAGCGGGAACGTGAACGGCGCCAGTGGAGTCACGTCTCCTGCACTGATCAGGTTCTCAAGCACCAACGGATTTTCGAGATCTTCTTTCGAAAGCACATTGCGAATTGCCAGCCAGATCGGATGCCAGCGTCTCTCTAAATCCTGAGGCAGCGATATTGCTAACAATGCCTTTTGAACATGGCAGAGTCCGGTGGCTTCCGCTGACCGCAATGCGGATAGCGCATTGCTTCCATCATCCAGATGAATTCCTTCCGCTCGAAATGTTGTCACATGTTCCGCTGACCAGCGACAACCAGCCGCATCATTTGTTCCGAGCCCCAGCCAGATCAATCGCTGGCAAGGCTGATCAATTTCAGCCAGCGATCGAACACGGGTCGGTCCCCCGTCGGCTTCTACGAATCCAGTCGTCTCGACACCATCCGCAAGGGCTTCTTCAAGCAGCCTCGCCAATTGTGGCTCCGACAAATGAGTTCCCTGATTCTGAACGAGATCGCCAAGCAATGACGCCTGCGTTGCCGCAATATGGAGCGCATGGATCAACTGATTACCTGATTCATCGTCTTTGCCCATCGCAATGGCCCGCATGATCGCCCACTGAGCGACGAGGCCACATCGATCAGCAATCAACCGAGACGAAATTGACTCGCCTTGTACAACACGTTCGCCAAAGAGCCAGTTGTCAAGACGTTCGGCAAGCTTCTTTTCCGGGTCATTTTCCGATGCGAGCAACGTCTCTAATGCCGCCTGCCAGCAACTGCTGCCTAAACCGGGTTCCTCGGACAGGGCTTCGGCAAGTCGTGACGCGGCAGCTCGTGGAATCGGGGATACGGGGAGCGACAAAAAGTCGAGCAGTGACTGCGGATTAACTGGTTCCCAGCAAAGAGCCAGACAGAGTGGCAGAACCTGAAGCACAGGATGAGCTTTCGACGAAACCGACACACCCATTGTCGGTAATCCAAGGCGATTGAGGCACGCGTCCAGCTGCATTGCCAAAGCATCGTCATCACATGCGATCACCGTTCCGGCCAGCTCATTTGGACTATTTGCAAGCGTTACCGCTACGAATTCAACCGCAGACATCTGGCTGAGTGTCTGGACGAAGCGAAGACTGGTGTCCAACCCGATTCGCTGACCCCCTTGCCCGCGTACAGCTGACTGACAGCTATGCAATGCAGTTCCCAATGCAGCCGCTGGCAACGTTTCCTTCGCAGGCACGGTCGTCAGCTTTGTCAGAACTTCGCGCCAAAGTTGCGGCCACATTTCCGGCGGTTCAGTCAATGTACAGATATGTGATGGAAGCTGCTGGCCAACATCCAATGCCTCAACAATGCGTCTCAGACGATCTGCCACGCAGAGAAAAACCGATCTCCGCCCAGTGGCTGCTTTTGCAAGATCCTGCACCACGATTGGTAAGGCATCAGACTCTGCCGGATTCCAGCCCGACAACAACAGTTCATCACGCCGCAAAAGGAGTTCTGCTGCCGTCGCCCAGCGATCGGTCTTCAGGCTTCTGGAAATCATCGAATCGGTTACTGAGTCCAATGCACTGGCATACTCCGTCACAAAATTCGCTCGATGACTGTCCCGAGTGGGCAATCCAAGCTGGATCTCCAGCCACCGAAGAAGCGTCTCAGGGCCGCCTCTCAATTGATTGATGGCCACATGGCCCAAGGGCACTCGCAGAATTCCTGGCGTGAGTCGGATGAACAATTGCGTCGGACTTATCATGATTCATGAACCGTTACGAGTGTTTCTCTCTCAGAGTGCAGGGACGATTTGTAGGGTAGTTCTGAGAAATTACCACAGAGCGGGTCAGGATCGCGACTTCGTCTGGTATTCCGCGCAATCAAGATGTCCGCCAGCGACTATCCACTCGAGTTACCCATGAAAATGGGCATCACTCACGAATCAAAAGTGCTGCGTCGGCACTTGTTGTCTTACATCACCCCCGATGTGGTGGAACGAATGCAGCAGATCCGGTCTTGCAGATCCGGTCTTGCAGATCCGGTTGGCATGATCATCGAAATGACCGACGACATCGGCAAGCAGCTAACCTACGCGGCCCTTGAGAAGCAAGGCACGCCTCGGCACGAGATCCCGGAACTCATTGCGTCCTACTGCAAGAACGCCATTCCCACGATTATACTCCGCGTGGCCCAGAATGATGCCTTGCAGAGACTTGGGGTTTTCTGGCACACTGCGGTCTGAGTTTGTATAGCAGTGTTGCATGATTGTTTGAGGAGTCAAGGATGGCTCGATTGACGTTTACGGATGAACAGAGGCAGGCATTGCGGACAGAGCGGTTTGAGCATCCGCATCCGCGAGTGCAGTTGCGAATGGAAGTGCTGTGGTTGATCAGTCTCGGCGAGACGTATTCGAATGCCGCCCGGCTGGCTGGTGTTTCTGACCCGACAGTTGATCGTATTGTGGCAATCTATCGGGAACACGGGATCGAGGGGCTGAAGCAATTCGATTGGATAACCCCGACCAGCGAACTTGTCGCGTATCAGACTTCTCTGGAGGAAATGTTTCGTGCGGATCCGCCGCACACAACGGCGGAGGCGAGTCGACGGATTGAAGAGGCTACCGGCATCAAACGCGGGCTGACCCAGACGCGGAGGTTTTTAAAAAAAGTCTCGGCCTGAAATGGCGATGCACGGCGGCGATTCCGCTGCCTCCGAAGAAAACGATCGAGGAACACGTCGCAACTCAGGAGGAATTCCTCGACAAAAAACTGGAGCCGCTATTGGCTTCGGCTCGATGTGGCAAAGGCCACCTCTTCTTTGTTGATGCGGCTCATTTTGTTCAGGGAGCATTTCTGGGCTGTCTGTGGTGCTTGTGTCGCCGGTTTATTCGAGGCGCTTCAGGCCGCATGAGATACAGCGTACTTGGGGCATGGAACGCTGCAAAGAATCAGCTTGTGAGTGTGACGACGGTCGGCACTGT
>Ga0209702_10008253_pt1 | contig 12238 bp, 8 predicted proteins | sample FRY01_FD_187210 | JGI IMG/M metagenome (GOLD analysis project Ga0209702, IMG submission 187210) | Freshwater microbial communities from Lake Fryxell liftoff mats and glacier meltwater in Antarctica - FRY-01 (SPAdes) (version 2) | ecosystem: Environmental > Aquatic > Freshwater > Ice > Glacier... | reverse complement strand
AGGGTATGAATCAATGCTTTCCTATTACCTCAAAACGCAACCTACAATCCAGTGAACCGCCGTATACAGCCTGTCCCGATTTTTATCGGGAAGAACCGACCCCGAAAGCTTTCGGGGGTGGTGTGAGACTGTGTGCGCCGCGGCGTAGGCGCACCTCGTCAGTTACAACTGGCGAGGCCGTCTACTCGATGTGTGCTGTGTAAGCTATGATAAAGATGGAGGTAGGTCCTCCGATGAGGGTTTTTAGGAGAACTCATCAAACCACTTCTATGACGCATCCAAGGCAACAAAGGTGTGTGAAGCGATAGAAGAAAAGGCTATTTAAAATAGTCAGGTAAGGATAGAAGAGATGAGCGAAAGCGAACCTTGCGATGAAGTGACGAAATGACCAGTCGTTGTCAAAACCTGATTTATATCGAGGAATCAGGGATAAGTGTAGAGGGAGCCTAATTACTGTCTACACGGCAACCGTCATAAAGCGGGCATGACTTCTATCTAGGCTTTATTTTGGAACCACAGGAATCCTGTGTGCTATGGGAAAAGGAAAACACAAGCAGGAAATACCTGTGAGTCGATTACTAATGAGCACATAGGTTGCGGATGAAGTTGTAGTAGCGTTGAAACTCCTGTAATGGGAGTGGAGCGAAGGACTTCAGTTATACAGTTTAAATTTAGGAACAACTTAAAATTGTAAGGATGATTTTTAAAGAACAAACAAAGTCGATCCCCATAACCAAGGAGATGGTGTGGGAATCCTACAAGAAGGTAAAAAGTAACAGAGGAAGTGCTGGAATAGACCAACAAACTCTATCGCAATTCGATAGAGTACGTTCCAAGGAACTGTACAAAGTTTGGAACAGACTAGCATCAGGAAGTTATTTTGCATCTGCGGTAAAGCGGGTTAATATCCCCAAGGCAGGGGGTAAAACCCGACCTTTGGGCATTCCCACTGTAAGCGATAGGATAGCACAACAAGTAGTTAAGCAGTACCCTGAACCTAGATTGGAATCCATATTTTCTAAAAACTCTTATGGATACCGACCGAACAGGAGTGCACATACAGCTATTGAAATTGTACGTCTAAACGTACTGCGATATAGTTGGGTGATAGATTTAGACATACAAGAATTCTTTGAGAATGTTGACCATAGCCTTCTGTTGAAAGCTTTGGAACGTCATGTTTCAGAGAAGTGGGTGTTGCTCTACATCAAACGGTGGCTGGAAGCTCCAGTAATACTAGAAGATGGAACGGTTAAAATATCCACTGGCAAAGGGACACCTCAAGGAGGGGTGATCAGTCCACTGTTGTCTAATCTATATATGCATTACTGTGTGGATAAATGGTTAGAGAAATACTATCCACAGGTAAAGATGGTGCGTTATGCAGATGACTTGATTGTCCATTGTAGAAGCTATGAGGAATCTGTTCATACACTTGCAGTTCTAAAAGAACGTCTAACAGAGTGCGGTTTAACTGCGCATCCTGAAAAGACCAAAATAGTGTACTGCAAGAAGGATGGCAGATACCTCAAAGGGTATCCTGTGCAATTTGATTTCTTAGGATTCAGCTTTCAACCGATAAGGTTCAAATTGAAAAAGGGCGGAAGCTTCCTTCAGTTTGATTGTAAAATGAGCAGAAAGTCCAAAGTTCGAATCACGGGAGAACTCCGTAAACTTGCTTTCCATAACAAAACTCAACGTGGGATACAGGATTTGGCAAATCTGCTGAACCCTAAGCTTCGTGGTTGGATTCAGTATTATGGAAAGGTAAGTCGAAGGAGTCTACAGCCTGTGTTTTATTACCTTCACCATCGAATGATCAGGTGGATATTGAACAAGTATAAACGCTTCAAAGGAAGCAAAATCAAAGCTGTAAAATGGCTTAGGTTTATTACAAAGTCTTATCCAAATTTGTTCTATCATTGGGAATTGGGGTACAAACTGGTCTAAATTTATTTAGACTTTATCGAATGTATAACAAGAGCCGTATGAATCGAGAGGTTCACGTACGGTTCTGTGAGAGGTTTAGGGGTGAAATTCCCCTTTACCTACTCGACTATAGCCAGTGGTTCTTGTCCACCGACCTTGCAAATCATTGCCAGTATTGAGTCTTTGTGTCATTGAGTGTCGGCTGTGCGTTGCGTTTTTTATTTTTTTGAAACGTTGGAATTTTTTAAAACAATTTTGTCTTGCGTTGGCTTTGCAAGCTCTATTAAAAACTTTGGTCGTGTGTTGGTTTGTGCGGTTTTTAATTGTGCTTGCAAATTACGGTGGCTTTTTTACTTTTATTCATTAATAAATATTTCTTGGTCTAAACCCTTTTTATGTTTATGAATGCTGACAATCAAACGCAAAAGATTTTCTTCCTTAATGCTGTTGATGTCAAAATTTATTTTTTGTGTGTCATATCTTTTCTTGCTTCCCGAATCTTTAATTCTTCTGTCAATGCTGTCGGGAATAAATAAAGCTGCTTTGTTGTCAAGATGCTTTTTAAACTCATTGAGATAAATACCGATTCCTGCAAAGTCAAAGTCGCCAAAGTGCAAGTAGTTGTTTGGAATTGTCCGTAACCACTTAATTAAATCCTTGCTTTGGTTTTGAGGATAACGACTTACAAAAATCGGTTTGATATTCTTAAACAAATACTTCTGTTGGTCAATGTGCCGAAAGTTTTCAGGGTTTTCTATTCCTACAATGGTTATATCCTTGTCAGGAATAAAATTTTCAAAGTCATAAATGAAATTGAATGTTCCACTTGTCGGAGAAATTGTAATTGGATGTCCGTTTAATGTTGCAAGTGTAGGAGAGTAACAATTCACTAAGAAACCTTTGAAAGTTCGCAATGATTTAATTTTGGAATCAGCAGCAACTGAAACAAAGTCGGCACGAAGCAAATCTTCTTTCTTAAAAGTTTCAATGTAAGTGCCAAGGTCTTTGATTGCAAAGCGATTTTCCAAATAGAGTTTTAGTTGATGCTTGTCCGCCAATTGAACTGTGCTTTTAAGTTTTCCTGGCTTATGAATTATCCCTTCCGAAATCAGGTCCTTAACAATTTCATGTTTCAGTTTGCTTGAAGGAATTTTTTCTCCGCTCACAAGCAACAAAAGTTTCTCAGCAATATTTAAAGATAGTTTCATTGCCGTTCTCTATTGTTTGTAATTAAACGGTTGATTATCGTTACTGGTTTTCCATCACGGGAATCAACTTGCTTTGCAAGTTTGTAAGTGTGGCGATAAGCCAAAGCATCCAATGATTGAGGAGAACTGTTTATGAGATAGATGTTTCTATCATTTGCAAATTTCAATAACCCTCTAACATTCTCAATATGTAGCGTTCCAATTTCGTCAACCATACAATGTAATCTGAAATCCTTAAATCTATTTTTTGTTGCCCCTTCTTTAAATACATTAAGTAGCATAATGTTAATCATGGCTTTTACTAACACATCTGTTCCATTAGAGCCAACATTAGAAAGGCTTTGAACCCAATTTGTATCATTGTCATTCTCAACAACTTTAAATTCTAATTCAAATGAATCAGAAAGGTTAATGTCTTTGTGTTTGTAATCTGAAATTTCCTTTATCAATTGCGTTAGCAAGCCAATTGCTTTTTTGTTTTTTGCCTCCCGTGTTTGTTCACTTGTAGAAAACAGATTTGAAACGCCAATCTCATTTATGTTTTCATCATTGAACTTTTTTATTTCAGTCAAAAGGTGAACAATTTTATTTTCACTTCCTACAACTCTTAACTCAATACTTTTAATTACACCAGTAAAAATTCGCTTCACAAAGTCAGAATTAATGTCTCGTATTACAGTTTCAATTTCTCCTTCTTTAGAAAGTAACTCGGTTGTTTCTTTTCCTACTTGCTTAATAATGTCAGCAAAAAGTTCATTCACTCGTTTTTCAAAAAGTGCAATCTTATCTTCCTCAACAAACTCTTGCAAGTCCTCTGAGAATTGGAAATAGTCGGCTTGCTCAATAAGATTTGTTTTAAACTTGAAAATATTTTGGGTAGAAAAATTTCCATTGAACTTATTTATTGCTTCCTGTAGGTCAGTATATTTTTTAATGCCAGTGTAATATTTTTCATTTAATTCTGCTATCAAAAATTTACAACGCTTCTCGTTTTTATTTTCTGTTACTGGCTCGTTGGAGAGTTCTGGAATACTCTTAAAGCAATCTGTTATTTTGAATGCTTCATACTCAGTCAAATCTTCCTGAATGTTACTAAGTAGTTGTTTTATAATTTCAATTTCTGCTTTGAGTAAATTGATTTCATCAATGAGTTTCTGCTTTTGAAGATTATGCTTTGTCTGTTCTGTGCCTAATTGATTTTCAAAACCTGCTTTTTGATTCTTAAAAAATTCAACCTTGTCAAATAGCTGTTCCTTGTCATATTTGTATCTTTCTGTAATCGGGTTGTTCTTTTCAATAAAATCTAACTCGGTTTTCAACTCATCTATTCTTGAAGTGAGTTTTGCAATCTTTTCTGTGTCTGCCCCTTTAGAATCTAACTCCTTCTTCTGTTGTGTTTTTAACTCATCTATTTTCTTTTTTGTTTCTTCTTTTCTGTTCTTGACAGACAAATTGATTTCAGCAATTGAATCACTTATTTTCTTTTGTTCTGCATCAATTTTTTTGTCCTTTTCTTTTCGCTTACTATCAATTTGCTTTTTAATTCCGTCCTCAACTTCTTTCACTACTTTATCAGCATTCAACTTTTCGGAACTTGTTCTTTCAAAGTTGCTTTGAATTTTTGCTAACTCAACCTTTTTATCGTCTGCTGCTTTCTTTGCGAATTCTTCTGCACTTACTTTTGCTTCTTCAAGTTTTACTGCGTTTTGTTCAATTGTGTAGCCGTTGCTACGAATAGTTTCTTTGCATTTATTTATTTTTGGCTGCTGTTTCTTTCTTAGGTTTTCTAAATCAACATTTAATTGCTCTGCAATTGCGGAGATTTCTTTTTGAAATAATTCAATCTTCTTGGCGAATTCAATTTTCTCTTGCTCATAATCAGCAACAGTTTTAACTGACTTAGTAATTTCATTCAAGTCAATTTTAATTCCATAAAAGCTTAAATCAGTTTTTGAAATTTGCTCTGGCGATAAACCTGACTTGAATAAAATATTTTCTTCATCAATTACTTTCCCTATTGTCTTTTCCCAATTCGGGTATTCTTTGTTGAGCCATCCATAAAGAGAATCTTTGCTGTTTTCAATCTTTTCGTTTATGACTTTTATTTTATCATTGAGTTTTCCGATTTGCTCATTTACTTTTTCCTTTTGATTGTTAGAAGTAGTTTCAATCTTCTCCTTTTCTAATTCCCATTGTTTTTTTATGGTTTCTATTTCATCATTGAGCTGCTTTGTTTCGCTGTTAGCGATTCTAATTTTTTCTGTTAAGCCACTAATGTCTGTTTTTAGATTTTCTATTTCAGTTTCGTAAAAGCGTTTGTGTTTTGTTTCTGCTTTTGCAAGTTCAAGTTTGTTTATTGCTGTTTTCTTTTCTTCAACAAGGTTTTTTGCAAGCTGTAATTCTTCAAGGTGTTGCTTCTTTATTTCCTCAAATAATTTTTCATATTCCTTTGTAAGTTCTTCTTTGAAATGCAACAGGTCTTTGTTTGCCGTGTTTATTTCATTTTGTTTCAAGTTTTCAAATGTTGAAAGTTGATTTGTCCGTTGAGTTATTTGAGCTTCAAACTTTTGTTTGATGTCAGCAAAGTTTGATTCCAAAAGTTCTTTCTGCTTTGTAAGTTCTTCTTTCTCTAATTCCCAATCCGATTTTTTTGAAACTCTTTTGATAACACTTTCAATTTTCAGTTCTACATATTCATCTGATTTTGTTTTTGCTTCTTTGAGTTTATTATCAAACCCAATTATTTCAGCACTGATTTTTTCTTTCTTGCTCTGAAATTTTCTTTCAAGGTCTGCAAACTTTTCTGCAAGTAAATTTTGTTTTGTTTCCTCTTTTCCAAATTTGTCAGCAACCTTTGGTTGTTGCTTTTCAATTTCATTCAATTGCCAAACTAATTCTCCAGCCAACTGTCGTTTTTCACTGTCGTTAAATTTGATTGAAGAATAGGTTGTGATTACTGTTTCTGCTTGCTTCCGAACTATTATCTCTCCGCTTTTTGTTTTCTCTGTCCATTTTTTAATGTCACTTAATTGTGTGTCAAAATTTTTCAAGTGAGAAGAGTAATTGGATAAGTCAATATTGATTTCCTCTTCATTCAAAGATTTTATTATTGTGTCTTTGATAAACTCACTCTCAACTTTGTAATTCAAAAACACATGCTGAATTGCTCTCGGAATATTTTGATATTGCTTGCTTTCAAGCAAAGCATACTTCTTAAATTCAGAACCTAAGCCTTGGCTATTTCCATAAAGTATGTTTCTATAATCTTCGTATCGGTCAATTTTTCTTGTGTAGTATGTGCCATTGCCAAAAGCCACTTTTATTTTATCCCAAGTTTCATGTATGCTTCCTTCACTATCAATGAAATGATTCCTGTTATAATTTCCGTCAATAAATCTGAAACAAACTCTGCCTTGCGATTTGAAAACCAAAACACAGAACATCCCTGTTTCTCTGTTCACTTCATAAACGATGTAGGAATTTTGATACGGAAAATAAAAATCAAGAAAACTTTTTTTGCCAACTGGAATACCCAACTTCTGTTGGTTTGCATTATAGAAAAAAAGCAAAGCTCTAAGCAAAGTGCTTTTACCTACGCCTTGCGTTCCTATGAAATGCACATTGCCATCAACATTCACTTCTGAATACTTGATGTTAGCACTTTCAATAAAAATTATTTTACTCAGGTATCTCATTCTTTGCTTCTTCCGAAATGTTTATGGTCATAACTATTTGCTCAAGATATTTGAACGAAGCCAATACTTTATATTTATGAAAGTTCGGGTCTTCAATGTCAATGAATTTATCTTTAACAAGGTCGCCTAATATTTTTTCTAAAATTTCACTTGGCTTTTCCTTTCCGCTGCTATGTCTTTTTAATCCTTCAATTTTAGATTTCAATTCTGCATCAAGATTCAGTTTTACTAAAATGTCATAAGGGGTAAAGCGATAACCTGAACCAAATGAATTGTCAAAAGTTTTAAAGAAGTCAAGAATGTCAATCCACTTAAATGCTTGCTCAATCTTTCTTTCTAAATCAATTTTATTTTCAACTCTTGTGAAGTAATAATACTCGTCTCCTTTTTCTAAAATGAAATTGATACTTAAATAATAGTCATACAAGAAATCAAAATTCTGTTCTTCTTCAATTGCTGAATAGAGTTTACGAATAGATTCATCATTGCTGTTTGAGCAAATGAATTGTCCTCTGCTTAGTATTTCAAAAATTGCTGCTGTCTGTTTCGGTGCTTCCATTACTTATTTTATTTTGGATAAACCATTGCATACTCTATTTCTTGTTGTGAATTATATTTTTCTGTCAAGGCAAATGAAGAATCATATTGTGAAATCAACTGACAATAAACGGTTACTTTTTCGTCAAAAGAAAGTTCCTTTTCAAAATTATAAGCCAACACAAAATCAAACAAATTATTTCCTGATGCAATGAAACTATTTCTAACTTCTTCCAAGTTGATTTGAATTTCTTCTTCAACATTTGGTTGCAGATATTCACTTGAAATTTTCCCTGCAAGTGGCAATTTTATTTTTATTACCGACTTAATTCTTTTCGCAATTTTTAGAATGCTTGTGTATGCTTCATTGTCTGATTGCAAGTATTCTAAACTTAACTTCAATGGGTAGCTTGGATTTGCTTCAAAAATGACATCGTCATTTTTGAGAATCACTGAATCAATATTTGTGTCGGCTCTAATTGTAAACTGGTCTTTCAAATATTTAAGTTGTCGCAATTTTTCAATCACTCCGCTTTGATACTTTATTTGATTTAGGTATTCAATAATTTGTTTTTGAATTTCAATGAGATTGTGTCGGCACTCATTCAATTGAAGTTTCAATTGTGTGATTACTCTGTTTAACTCATCATCTAAAGCAGATTTGAAGAAGCTTTGTTCTTCTTCTGATATTAGCTTGTAGGTTTGTTCAATGAAAGAATTAATGTCAATTCTTTTCTTGTCAAGGATTTCAAGTCTTAATTTCTTGATTGTGTATGTTGGTTCGTTCTTAAAAGTGTTGTCAATATTTCGTTTTAAGTCAACCACATTTCTTAAAGTGATGTTGCCGATTTTTCGTAAAGCATTTTTTACTTTTCTCAGGTAGTCATATTTCCTTATTTCATTGTTCTCTTTAAGATAGTAGAGGATATTTTCTTTAACATTCTGAATGTTGGAGTTTATAGAAGAAGTATTTATTTCTTCATTGACTTCTAAAACTTGTTCAAAGAAATCTTTGAACTGTTCCTCTATTTCTAAGAAACTCCCGTTTTGCCTGAGAACGGAATGTGAGATTAAATACTGAATTCTTTCTTCGTTGTAATCAACCATCACTAAAGCAAGGTCATACTTGTATGAAAGCGTTTTACGCTTTTCAAACATCTCTGTAAGGAGTTTATGCTCCCTGACAAGAGTTGAAAGTAGTTCCTTTATTGAAGTGAAAGTGTTCATACAAATGTCAACTAAATATATAGATTGTTCATGTTATTCCTATGTGTTGTGGCGAAAAATAGCTTATTCGGTTCTGCAATGCCACCAAGTCCTGCGAATAAGTCTATGAATTTCAATTTTCTCATTTCAGGTTCAACTTTTTTAAATGTCTTAGCACTTCCCGTTCTACTTGGTCAAAGTCTGGCAGGTCTTTTATTTGTTCACTCATGGAGCTTTTCCATCTTCCTCTGTATTGGGGCAATCTTTCTGCAAGTTTTTTTGGAAAATCAGTATAAAGTAAATCCTTGCTCTTGCATTTGGTATCAAGTTCACTCACATAAAAATCAATATCCATTTCATGCTCTTCCAATAAATACCAGATGTCGTAAAAATCTCTTGCTTGCATTCGTTGCATAACCGAACGAAATTTTTCAACCAATACTTCTTCCAAAGGATAACATAAAAGCGTGTGTTCTTCCATATCTGAATAACCAATAAGAACAGCATTCATCACAGGTTCAAATACCAATTGCTCACTACGTGAAATATCTACTTTCACTTTTTTATTGTTTCCTTGTCCACCAAGCGGACCTACGTAGCTGATGTAAAAGTTGATGCCGCCATCTTCGTGTTCATTATTGTCAATAATTTCAAGCGGAATATTTGCTTCTTCTTTAATGATTTCAAATACTTCTTTAAACCATGTAAAAATTTGCTCGTTACTTATTTCGCTATTCAGCAATGTAAAATCAAGGTCTTCCGAAAAACGATAATCTTCAAAATATACTTTCTTTAAAACTGTTCCACCTTTGAAAACAATTGCCTTTGAGAGTTGCTCATGTTTGGCAATGCCAAACAGAATCCATGAAAGAATGTAATCCTTTTCAATTTGCTGGTCACGAACACCAACTACATTAGCCTTTTGCTGTATTTCTCCGGGTTTAATCATGTATAAATAGCAGATTTAATCGTTTCTGTTTCCAAATTTTGTTGTATGCTCCAACGACTTATTCGCTTGCCTGTTTTTGGTAGTTCTGTATCAAGCACCACATAAGAGACGGTTTTAATATTTTGCAATTCATGAATAATATTGGTGTTGATTTCTAATATTTCTAAAAGAAATCCAAGTCGTTTTATTACTGCCTGTGAATCAAATTTCTTGGCATATTCAAGTAATGTATCGTATTTGATTTTGTCTTTTGAAGTGAAGATTGCTTTTGCCACTTCAACAATTCCACCTGCATAGTCAGGTTTAAATAAGCAGTCTATAAAAGTTTTTTCTAAGTCGGAGCATTGGACTTTATTGAAACTGTCAATCCAAATTTTCTTTGACCCAAAAAAGTGTTTGTCGTTGTGGTAAATAAATTGAAAAGGAACTTCTTTAATTTTAATTTCCGAAGGTCGTATTTGTTTAGAAACAACGATTTGTTCTTTCAATGACGGCTGTGTAATCAGGTTGTGGATTTGTAAAGCAGAATAATAACCAATGTAATGTTTTGCCTCATTCACTAAATGTTCAGCAATTAAATGCCAGTCGGGCATAAACATTTCTGCATTTTGTTCATATGGAATTATGTAGTAAATACCTTCTTTTAATCGCATTAAAAGTCCTCTTTTAGTCATGTCGCTAAGAAGTTCTCTTATGGCACTTTCTTTTGAGCTAGGTAGAGCTTTTAAAGCCAAAGAATAATCAAAACAATTCTTGTTCTGTCCGTTGAAATAGGTCAGAAGCTCGTTTGATTGTGTTGAAATGTATTTATTCTTCATAGTTACAATGTCAGGATAAACCTGACAGCAATGATACAAAAGATAATTCAGAAAATCGCCTAAAATTCTGCAAAAAATTACTATTCATAGTTGTATAGTCAGGACAAGCCTGATAATTAAGATATGAAACATCATTATTATGGGTGCGATGGCAAGAAACGGCTCTTTGGCTTTTACCGAAGAATCGGTTTTGTGCGGTAGGGGCAAAAGCCAATGTGCCATTTGCGGGTCTGCATAAAATTGAATTAAAAAAAATGTGCGGTTGGAAAAATAAAAAATACAGAAGGGTCGGCAATAAGTGTCGGTTTACTCGCTGTCCAGTTACAATATAGGTTGTATGTTTTTGGTCAACTATCAAAATGGTTTGTCTATGAGATAAGGTTTAAATTTTGGTCGGTCTGTTGTTGCTGGAACGGTCGTCCTACCATTGGCTATAACGGTCAGGGCTTTGTGCAGGTGGGACTTAGAATTCCGTCAAGCCCTGAACTACTGCTGATTGAAAATATTTTGTTGAAGTTAAGAATAAATGTTCAGCGATAAATGTCAAGCCCCAAACAGATGCTTGGATTTGTAACATTGTTCATTGTTCTTCCGTCAAGCCACACTTGCACAAAACCCCTTGTTGCAAGCATTTGCCATCGTCATGACTGTTGTAAGATGGTCATTTCTCAATTCAAAAACTATTGCAAAATGCCTAACATTTAAATTATTTAATTATAGATATTATTAAGGGCTAATTTTTCATTTTTCAAAATATTCAACTATTTCATATTTCTGTTCGCTTTTGTAGGAGTTTAATAAATCTATTAAATAATATTTATGTAATAAACCAGTAAACACAACAACTTTTTTTGCATTAGCTAACCATATCAATTTAATGATATTCTTTGCCATTGCTTCATTTCTGACAAACCAAAAATTTTTATATATTGTATACCAGGTTTTAAATTCACTGAACAACTCAACACTAGCTATTAAATTAGAAATATATTTCTCTTCAGTTATTTGAAATTGTCTTATACTATCAATAACTCTTGGATTATTAATTTCTTTGTAGCCGTTCTTAAAAGTATTATGTAGCCAATTATTATATTTCATGTAAGTTTCATGAACATTAGTTAATGAATCAGGAATTACCCCTTTAGTAAATGCACTATTTAACAATGAATACCATTTTCTCTCTGATTTAAGATATAATTTCGCAAATCTCTTTCTGTTGTTTGTCTTTTCATCAAATGGTAAAACTCTTATATTTTCATCGATTTTTTTATATTTAAAAAGAACTTCAACTTCAGGCGGCATTTTTCTCAGTAATCTAAGCTTCCTACCAACACTATACCACCAAGGTGGCTTTGATAGTAAGTACTGCCGAGGAAAAAAACTAGTAGTAGAATCACCCTCATCAAGAATTAGGTCTGGCTTTATATCTTTTAGAATATTCAATAAACTGTCAGCATTTCTAAATTGATTTTCAGAATGAATTACGCCTATTATATAAATTTTAGTTTTTTCACAATCTATACTTTTTGCATGTTGACCAAGAACAAATGAATATACACACGAAAGGAGGGAAACGAGAAATATATTTTTCATATGTCTTAGAGTAAGTCCATGTAGTTGTCTTGTACTTTCATATTAATAATTTTGCCTTTAATAATGATCCTACTTCGATCAGGCTGTTACCGAGTATCTGTTTGTTTGAAATGGTCAATTCTCAAACCATTTATGATATTAAGCAAAGTCGTTCGAAAATTTCTTGAGTATGCTTCAACGGGATTGCTTGCAACACTTAAAACTACGCTATTCTACCAATATAAAAAACTGACTATCAACACCTAAGTTCCGCGCATATTTGGGTTGTTGATCTGAGCAACTCAAAATCCGCGGTTTGAAATA
>Ga0209702_10008252_pt1 | contig 12239 bp, 10 predicted proteins | sample FRY01_FD_187210 | JGI IMG/M metagenome (GOLD analysis project Ga0209702, IMG submission 187210) | Freshwater microbial communities from Lake Fryxell liftoff mats and glacier meltwater in Antarctica - FRY-01 (SPAdes) (version 2) | ecosystem: Environmental > Aquatic > Freshwater > Ice > Glacier... | reverse complement strand
ACGTTTCATGCTGCGCTTTTGCTCGCGGTTGAGATCCATTGACATAAGGAGTTTTTAGCCTATCGGGGGTTTTCGTTGTGATTACGGGGCCAAATATTTGAAGCGCGAGGCATTTGCAGGGCAGGAACTGTTCTGTTTGAAGACATATGCCCCTGAATCGCCCCAAGGTTAGTGGAGGCTGTGGTATGCACCGTGTCTACTTTCCTAGGGGAACCTCACTTTGACCACCCAATATGGCGGTGTTACGGCTGAAGATACTCAACATTGCAAAGCGCCCATTCTGCGAAACGCCGCACACCTTCTTCGATCGAAATGCGCGGATTCCATCCAGTGATATTGCGGAGTTTCTCATTGCTTGCGTGAGTCTCTGACATGTCTCCCAATTGCCGCGGTACGAAAACCTTCACAGCGGCTTTCCCGAGTTGGTGTTCGAGTAGATCAACGAACTCGAGGAGATGTACGGGATTTTCTCCTCCGATGTTAAATATCGAGTACGGAAGTGCGCCTTGTTCATCATCTGCTTTGACCACATCCGGTACGCCAAGTGAAGAACCGCCATCGATAATACTGAGTACACCGTCGACAACGTCGTCAATGTACGTGAAGTCTCGCGAGTGGTTACCCGAGTTAAACAATTCGATTGGCTGATCAGCGAGGATCGATCGGGCAAACTTGATCGGCATCATGTCCGGTCTGCCCCATGGACCGTACACCGTGAAAAATCGCATTCCAGTCGTGCGCAGATCGAAATTAGAAGAGTACGCGTGGGCCATCGCTTCATTTGCGATCTTCGTAGCCGCATAGAGACTCGTAGGGCGAAAGACAGGATCTGACTCAACAAATGGGAGTGACTGGTTGAGGCCATAGACAGAACTTGACGATGCGTAGAGGAGATGCTGAGTGCGATTTTTTGATGACTCGAGAATATTCAGAAATCCGATGAGATTGCTTCGCCCGTAAGAGTACGGATCCGTCAGGGCGTGTCTCACTCCTGCTTGTGCCGCAAGGTGGACAACAACGTCAGGTTCAAATCCGGCGAAGATCGACTCAACTGAAACCGAGTCGGCAATGTCGATGCTCACGTGGTTGTAGAGCGGACTCTGTTTAAGCGGTGCAATGCGCGCGTGCTTCATCAACGGGTTGTAGTAGGGATTGAAGTCGTCAATCCCAAGAACCTCGTCGCCACGCCGAACTAACGCCCCTGCAACCGCCGCGCCGATGAATCCGGCGCTGCCAGTGACGAGCACCTTCACTACGGTCTTCCAATCCCAAAGTAATGAAATCCGGCCGATCTGCAGACTTTAGGATCCCAGAGATTTCGCCCATCGATAATAACTCTCTGCCTCATGACACGAGTCAGGTACTCAAGGTCAAGGCTCTTAAACTCATCCCACTCGGTGACCAAGAACAGGACATCGGCATTGTGCAGCGTGTCGTTTCGACTTTCACAGATTGCACAACGGTCTAACCATTCTGAACTATCTAGAGTCTTGACGACTGGGTCATACACCCGAACGTTCGCTCCTTCTCTAATCAGGTCTTCGATCAGACTCAACGCTGAAGACTCTCGGATGTCATCGGTGCTTGGTTTGAATGACAGCCCCCAAACCGCGCATGTAAGACCCTCGAGTGATCCGAAGTGGCTCCGCGCCTTTTGGGCTAGTAATGCCTTTTGCTGGCGGTTGACCAATTGCACTGCGTCAATTATTGGAGTTGTTGTCCCGACGTCAATTGCCATTGATGACAAGGCCGCGAGGTCCTTCGGGAAGCAACTCCCGCCAAATCCTGCGCCAGCGTAGAGAAAATCAGGGCCGATACGTTGATCCGTGCCGATTCCGCGCCGGACGTCTTCGATGTCTGCGCCAAATTTCTCAGACAATCGAGCAATTTCGTTCATGAAGGATATTCGTGTGGCAAGCATGGCGTTTGCCGCGTACTTTGTCAGTTCTGCCGACTCACTACTCATAACCACCAATTTTTCATGGTTACGAGAAAAGGGTTCATAGAGACTGCGCATGATTCCGATTGAGGACTCATCGTTCGCACCTACGATGATCCGATCTGGTTTACGGAAATCGTTGAGCGCCACTCCCTCCTTCAAAAATTCGGGGTTGGAAATGACCGTAAAGGGAATGTCAACCGATCGGCTATCGAGGACAGAACGAATGATCGATGAGACCCGGCGTGCGGTCCCAACTGGTACGGTACTCTTGACAACGATCGTTCTTGACTCGGTCATCAGTGAACCAATCGTGGTAGCTACTTCTTCGACATGTGAGAGATCCGGAGAACCGTCAAATTGTGAAGGTGTGCCTACGGCAATGAATATGACGGAAGAGTTCGCGACTACATCTATTGGTGCTGTACTAAAGCAGATATTGCCCCGCTCCAGGCTCTTCTTTAGTGATTCGCTGAGTCCGGGCTCGTGGATCGGTGTCACCCCACTCTGTATCTGCTTGATACGCGCGAGGTCGATGTCTACACATGTGACATTATGGCCAACCTCGGCAAAACCTGCAGCTGTTACCAGTCCCACATACCCAGTTCCAAATATGCCAATTTTCATCTGATGCCTTTCCTGACATCTTGTTGGAGCCCAAGATGAGCTTCGTACTCACGACCTACGCATGTAACTTTCTTTTACGCACGTTACCTACCAGCTCTTAATTGATCATTGACATAAATGACATCGACCCAGTCAGTTCTGCCATTCATCGGATTCTTTGCAATATGGCTAATGTCGTAAAGATGAAATCCCGCCGGAAGCAAAAACTGCTCAATATCTGAGAACGATAAACTTCGCTCGTAAAAGTCATAAAACATTAGCTCAGTCACAACCACGTCTACATCAGGAAGCCTCTTCCCAAAGCCCCCAAGCACTTCGGGTTCGTACCCTTGTGTGTCTATCTTGAGAAGATTCACACGATGCACTCCAGTTGTATTCATATAATCATCAAGACGAACTATCTTCACATTCCTCTCGTGGTTCAGGGATTGCTCATATTCGTGTAAGGCACGAGAGTCAGACCCCAACAGCCGATTCAGATGGACTGAATCCAAACTTTGCAAATTGATCCTATTGAAGCCAGATACCCCGGTGCTGATTTCATGCGAATAAAAGATTGCCTTATCACTAGGAGCGTTGCCAGCGGCAAATTTGTTAATTACAACGTCATCTTCGGCGTACCGACTAGCAATCTGCTCAAGAAACCCCCAACACTCTTCCTGAGGTTCGAAACAGTGCACCTCGGAATTGGGCCACCAACCCTTGAATTCATCCAAGGTAGAACCAACATTTGCCCCAACATCGAGAATGACCGGACGTACTCCGTTGATCAAATACTTTAAAGTTTTCTCCCTATTGAAGTTCTTGAGGTAATCTGCTGTGCGTTCCTTGTTGTTTGGATAATGTCCCATGAATTCATAACCTACTTGAAGCTAGAAATCTAACGCAACGGATATAGAGTAAAAGAGTCGAGTGCTTGGTGGACGGGGTACCTCCAATGTCATTGATGGATGTCTGGATTGGGGATGTGTCTACGGCCAACTTATTGTCCTCGCTGGTGGCAAATGTTAGTAGTCGGGTTAGGTGTCTCCTATACGGTGGGTGAGGCGGCAGTTCTCTTCATGCTTTTCGGTTGCTCGCGGGGTCAGGTCAAGATGATCCGATCGCAGTAGTGCTGCAAAACGTCGAATGGTTCCTTACCAGCGTAAATCTCGTCCTTAAAGTAGTTATCCAGATTTGACGGGTTTGTCTCTAGTCTTCCGTTCCTTGCTTCCTCAAGAATACGGAGCACATCTTCTTTGCAATGGGCAATATGTACCGCTTGACATGACTCGAAAGCTGACACGTTCGGAGTCAAGTATGTCGCGTGAATTAAGGGCTTACCTTGATGCAAGGCCTCGATTGCAGTTCCAGTGGCAAAGTTGATGACGACGTCGGCCCAGCGAACGAGCGACGGCGTCTGAGTCTCGGTGCACAATTCGACATTCGGACGAGAGCAGAGATCTAACGCCCAACGGCACCAGGAGTCGCCTCCCCCTCGGGTGTCACCTTTGAGCACAAGGAACACTGAAGGCTCCTCGGCTAGTCCGGTCAGCAGTTCGATGAGGTCTACTGAGGCACCGGCGTAGGCGTTGAATGGGAGTAAGAAGAGTACTTTCTGGCGGACATCAGTAGGGTGCGGTGGCTGGTATTTATCGAGTAATTGTAGGTTGATCTCCGACCATTCCATTGAGAATCGTGCATTTCCCCAGGCCTCTACCTTCTGTTTTGCCTGCCCCCAATCAACTACTAGGCGGCGGTGGCGGTTTGTTTGGACGACATAAACATCAAAGTCATTTCGATTCGAGAAGTCTGGCCATCTACCCGTCGATTCACGGATGTCCTTGACGTGAGAGTTGTAGTCGTAGTTTGTCCAACAGGGATATCCATGTGGGAGACAAATATTTGGGATTCCGTAGGCTCGTGCATCGTAGAAGTTCTGTCGTTCTGGCTCCGACCATCCGTAGATCAAGGCGTCAAAACATGATTCCCGGATGAGGTAATTTCGAAGAAATGTGCGGAGAATAAAACAAAGGATTGCAACACGTGTCTTGCGGGGGATTATCCGCCGCACGAGTCTGTTGAAGTGAGCCCGTCTTAAGAAGATACTCAATCTCAAGTACCGATTAGAAAAGATCTCACCTTCGTTGACAATCGAGAACGCAGAGAATGAGGACAGGAATCGAACACGGTAGTCAACAGAGGTAATCGATGGAATCGTTGAGAGATATAAGATTTCATGCCCGGTTTCCAAGAGTTTCCATGCAACCGGGGAAAGATGATCCAGGTCATTATTCGAATCAATATGGAACAAGTACTTCATCTACGAATTCCTATAGAGCAAGACAGCAATATTGTTCCATTTGAGTATGGTGCTGACTTGTTGAGGCACCTCGTCATCCTACTTGAGACATGGCGGTGTAGACGGACAAACTCTCGACCGTTCCTGAAACTGCTCGGCTGAACGCAAGCACCGCTTGTCGAAGATTCATGTCGAGCCCATCAATAGTTGATAGCCCTCGGAGTTGTGCGCGCTTGAGCAGAAGTGTTGGACGCGGATCGTAGATGATGTCAAACACGATGACATTCGGAGGAAGCCGGTTCACATCGTCGTCCGAGAGTATCGACTCCGTAGGTGACGTTGTTCCACCAACTGACGTACAATTTATGAGAATTTCAGCGTCATCGAGGTGATGAATAATTGACTTGATATCGCTGTAGCGCACTCCTAGAGATTCGGCGAACGAGAGTTCCGGACTGTTGCGACCAACCATGGTAAATCCATTTTTGTTTGTGGTGGCTGATGAGAAGTATGCGGCTACTGCTTTCCCAGCCCCTCCTGGTCCTATTAGAACAACTCGTCTGTCGCCGATTTCACCGAATCGCGAGACGAACGACACGAGGGCACCTTCGCCGTCAGTGTTTGTTCCCGAAATCTCACCGTTTTCCAATCGAAATAGACAGTTGACTGCGCCAATTGGTTCGGCTATCGGATCAATACGGGTGTTCAGGTAGGAAGCCACGAGCCCCTTATAAGGTACGGCAATCGCACCACCGATGAACCGGCGGTCTTTCTCAAGTTGATGGAGAAGTGGCACGAGGTTCGCTTGATTCACGTCAAGCGGAATCATGGTGCAGTCGATTCCGTGAGCCGCAAATGCTGCGTTCCACAACTTTGGTGACCGCGCACCCTTGGAAGGATGCGAGCCGATGATCGCCGCAAATCGGCTGTGGCTGTCGAGTGCAATCGGATTATCTACGAGAGATTGGATGCTCATTGGTCGCTTTGTCAGTTCGTCACCCTACGGCCAACAGCCCGAGCGACGGAGTCCATGTCATTCATTAATGACGACAGAGCAGCGAAGTCGATTGGCTGGAGTGGATCGACCGCAGCACGCGGGGGATCAGGGTGGACCTCGAGCATGACACCGTCGGCACCTGCGGCGATGCTGGCAAGTGCCATTGAACGCACCCACGGAGCCCAGAAAGTGGCGTGCGATGGATCTACCACGACCGGCAGGTGAGTTACTTCTTGAGCTGCTGGCACTACCTGAAGGTCGAGCAAAAAACGTGACGTTGACCGGTGAGTATGTGGAGCAACTATTCCGCGCTCACACAAGATGACCTTTGTGTTGCCCTCGACAAGCAGGTACTCGGCGGCCCCTAGCCAGTCACGGAGCGACGCACCGTAGTGGCGCTTCAACATGATCGGCAATCCCGACTTCGCGCACGCGGTCAGGAACGGAAAATTCTGCATATTGCGGGACCCAATCTGCAGAATATCGGCAACCTCGGAAACGAGTGGAATATATCGTTCCTCCATTACCTCGGTGATAATAGGCATTCCAGTTTCCTTCTTGGCGGTAGCAAGCCACTGGATGCCGAGTTCTCTGGTCTCGCCATACTTTTCGCTTCGGTAAGGAAAAGTCAGCGGCTTAAAAGCACCGCCGCGGAGGAAATGTGCCCCTGCTCGCTTCATGTTGACCGCAACGTCAACAATCAACTCCTCGGACTCGACCATGTTCGGGCCAGCAAAGACTGGAACGAGTGGACCTCCGAACTCAACGCCGGCGATCTCAAAACGCGACTTGTGGTCGGGCGATTTTTTCGCAGCAAGCGGGAATTTTGAGACGAGGTCATCTGGTGTGATGTCCTTTCCTGGAAATTTGTTATCAAATGAAGTCACGAGTTTCCCTATTCTCCTGGGTGCTTGCCGAGGCGGTCTGAAACAACTTTGTCGTTCAGATTTACCCACCCCATTGTTTCAGTACTTCTGTAAAGCGCGTGCACCAAGCCTGCGGTGGGTACCGAATCGCTTCCGGTAACGGGGGCCACCGTCGAGCCCTGGCGTAACGCATCAATGATTGCCTGCAAGAGTGGCCCATGGCTGAGGCCGTACCCACTCGGAACTACTTGCGACTTCGCAATTGGAATCGTGCTGTCGTCCTCTGACGAGTCAATGAAATCCCATTCCTCAACAACATTTAGAGCGATTCCGCCGATCCGCACCATCCCCCGTTCACCCACGACAGAAATTGATGCTTCGAAGTCACGCGGTCTCGCTGCTGTTGTTGCTTCAATTGTGCCAAGAGCACCATCCGCAAACCGAACTGCGGCAACCAACGTATCCTCGGCTTCCAGTGTGTTGAGCCGGCGCGTCTCTGCAGCACATACCGAGTCGATTGGCCCAAATAACCAACTCATTACGTCAAGGTGATGGATTGCCTGCTGATTGATCACGCCACCATCTTGCGCCCATGTACCGTGCCATGCGTCTGAGTAGTAATCGTCGTAGCGGCACCAACGTAAACGAATTGCCACCGTCACGATTTTTCCGAATCTATTGGCGCGCACGGCGCTTGCGAGTGCGACGATCGAAGGATTGAGTCGGTTCTGGAATGCAACCGCGTACATCAGACCGAGTTCATCAGCGCGACGCTGCACCTCGATAATTTGGTTCGGAATCATCGCCGCCGGCTTCTCAACCAGCACGTGCGAACCAGACTCAAGCGCCCGCAACGAGTGTGCATAGTGAAGTCCTGAAGGCGTGAGCACGACGGCAAGATCCGGCTTGGTGGTCTTGAACAGGTTGTCGATTTCTTCAAAAGCGGGTGCTCCGACTGAGCGACCATAGTCCTGTGCCTTGTCCAGGTTGGTGTCGCAGACACCGACGAGGACGAAATCGCGAAGTGTTCCACCACTGATGATCGATCGATAGTGATTGGCCACTCTGCCGCATCCGATGATACCAATTCGTACCTTTTCGTTGTCTAGTCCTCTCACGTTTGCTCTACCCGACTTGGGTTCCACTGGACCAGTGCGGCTTCAACTAGTGAAAGATCTCGCTGATCGCGAACCTCGACACTGCACATTGGATCAGGCAGTTCAAAGATTCCCACATTTTCTTTGAGAATCGAACCAGAGCGGACGCAGACCGGCCTGGTGACACACGCAAATCCCATCATGGCGATGATTGCTCGCGTCGTTTTTAGTTCCCGAGGCATGAACCCTTCCCCTACGGGCCGAATCGTTCCATCAACCGTATCCTGCAACCACAAACTGCGAGTCTCTGGGTGACCGGCAATCACGGTATCAAGACCTTCATGAACGAGTTTAGAAATCATTTCATCGATCATTTCAGGCGTTCGGAACGGGTACGTGGCTTCCAGGACGACGACAAGATCGGGGTATTCGCCCGCTTGTTCAAGTTGATCAATTGAGTAGGCAAAGACCTCGCTGACGTCTATGTGGGGTTCGGAAAGCGCTTGTGGGCGAATGAAGGGAGCGCGGGCCCCAAGTGATCTCGCATATTCCACGACAGTTTCGTCGTCGGTAGACACAACGACATCAGAAACATATCTAGCAGAAAGCGCAGTCTTAATCGCGCGCTCAAGCAGGAATTGATTCATGTTGTTGATAGACGATCCGCGAATCGGAATAATTGCCGTGGTCTTCATTGACTCAGGGAGTAGTACCTTGCTGTCATGGTTGAGGTGCCCAAGCGACTCAATCACTCGGATTACCCCCTTTGCTCGCTGCGCGTTGCGTCCTTGGTGGATGCCATGCCAATGGAACACGCTTGCGTCTGGCGTGTAAATGATTTTCTTACCCGCATCAATAACTGTCTGTCCCCAGACACGATCCTCAAGATTTGATACCGTCTCGTCGAACGGGAACTTCTCCCATGTGCTCTTTCTGAAAGCACTGTTTGCATTGTGGAAGAATGGATCCCTTAATTGAATCTTCTTGTCCAGACCAAAGACCGTAATGAGATCACGCTTGTCTTCATCGGACGTGAAAGACAATGGCTGTTGCCGACCGTATGTCCCTGCCACTGAGGTGTCTTCCAAGGGCTCCAGAAGTTTTTCGACCCAGTGCTCATTCACGGGAATACAATGGGCCGAGAGGCAGATGATGAATTCACCGTGTGAGGTCCTGATCCCGTCATTGAGAGCTTTACCAGGGATGAATTTGTCTATTCGCACGAGCGTGTACGAATATTCACTTGCCTTCTGCAGGGTATGATCCGTTGAGTTGTTGTCAACAACGATAATCTCGATGTTCTTGTATGTCTGATCCGTAATGCTCTTTAAGCATGACGAAATCCACCGCTCCTCATTTCTCGTACGGATGATGATTGACACGAGTGGTTGGTGAGTAATCGTCAAGCCGTTCCTCGAATCTTCAGGGCTGCTTCGGCGAGCTCAAGATCTTCCTTTGTATGAATATCAATTCCGGTGAAGTCGTCATCATTGACGATGATCACAATTTTGTCTCCAATGCGTCGTCCCTCTCTCCACAGCCAAGTGCGACTGGCACACGCGAGACCAGTATCTTCCCGCACGATTACTTTTCTGACCTGGCGCGACGAGTACGTGGCCATCCACGGACGCAATCGAGTCCAGTTTCCGTCTGGCTCTTGCTCCCAGAAATTCTTGTGCGTTGAATGTCCGGAGAAAACACTCTCTATCTCCGGTCGTGTCTGCAGCACTTCGACCGCTTCGCGAATCCATACTGGCCGTCTGAAGATATCAGTGGCAGTAACGTGGACTCCAATGTCGAACTGCGAATTTGTCAGACGTTCGTATTCAAGCAACGTGTGTCGAATCGTGTCTTCCGTCGTTGTCAAGTCACCGGCGAGTTCGGGCGGTCGAAGAAATGGAACTTCGGCACCATAGCGCCGTGCAACTTCTTCGATCTCTGGATCGTCGGTCGAGACGATGACTGAGTCGACCGCCCCTGATTCAAGAGCGTGGATGATAGGACGCGCGATGAGTGGTATCCCGCCGAGCAGTTGAAGGTTCTTTCGGGGGAGTCCCTTTGATCCACCTCGCGCACAAATAATGCATACGACTCGCAACTCCGTGGAACCCATCGGTCATATGCTACTGACACAATCGGGCCTGCTGTAGGTGCGTGGGGCGAACTACAACACTGTGCAGATCGAGCTCGGTCGAAAAGAAAACTGATGCCGCTCAAGGAATGGAACCTGTAAGAAACTCGATTCGGTTCACTACACATCACAATTTGCAGGGCAGGAGGGATTTGAACCCCCGACCATCGGTTTTGGAGACCGGCGCTCTACCAACTGAGCTACTGCCCTCTGCAACGCTTACCAAATCAGGCTACCAGCGCAACCACGCTGGCGACCAAGGGTTATGGTCTACCTGGCGGGACCGTTCTCGAATAGCCACTGCATGACCATATGACCGATGATTTCATTAAATATAAATAGTCTTCTTCATCAACTACCCCTTCGCCCTATTGATGACTTCTTGAAACGATCCCTCGTCAACGATATGGGAGTCTTCAAGGCGGTACAGGCGATCGCAGTATTCGACGGTGCTCAAACGGTGGGCGACGATGATCACGGTCTTGTCGCCCTGTAGGGTCTGCACCGCCTGCATCACTCCGTGCTCGGTTTCGGTGTCAAGCGAACTGGTGGCCTCATCGAGAACCAGCACCGATGGATTGTGATATAGGGCGCGAGCGATACCGATGCGCTGGCGCTGTCCGCCCGATAGTCGAACGCCGCGCTCGCCGACTACCGTGTCAAGTCCAGCAGTAAGCGTTGTTATGAAATCTTCAAGTTGCGCGGATCTAACTGCGGCATGTACGGCGTCGTTGTCAATTTCGTCCTTCGGTATTCCAAAGGCGACATTGCGACGAAGTGTATCGTCGGTAAGAAAGATCGATTGGGGCACGTAACCGATCTGGTCCAGCCACCCTCGCAAATTCAATTGGATGTCTGTGTTGTCAACCAAGACCTGACCAGATTGCGGTGCGAGAAGGCCGAGCAAAATGTCTACCAGGGTGCTCTTTCCAGAACCACTTGGACCAACCAACCCGATCGCCTCGCCTCGGCACACACGCAACGACACGCCCGACAACGCAGCGGTCGGGACCGATTGGTACGTGAACGTAACGTCGCGCAACTCAATCTGATCTTTGAAGTTTTCGGGACCCAAGCGGATCCGCCCTCCCGTAATCGGTAATGCAAGATCACGATGTAGTGCATCTAGTATCGGTCGATTAACGTTGATCGTCTGAAAGCCCGTGATCGTTCGATTGACTGCGGGCAATAGACGAAATGCCGCGGCGGCAAAAAGACCCAACACCGGAAGAATTGCCGCCAATTCGCGCCCTGATCCCACCATTGTTACAACCAAGACCGCAAGACCCATAATGGTCAGAATTTCCAATCCGAATCGAGGAAGCGACTGAGCAATTGAAAATTGCCGCGAGATGATGGCATTTTCGGTGAGGTGCTCGCTGTATTGCCCAACAAAGTGATCCTCCCGACCCAACACCTTGACGTCTTTAACACCGCCGAATCCCTGCTGGAGGTGTTGAAGAATCATTCCCTTGTGGAAATTTTGAGCTTCACCCCAACGACGAATTCGCTGGTTCGTAAAACGACGAAACAGCCAAGCGGATGCACCAAAGACGATGACCGTAACTATCGTGCCTTTGGGTTCAAGTACCACGAGGAGGGCAAACAAACCCGCGGTTACAAGCGTGTCGGCAAGAATTGTCAGGAGTGGATCGATGATCCCCGACATCAACGACGAACTGTTTTGAGAATTACGAATTAGTAACGCCGAATTTCGGCGCAAATGAAATGAATATGGCTGTCGGAGGTAGATTTCAAAGAGTTGTTTGCCGACCCTCGTTGTTACCGAATTTGAGTATCCACGTTGCACCCAAAGGCTCCAGATCAGAAATACGGATTTGACAATGTATACAACCACGATAAACGCCATTGACCCAACAACAAACTGAACCTCGGATGGGTGACCCAGAAAGTCATCAATCGCCGGAAACTTCTTAAGATAATTGGGTTGAGTCAGCAAACCCACTGCCGGTACCACCAAGCCCAAACTAAAGGTCTCCAGGAATGTACCAAGCAACATCAGTGCGAGAATTCCGCCTAGGTTTCGGCGCTCACGACGAGTGAGAATGCCCCAGACTATTTTCGACGTCGAGATACGCTCATTTTGCTCCAATAACATTCCCGATCTACGTGCTTATGTGATCCATTTTTCCAATGGGATGATTTTCATTTCACTTTGTAGCGGCGACCGGATTCGAACCGGTGACCTTCCGATTATGAGCCGGATGCTCTCACCAACTGAGCTACGCCGCCGTTGTATTACGAGCCCTCTGTGGGAATCGAACCCACCACCTCTTCCTT
>Ga0209702_10008249_pt1 | contig 12241 bp, 12 predicted proteins | sample FRY01_FD_187210 | JGI IMG/M metagenome (GOLD analysis project Ga0209702, IMG submission 187210) | Freshwater microbial communities from Lake Fryxell liftoff mats and glacier meltwater in Antarctica - FRY-01 (SPAdes) (version 2) | ecosystem: Environmental > Aquatic > Freshwater > Ice > Glacier... | reverse complement strand
GGTCTCGCCGTTGTCGCCCGGAGCCACGGGGGCCACGACCGGGATTATCCCTGCGTTGAACATATCGCGCAAAACCTGCACCCGCATGTCACGGGGGCGGCCGACAAAGCCCAGCTCCGGATCGTCATAGTCGCAGACCATCAGGTCGTCATCCTTGCCCGAAATGCCCACAGCCCGCCCGCCTGCATCATTGATCGCTTGCACGATCCGCTTGTTCACAAGGCCCGACAGCACCATCTCCACCACCTCGACGGTGGCGGCATCAGTGACGCGCTTGCCGCGAATAAACTCGGATTTGATCCCCAGCTTGGCCAGCAGCGAATTGATCATCGGGCCGCCGCCATGCACCACTACCGGGTTCAGCCCCACCTGGCGCATAAAGACGATGTCTTGCGCAAACTCTTCCATTGCTTCGGCGTCGCCCATGGCATTGCCGCCGAATTTCACCACCACAATTGCCCCGTCATAGCGTTGCAGATAGGGCAGCGCCTCATTCAGGGTGCGGGCGGTGGCAATGGAATCACGCATGTTCATTAACTGCTTTTTCATGGCTCTAGTCCCCCTTGGACGCCCTTTTGGTAGCGGCTTTAAGGGGCTATGCCAAGGGCAAGTACAGTGCTTGCGCCTGCTGCGTGAAAGCTTAGGGTGAGGGTTCACACGGACCAGGGGCAGGCGATGGCAATGCAAAAGACAGTGGTTTTGACGGGGGCAAGCCGGGGGATTGGGCACGCGACCGTCAAGCGGTTCTCCTCGGAAGGGTGGCGGGTACTGACCTGTTCGCGCCAGCCCTTTGATGCGCGCTGCCCTTGGCCGGGCGGGGAGGAGAATCACATCCAGATTGACCTTGCCGATCCGAACAAAACCATCGCCGCGATTGAGGTGATTCGGCAGAAGGTGAACGGGCGGTTGGATGCGTTGGTCAATAATGCGGGAATTTCACCAAAAGGCGAAGGCGGCGGGCGGCTGAACACGTTTGAAACCGACCTGCGCACATGGGGGCAGGTGTTTCACGTCAACTTCTTTGCCTCTGTGATCTTGGCGCGGGGGTTGCAGGCGGAACTGGTGGCGGCCAAGGGCGCGATAGTGAATGTCACCTCGATTGCGGGTGTGCGGGTGCATCCGTTTGCGGGGGCGGCCTATTCCACATCAAAGGCGGCCCTTGCCGCGCTGACGCGGGAAATGGCGCATGATTTTGGCCCCTTGGGGGTGCGCGTCAACGCAATCGCACCGGGAGAGGTGGAAACCGCCATCCTAAGCCCCGGGACGGACAAGATTGTGGAGCAATTGCCTTTGCGCCGCCTTGGCCAACCGTCCGAGGTGGCAGATGCAATCTGGTTCCTCTGCTCACCGCAATCGAGCTATATTTCCGGGACCGAGATTGAGGTGAACGGCGCGCAGCACGTTTAGGGCTTATTCCAGCGTGGCAATCGTGGCGCGCAAGGTTTCAATCCCGGTGCCTTTTTCCGAGGAAGTGACGATCAATTCCGGGAAAGCTGCCGGGTGTTTGGAAAGTGCTGCGCGGGTCTGGGCGATGTTGGCCTCCAACTCCGCCTTGCTGACCTTATCCGCCTTGGTCATCACTGCCTGAAACGTCACGGCCGAGCGGTCCAGCAGGTCCATAATCTCCTCGTCCACGGATTTCACGCCATGGCGGCTGTCTACCAGCACAAAGGCGCGGCGCAGGGTTTGGCGGCCCGACAGATAGCTTTTCAGCAGCGCCTGCCATTTCGCCACAATTGCAATCGGCGCTTCGGCATATCCATAGCCGGGAAGATCGACCATATAACGGGCATCGCCGAGCGCAAAATAGTTGATCTCTTGCGTGCGCCCGGGGGTATTGGACGCGCGCGCAAGGCTTTTGCGACCCGTCAGCGCATTAATAAGGCTGGATTTCCCAACGTTGGAACGGCCTGCGAAACACACCTCCATCCGGTCGGCGGGGGGCATGCCGGACATGGCGACCACGCCTTTGACGAAATCGACGGGGCCTGCAAACAAAAGGCGGCCCGCCTCGCGCGCGGGGAAATCCGGCTCATCTGCAAGGGGGAAGGGCAGTTGGGTCACGTAACACTCCACTCATCATTCACGGCAATCTCGCCGCCCTGTTTCACCACGGCATAGACGCCGAAATCCTGATGGCCGTAAACGGCGGCCAGCGTGCCCAGCGTGTCGGCATCCACCGCACCGGTTTCGGGGTTGGCCATGGTGGCCCGGCAGCGGGTGATACGTTCCTTGATGGTCAGCACCGCCGCCCCGATGGTGATATCGCGCCCGATCCAGTCAAATTCATCAAAGGCTTGCGCGCGATCCAGCCACAGATTGCCGCGAAACCGATCTTGCGACAGCGGGGTCGCCATATGGCCCGAAAGTGCGTCAAGCGAAGCTGTGGTTTGGATGGAGATGGAGGGAAACGCGCTGTCTGTCATGCCGCGCCCGGCAGATACAATCCGCACGGGGCGTGCGCGGTCTGGCGGCGACAGGGGGGCTATCCAATCCAGAAAGGCGGGAAGATCGGTGGGATCATCGGGGCGAAACGTCAGATCAGGGCGATCGGGGTGGCGCAAGGTCACGGCATCGCCTTGCACCTGCGCGGTGATCGCCATCAGTGCCGGGGCCTTGGCGCCCCGGTGGAAATTGGCGCAAGGGTTCCAGCCGGGCACCAGCTTTGCCGACTCATGGGCCACGGCCCACTGCCTGTCCCCCGGCAAACAGGCCCCCGCGGAAAGCAGAACGGACGCAAGATCCTCGCGTCCGTGTGCCTTGATCGGGTGGCGGCAAATTCTGGCCAGCCGCACTGTCATTTCTTGCTGGGCTTTTTGGTGACCACAGGGGCCACAACCACAGGCTTGCGCTTGAAGCTGGATTTGATGTTTCCAAACAGATCCGGAGTATGGCCGTGGCTTTTCATGATCGCATATTGCTGGATGAAGGTGATGACGTTGTTGGTGATCCAATACACCACCAAGCCGCTGGCAAAACTACCAAGCATGAACATGAACACCCAAGGCATCCAGGCAAAAATCATTGCCTGCGTGGCGTCAGTGGGTGTTGGGTTCAGCTTTTGCTGCAACCACATGGAAATGCCCAGAAGGATCGGCAAAACCCCGATGAAGATCAGCGCCATGATGCTGCCCGCTTCGGGTGCGGCAAAGGGCAACAGACCAAACAGGTTGAAGATGGTGGAGGGGTCAGGGGCCGACAGATCGTTCAACCAGCCAAAGAAGGGGGCGTGGCGCAGTTCCAGCGTCACGAAAATTACCTTGTAAAGCGAGAAGAAAATCGGAATCTGGATCAGGATCGGCAGGCAGCCAGCGGCGGGGTTGACCTTCTTTTCCTTGTACATCTGCATCATTTCTTTTTGCAGCTTTTGCTTGTCGTCGCCCGCGCGTTCTTTCAAAGCCTCCATCTCGGGCTGCAATTCCTTCATACGCGCCATGGAAACGTAGGATTTATAGGCCAGCGGGAACACCAACGCTTTGAGCAGGAAGGTCAGTGCGATGATCGCAAGGCCCATATTGCCGATTTGGGCGTTTAGCCAATGCAGCACAGCAAAGATCGGTTTGGTGAAGAAAAAGAACCAGCCCCAGTCAATCGCATCAACAAAACCGCCGATACCGCCCTGATTTTCGTAATTGCGCAGCGATTCCCATTCCTTCGCGCCGGCAAACAGGCGCGAATTGGTCTGGGCCGTCTCTCCGGGGGCAACGGTGATCAGGGGTTGGCGGGTTTCTGTTTGATAGATATCCGCCGAGGGGACGTATTTCGTGACAGCGGTAAAGGGTTTGCCTTGTTCAGGGATCAAGGCGGCCATCCAGTATTTGCTGGTAAAGCCGATCCAGCCATCGGTTGTGGCCTCGGTCACTTCGGCAAGGGCTGCTTCACGCTCCACCAATGGCAGTTTGGCCGCGTCCTTGTAATTCACCTCTTCCAGGATGCCGTCCGTGCGCTGGACAATGCCTTCGTGGCTTAGATAAAACCCTTCCAAATCGGCGGGCAGGCCGTGGCGCGCCACGATGCCGTAGGGGGCGAGCCGGACTTCGGCCCCGGTCTGGTTGTCCACGCTTTGCGTGACGCTGAACATGTAGCGGTCATCAACCGAAAGAATACGATTGAAAATCAATCCCTTGCCGTTGTTCCATTCCAGCGTTACCGGGGTTTCCGGTGTCAACGTGTTGGTGCCGATTTGGGTCCACAGCGTGTTGGCACCCGGAACATCCTCGAACCCCAAAGTCCCGGCAGGGGTCCAGCCATAAAGCGCGTAATAAGCCTGCGCTTTGCCCACAGGGGACAGCAACGTCACGATGCCTGATGCCGGATCACGGGTTTTGGTGTAGTTTTTCATCGCCAGATCGTCGATCCGGCCGCCAAGCAAGGACACGGACCCTTTCAGGCGCGGGGTGTCGATGTCCAGCCGGGCCGCTGCGGCGGTTTCTGGCGCGGGGGCGGTTTCCAAGGTGCCGTTCAGCGCGGCGGGGGGTGCCACCGCTTCGGTTGTGGTTGTAACCGCGGCGGGCGCGTTGGGGTCAACGGCCATGTCTTCGGGTGGGAAAAGGACAAACCAGACCAGAATCACAAGGAAACTGAGGGCTGTTGCGAGGATAAGATTTTTGTTCTGATCGTCCATCTGGGACCCACACCGTTCCTGTTCAGGTTTAGCGGTGGTTCAACGATAGGGGGCTGGAAAGGTCAAGGGGTTTTCCCCGGTTTAGGGCGCTGTGGGGCCGAATAGCACAGCAAAATACAGTGATCATGCCGGGCTGCCGGGTTTGGATGCCCAATCGGCAGGGTGCGGCTTTGATCTTGCCGCATCCAGCCAGCCCCCTTCACCGCGCGCGGCTGCCGATTTTTGGCGGGGCAGAGCGACGCGATTGATGGCGAAGCGCCCAGTCCTCGGTTTCCTCAAACGGCATCGGGCGGGCGAACAGGAACCCCTGCACATGGCCGCATCCAAGCTGTGCCAGCATCGCGTGTTCTCCAGATGTCTCGACCCCTTCCGCCAGGGTTTCCAGCCCCATCCGTTCGGCCAGCGACAAGATGCCCGACACCAGTTTTTGCTGTTCGCGGTCCTCATCCACCTTGGTCACGAAACTGCGGTCAATCTTGATGCGCCGCACCGCAAACCGCCGGATATTGGTGATCGAGGCGTGGCCCGTGCCAAAATCATCAAGATCAATCCCGCAGCCCAGTTTTGCCAAGGCCGAGATGTTTTGGACGATCACATCATTGTCGGTTTCGGCAATCACGGTTTCCAGAATTTCCACGCAAAGTCTGTCGGGGGTCAGATCAAAGCGGTCCAATTCCCATTTCAGCTTTTCGGCAAGGCGCGGGTTGCGCAGTTCTGCCGCAGAGAAGTTGACGCCGACATTGGGCACATGCAAACCCGCCTTGTCCCAGCGCACCAGAGCCGCGAGCGCATGGTAGAGCATCACCTCGCCCAACCGTTCGGACAGGCCCGCATCCTCAATCGCGGGCAGGAATTCGGCGGGGGGGATCAGGCCACGTTCTGCGTGGTGCCAGCGGGCCAAAGCCTCAAACCCCGAGATGGCGCCGGTATCGGTGCAAATCTGGGGCTGGTAATGCGGGCGGATATGGCCTTCGTCCAGCGCTGCCTCCAGCTCTCCTCGAAAGGCGTCGCGGTCGGCGCGTTTGCGGGCCATGCCGGGCACAAAGGCCCGAATCGCCCGGGGCCCGTTGCGCAGCGCCTCATCCGCAGCGACCTGGGCTGCATCCAGCAGGGCCGCACCATTGGGCAAGGGCGATTTGGGGCCAAGGCAAAACCCGATGGAGCAGGTCACATAAAGCCGTGCCGCATCAATGCTGATCGGCGGGGCAAGGGCTGCTTGCAGGCGGGCTGCGACCTGCACCATACCTTCAAGATCAATGCGCCGCAGCGGGGCCAAGGCCACCGCCAGCCCACCGCCTTCCAGCCGCGCCACCGTATCGCCTTCGCGCAGGGCCGAACACAGCCGCTCCGCACTGCGGGCCAAAACTTCGGTTTGCACCGCGCGGCCGTGCCGATCCAGCAAGACATCGGCATCATCAAATTGTAAAACAAAACAAGTGGTTGTCTTGCCAGTTTGCCCGACTTCCTGAAGTGCTGCATCCAAAAACCGGATGATCTGAGGGCGCAGGGAAAGCCCGCCCAGTGCGTCAGGCAAGGTGGTGTCAGGCAAATTCACCCGTCTAAATGCGCCGGCGCAGGCAAAGACCAAGGGAAGCCCCAGGGCTGTCATCATCATGATCGCCTCACCGCCCACCCAGAAGGCGGCCAGTGACAAGGCGGGAAGAAACACCAGCAATTCCGGCCGCCGCAACCAAGGCCCAAGCCGCGAGGCGAGTCTGGCTTTTGGTTCGGGCGGGCGGTTTGGGTGTGATCCCGGCATGGCAAATCCCTTCGCATCAGATGGGCAGGGTCGCATCCCTGACATGCCAGACGCTAACCCCCGGGGATTGACGGGGGTCTTAACGCTCGCCAAAAAGTTGCGAACAATTTTAGGATAAATCAGGCCGGGAACACATCAGCGCCGCTTTGGTTTTGGCTCTGGCACAGGGTCATAGCCATGCCCGCCCCAAGGGTGGCAACGGCAAATCCGGTGCGCTGTCAGATAGCCGCCTTTCAGGCCGCCGTGTTTCTCCAGCACCTCCATCGCATAGGCCGAACAGGTTGGCTGAAAGCGGCAGCCGTGGCCAACCCAGGGGCTAAGAAGCAGGCGGTAGGCGCGGACGGGCAAGGCCAGAACATGCGCAAGCGGGGTCATGGTTTTGGGTCTTTGGCGTGTAAGGGTTTGGTATGGGGGGACTTGGTGTGGATGCGGGCAAGGGCATCAGCCATATCTTGCAAAAGCAGGGCGAAATCACGGTTCGCGGTGGCCTGCGGGCGGCCGACCAGCACATAATCCCAGCCCGGCTTGCCCTGCAACGGCAAAACCGCGCGTGCAATTTCGCGCAGGCGGCGTTTGGCGCGGTTGCGCGCCACCGCATTGCCAAGTTTCTTGGAGCAGGTGAAGCCTACCCGGATTGTGGCGCTATCATCCCCCCGGGCGCGGGCTTGGAGCAGAAAGCCCTGCACCGCCTGCCGGTTGGCAGAAGCTGCGCGCAGAAAATCAGCACGTTGGCGTAAAATTTCGGGTTTGATCAACGCACAATCAGAAACCGCCGAAAGCGCCCGGGTTGCGGCATTCTTGCCTTGTCCCTGTGCTATCGGCGGCGTCATGTCGGTTTCAACCTTCAAAAAGCAGGGCGCAAAGCGACCCAGGCAAATCAGGCCGAAAGCTTTTTGCGGCCTTTGGCACGGCGCAGGTTTAAAACATTGCGGCCCGCCTTGGTGGACATGCGCAGACGGAAACCGTGGCGCCGCGCGCGGACCAGGTTGGACGGTTGAAAGGTGCGCTTCATAGCGGTTCTCCATAACTTGTGCGACAAGGGGGCATTCGGGGGGGCGTTCGGGCTGGATTCGCCGCAAACCTTCCCGCTGCGCCTATTCGAAGCCCGTCCTTTACGCATCCCTTTGGGGCAAGTCAATTCGCAGCAAGCGAATTTCCTGCAACATTTCGCGCAGGTTTCGGGTTTATTTCGGCCTTGCCCCGGGGAAATGTTTCAAGCGCTGCGGTTTTTATGCCAAACCCGTCACCCACGATCAAGGCCGCGTGACAGGGGTGTCGTTCGCGCGCGAAATTGCGCAGTTTCTCCAAAGCACTGAAGAAATGACATGCCGGAGAAAGAGATGACTGATATGCCCGCGAACATGGACAGCCCCACGCCAAATGCCGGACTTGCCAGCAAACTGCCGATCCTTGTCATTCTGGCCGTTGCCGGCGCGGGGGCCTTTTTGCTGCGCGATCAAATTAGCTTTGCCGCCTTGGCCGAGAATCGCGAAGCGCTGCTGGCCTTCCGCGATGCCAATTACGGGCTGGCGGTGCTGGTTTTCATCGCAGCCTATACCGCGATTGTCGGGTTTTCGCTACCGGGGGCGACGATTGCCACGCTGACCGGCGGTTTTTTGTTTGGAACCTTTCCGGGTGTTTTGTTCAACGTTCTGGCGGCAACGCTTGGGGCTGTTTCGATTTTCATGGCGGCCCGGTCTGGCTTTGGCGCGGGATTTGCGGCCAAGGTGAAGGGCAAAGGCGGTGCTGTCGCAAAATTGCAGGCCGGATTGCAGGAAAACGAATGGTCGGTGCTGTTCTTGATGCGGCTGGTGCCTGCGGTGCCGTTTTTCCTGGCCAACCTGATTCCGGCCTTTGTCGGGGTGAAACTGTCACGCTTTGCGATATCCACCTTTCTGGGCATCATCCCCGGCACGCTGGTTTATACTTCGGTGGGTGCCGGACTGGGGGAGGTGTTCGCCCGGGGCGAAACTCCCGATCTGTCGATCTTCTTTGCGCCACATATCATCGGTCCGATTCTTGGCCTTGCGGCCTTGTCGGCCTTGCCCATCCTTTTGAAGTTTTACCGGAAGAAAGTGACATAACCCATGCAAACCATTGAGACGGATATCTGCATCATAGGTGCAGGCTCGGGCGGGCTTTCGATTGCCGCAGGAGCGGTGCAGATGGGCGCGCGGGTTGTGCTGATTGAAGGCGGCGAAATGGGCGGCGATTGCTTGAACGCGGGCTGCGTACCGTCCAAGGCGCTGATTGCGGCGGCAAAACATGCCCATGCCATGACCACGGGGGCGTCGTTCGGGATTACGCCCGTGGTGCCGGAAATCGACTTCGCCGCCGTGAAGAATTATGTGGCGAGGGTGATTGCAGGCATCGCCCCGGTGGACAGCCAGGAGCGGTTTGAGGGTTTGGGCGTGCGCGTGATCCGGGCCTGGGCCAAGTTTACCGGGCCGGACATGGTGGAGGCGGGCGGATACCGCATCAAGGCGCGACGTTATGTGGTGGCCACGGGATCGCGCCCATTAGTGCCGCCGATTCCGGGGATTGAGAGCGTGCCCTACCTGACGAATGAAACGATTTTTGCGGATCGCACGCGGCCTGAGCATCTGATCATTATCGGGGGTGGCCCAATTGGCATGGAAATGGCGCAGGCGCATCGCAGGCTGGGGTGCAAGGTGACGGTTGTGGAAGGGGCGAAAGCTTTTGGCAAGGATGATCCGGACGCGGCTGCGGTGGTTCTGGCCAAGCTGCGCGGCGAGGGAGTGGAGGTGCTGGAGGAAGCGCCCGTTGTGCGGGTTGGAGGTGCGGCGGGCGCGGTCGAGGTGGAGATCAAGGACGGGCGGATGGTGCATGGCAGCCATCTGCTGATGGCCGTGGGGCGGCAGGTGGCACTGGATGGCTTGAATCTGGAAGCGGCGGGTGTGGCGTTTACCAAAAAAGGTGTGACGGTGGGGGCGGATCTGCGATCCAGCAATCGCAGGGTCTATGCGGTGGGGGATGCGGCGGGGGGGCTGCAATTCACCCATGTTGCGGGCTATCACGCGGGCATTGTCATTCGTCAGATGCTGTTCAGCCTGCCGTCCAAGGCCAGCACCGCGCATATTCCCTGGGCCACCTATACCGACCCTGAACTGGCGCAGGTAGGCCCAACCGAGGCGGAGGCGCGCAAGCTGCACGATGCGGCGCTGACGGTCTTGCGGTTTGACTATGCCGAGAATGACCGCGCGCAAACAGAACGGAAGGGCGAAGGCTTCATCAAGGTGATGGTGGTCAAGGGCCGGCCCATCGGCGCCACAATTGTGGGCGCGCAGGCGGGAGAATTGATCGGGCTTTGGGCGCTGGCGATTGCGGCCAAGTTGAAGATGGGGGCGATAGCGGGCGCGGTCTTGCCCTATCCCACACTGGGCGAAGTGTCTAAACGCGCAGCGGGAGCCTATTTTTCCCCAAAATTATTTGATAACCCTATAGTGAAGCGGGTGGTGGGGCTGGTGCAGCGCTATGTGCCGTAAGAGTGTCTTTTGGCTGGTCGCCGGGGAGGGCCGTCTGCCCTCCCCGGACCCCTCCCGAGGATATTTTTGAACAGATGAGGGGTGGGGCGGGTTTGAAGGAGAGGCGGGCAGGTTTTCTTCGGACGCTGTCGGGGCGGTTTTTGCTGCTGACCGTGGCCTTTGTCATGCTGGCCGAAGTTCTGATTTTTGTGCCTTCCATTGCGCGGTTTCGGGAAGATTTTTTGCTGTTGCGGCTGGAGAAGGCGCAGATTGCCTCGTTGGCTTTGCTGGCCACTGATGGAATGATCAGCGACGCGTTGGAGGCGGAGTTGTTGGCCAATGCGGGTGTTTACAATGTGGTGCTGTGGCGTGACCAGATCCGGCAGTTGATTCTATCCTCGCCCGTCACGAATGAGGTTGCGGCCACCTATGATTTGCGGATGGCAACGCCCTGGCACCTCTTGCGCGATGCTTTGGTGGTACTGGTGGACACCCAGCCCCGCGCGATCCGGGTGCTGGGCAACCCGGTGCAAGATGCAGGGTCGTTGATCGAGGTGACGATGCCAACGCAACCGTTGCGCGCGGCGATGCTGGATTATGGCTTGCGGATTTTGCTGTTGTCGGCGTTGATTTCGGTGGTCACGGCGGCTTTGTTGTTTTTGGCGGTGCAGCGGTTGCTGGTGGTGCCCATCCGCCGGGTTGTCCGCCATATGGCGCTTTACGCCGAAGCGCCCGAGGATGCGCGCCGCGTGATTGCGCCCACATCGCGTGTGGTGGAATTGCGCGATGCCGAGGAGGCGTTGCAGAGCTTGCAGACGCAGATGACCGGTGTGTTGCGGCAAAAAGAGCGGCTGGCGCAGCTTGGCTCTGCTGTGGCCAAGATCAGCCATGATTTGCGCAATATCCTTACGACAGCGCAACTTTTTGCCGACCGGATCGAGCGCAGTGCGGACCCAGCCGTCGCGCGGATTGCGCCCAAGCTGGTGGGGTCGATCACGCGGGCGGTATCCTTGTGCGAATCAACGCTGGCCTTTGGCAAGGCCGAGGAGCCGCCGCCCCGCCTGTCGCGCTTTGCCCTTCGCCCGCTGATCGAGGAGGTGATCGAGGCGGAGGCTTTGGGAGAGCGTCCCGGCATTGCCTGCCTTGTGGATGTGCCTGTGGGGATGAACTTGCGCGCCGATACCGAACAGTTGTACCGGATCATGGCCAACCTGACGCGCAACGCCGTACAGGCGCTGGAAGCGACTGGCAAAGGCGGTGAGATCGAAGTGTCGGGCGGCGAGACCGATGCGGAATGGTGGATCAAGGTAGGCGATACAGGCCCTGGCCTGCCGCCCCGAGCGCGCGACCATTTGTTCACCGCGTTTCAGGGCGGCACCCGCAAAGGCGGCTCTGGTCTTGGACTGGCGATTGCGTTTGAGTTGGTGCGCGGTCATGGCGGGCGATTGGAATTACAGCGCAGCGATGAGGCCGGCACCGAATTCATGATTCATCTGCCAAAGATTGACAGGCTGATGGATGGCCCCGCCTGAAACCTTGCCGCTTTGGCTTTTCCCCTCTTGCATTGCCGACGCTGCGGGGTTAAATCGCCCCCACTGCACCCGTAGCTCAGCTGGATAGAGCATCAGACTACGAATCTGAGGGTCGGGCGTTCGAATCGCTCCGGGTGCACCATTCCCCCTTGACATAAGCCAATCATACAACGATTTCATGTGCCTAACGATTCCTCAGGTCCACATTAAGGTCCACAGGGGGTACACTTTTCATGGGTGTTACGGTGACGCTAAAGCATTTGAGAGAGTTAGTTGGGGGCCGTTGGGAGTATCGGCGGCGCGTCCCCGAGTCGGCAAAGGCGGCTATGGGTAAGGCTGAGTGGAAGCGCGTGTTTACCGCGCCTGATGCAGCGGCTATTGCCAGAGGTCACGCCAAGGTTGATGCAGCTTTCATTGCTGACTTGAGGGCAGCACTACTCGGTAAAGCCCCCGCGCCTTCCCTAGTCTCCCCACGGAAAGCCTTTGACGCGGCACTAAGGCGCGCCGAGGGTATGATTGCCGGGGCCAGCGGCCTTGATGAATACGAAACGCGTGGCATTGTCGCAGAGGGCAACGGAATGTAAGCGTCTTAAAACATGCAAGTTGTGTCCCCCGGCAAAGCTTGGATTCAAGTTTCAAGTGCAACGTTTGATCTGAAGGCCGCGAGTCCTTCGGCCATGGCTTCTTCGGGTGTTTTCCATCCGAGGGTCTTTCGGGGTCGCTGGTTCATCAGGCGGGCCACGTTGTTGAGTTCGGTCTGGCTGATGGTGCCCAAGGTCGGTGTCCTTGGGGAAGAACTGGCGCGAGCAGACCGTTGGTGTTATCGTTGCTGCCGCGTTGC
>Ga0209702_10008244_pt1 | contig 12251 bp, 7 predicted proteins | sample FRY01_FD_187210 | JGI IMG/M metagenome (GOLD analysis project Ga0209702, IMG submission 187210) | Freshwater microbial communities from Lake Fryxell liftoff mats and glacier meltwater in Antarctica - FRY-01 (SPAdes) (version 2) | ecosystem: Environmental > Aquatic > Freshwater > Ice > Glacier... | reverse complement strand
ATAGATATTTACGTTTAGTTGTTTTTGGATGATAGGCTAAGAAGAAGCTTTGTTGTTTGATTATCCATGGTGCTTTCTTTTTGAGCTTTTCTTCAATTTTAGTGATGGTGCTATCATTAGGTGCTTTATTTCAGCTTGCCCATAACAAGCATGCATATCTAGTAAACATACATATACCCAACCAATTCTTGAATCAATGTATATGTTTTCGCTATAAAGCCCTCAAACAACCTCTACCTTCCCATCTCCCTGTACAAATTCCCCAATAGGCTTCAGTACATACCCCAAGTCCTGGGCATAGACCTCAAAGGCTTCTTGATGTGCTGGATCCACAGCTAGGAGCAGGCCTCCGCTGGTCTGAGGGTCGGCTAGGAGAAAACGGTCTTCCTCATTCTGTAAGCTGAGCTTATCTCCATAACTCTCCCAGTTACGGGTGGTTCCGCCTGGGTAGCACTTCTGTTCCAAGTATCGCTGTACAAAATCGAACCTTGGTACTGCTTTCATCTCTATCCTGGCTCCGCAGCCACTTCCTTCGCATACTTCTACCAAGTGTCCTGCCAAGCCAAAGCCTGTCACATCCGTGATGGCATGTACTTCAGGTCTTTCAGCTAAGGCTGCACCAATGCGGTTCAGCCTGAGCATAGAGGTCTTGGCAAGTTCTAGATCTTCTTCCAGCGCTAATCCTTTCTTCTGTGCTGTGGTGACCAGGCCTATGCCAAGAGGCTTGGTGAGGTAAATCAAATCGCCTACTTGAGCTGTAGAATTCTTCTTTACTTGATCGCTGGGCATGCGCCCTGTAACGGCCAATCCGAAGATGGGTTCGGGTGCGTCTATGCTGTGTCCGCCTGCGAGGGGTATGCCTGCCTCAGCACATACCTTGCGCGCGCCATCAAGGACGTCACCGGCATATGCTATGGGCAGCTTGTCCAAGGGCCAGCCCAGTATGGCTATGGCCATGATCGGGGTTCCGCCCATGGCGTAGATATCCGAAATGGCATTGGTTGAGGCTATCGCCCCAAAGTCGAAGGGGTCATCTACGATGGGCATGAAGAAATCTGTGGTGCTGATAATAGAAGTCTTACCATCCAAGTCGAACACGGCCGCGTCATCCTTATGCTCATTGCCTACGAGCAGAGAAGGGAAGGCGCCAGGGATGTTCTTGCCCTTTAATATGGTGTCCAATATAGCGGGTGAGATTTTACAACCGCAGCCCGCTCCGTGGCTGTACTGGGTGAGCTTTACTTTTTCTTTAAGTGTTTCCATGGAGTACATGTTGTGCTATGCGCTGGATGTCGCCATGATCAAAGATGTATTCTTCCTTGATCAAGGCTTTTTTATTGTCCAAAGCGCGTTGATATTGTTTGTCATAATAATGCAAGGCTATCTGAGCCGCTTCCCGCAGTCTCCCTTCTTGAATGAAGCCTATGGCCTCATCAGCTCTTTCGTTTCCGAGCTTTTTTCTTATCCCTTCTGTGGCGCTTATCAATCCTTTCTTATGGACCTCTCCATAGCCTTTTACCAAGTGATCCAAGCGCGCCTCATCAGGGATCTGAATGTGATAATGGGCGCTTTTTTCCTTGATTCCATACAATGAGCTGACCAATGCCACTCGGCCGATCATATAGGATTCATCCTCGACCCAGATGGGCTTGCTGCAATCGAAATACCTGGCTTCCTCATAGAGGAGGTTATGGAAATGCTCTGTGCTGGGCTGTCCTTGGCTGAGTACATTCCCAAAACTGCTTCCCTGATGCCCTGCGGCTCCTTCTAAGTCCAATACCTGTGCTCCCAAGGCTCTCATGGCCAGGAGGATTTCGGTCTTTTGGCTTCCGGTGTGTCCCGTCAATACGCGCAGGTCCAAGTCCTGGGAAAAGAAGTCATGCATGGCGCTGCGATAGGCCTTATACCCCCCCTTTAAGAGACTGACTTGAAATCCATAGCTCTCTAGTAACCATGCCATGCTCTGAGAGCGCATTCCCCCTCGCCAGCAGTGCATCCTGAAAGATGTACCACCTATTTTCTCTGCTGCTTCAATGAAGCCGCGCATCTTAGGCCCTACGAATTCAAGCCCTTTTTTGATGGCAGTCTCTCTTCCTTCATTCTTGTATAATGTGCCCACTGCAGCGCGTTCTTCATCGCTGAAAAGTGGAAAATTCAGTGCAGCTGGAATATGCCCTGAGGCGAACTCTGAAGGGGAGCGCACATCCAAGATGGGATCGTTAGAGCTAAGGAATTCTGGGCAGGAGTGGCTGTGCATGGGAGCGCGAAGATAGGATTAGAAGGAGGGAATAGAAAGTGGAACATCCAACCTTCCATTGGTCACGAAATAGGGCCATTGACAAGATTTAGCATACACCATTGAGCAATTCCTAGATCTTTGCATTGAAAATTAAAGGCTCTATGAACAAGTTTCTCGCATTCATTCTATTCTCTTTTCTCAGCTCATGCCTCTTAGCCCAAGGACATCTCGTCAAGGGCTCGCTCATTTCTGCGGAGGCCGAGGCACTTGCCTTTGCTTCCATTATCCTTTCTGATTCCGAGGACAGCAGCTTGGTCAAAGCGACTACAAGTGACATTAAAGGAAATTTCGAGTTGAAAGCCTTAGGCGATGGGACGTATTACCTCTCTGTCATTTCAGTAGGGTATAAGCGCTATGATTCTGAGCAGATCAGTCTTGCTGGAGCTGATGTGACGCTTCCTGCGATTCAGATGAATACAGAGAGTGTGGCGCTTGAAGGGGTGACCATACGCTCTGAAAGGCCATTGATAGAAGTAATGCCTGATAAGATAGTCTTCAACGTGGAGAACGCAGGCGGAACAGCTGGTCTCACAGGTTTTGAGCTATTGAGAAGGGCTCCTGGAGTGATCATAGACAATAATAATAACCTGATTGTTGAAGGGAAAAGCGGTGTGCAGATATGGATAGATGGCAAGCCGAGCATCCTTCAAGGTGATGACCTGATTCAATACCTGCGTTCTATCCAAGCCAGCGATATCGCATCCATAGAAATCATCACGCAGCCAAGTTCAAAATATGATGCCCAAGGAACCGCTGGAATCATCAATATTAAGCTCAAGCGAGATAAGCGTTATGGAACCAATGGAAGTGCGAGTGCTGGAACAGCCTATGGTCAATATTGGAAATACAACGGCTCATTGGCATTGAATAGCCGCGGAAAGAAAACCAACCTCTATGCGAATTATGGGGGACGGATCAATGAAACCTTCAGAGAAATGCACTTTGATCAGCAGATATTGCAACAGGTTTATAAAGAGCAGTCGAATACAGTAAATAATGGAACTCATCAGAACCTGAAAGCAGGCTTTGATTTCTTCGCGAGTTCTAAGAGCACCTTCGGTGTTGTAGCTTCTGGGAATCTTTCCAAAGGGGATGATATGACCATCTCCCAGACCAGGATAGGTGCAATAGGAAATGAGGATTCTGACTTTGTGTTGAATGCAGAAAGTGCTGATAAATATGATCAGAATAATCTGTTCTTGAATGCCAATTACCGCTATGAAGACACACTGGGTCATTCATTGAGCATGGACATAGATTATGGTTTTAATAATAATGACCGTATGAATGATCAACCGAATTACTATTACAATGGAACGGAGACGGAGGTATTATACTCCACTGTTTACCGCATGATTACTCCATTGCAAATAGACTTGCTTTCAGGAAAGGTAGATTATGAGCAGAATTTCCTAGGAGGAAAGTTGGGAGTGGGAGCGAAGGCTGTGGAAGTGCAGACATCTAATTCCTTCGGATTCTATCAAAAGCTTGATGGATCCTTGCAATTCCAGCCAGATAAAAGCAATGAATTTGATTATAAAGAGCAAGTCCTCGCAGGATATTTAAATTATTCCTATCGTAAGAACAAGTGGAATCTCCAAGCGGGTTTGCGCGCTGAGAACACCCATTCACTGGGAGTATTGACCTCGGAGCTGGATCTCTCTGATACCCGTGTTGAACGTGAATACCTGAATTGGTTCCCCAGCGGTGGCGCTACGTATCAAGTGAATAAAAAGAATTCTATGGCGCTGAACTATAGCCGCAGGATAAATAGACCGAATTATGAATCATTGAACCCATTCGAATATCGTTTGAATGAATTGGGCTTCAGAAAGGGCAATCCCTTTCTTCAACCGAATTACACGGATAATGTAAAATTATCACACACATTTAATTATAGATTCACCACCTCGGTGTCCTATAGTTATGTGCAAGATTTCTTTGCTCAAGTCACCGATACGGTTGATTTTCAGACAACTTTCATACAACAACGCAATGTGGCTGATGAAGAGATTTTTTCCATTGGAATAAGTCTTCCCTTTGATGTGACAGAATGGTGGAGTGTGTATGTCAATGCGCAGGGATATCAATCGAATTATAAATCATTGGACCCTAAATTCAATCCCATTTCACAGGCCACCTTCACCTTCTATGGTCAGAACAGTTTTAAATTACCCAAAGGCTATAACTTCGAGCTTTCTGGCTGGTATAGTTCCCAAAGCGTCTGGGGCGGAACCTTCGTCACCAAACCCTTAGGGTCATTGGATGTAGCGGTGAATAAGAAGTTCTTGGATGAGCAGCTAACTGTGAGTCTGTCTATGTCAGACCTGTTCTATACCAATCCATGGCGGGCTCGTGGCGAGTTTAATAGGCTCCCCATGACCGGTGGCGGAAGCTGGGAAAGCAGGCAAGTAAGGGTGAATCTGAGCTATAATTTCGGAAATGCAGAATTGAAATCAGCCCGTCAGAGGAAGACAGGTTCTGAGGAAGAGATTGACAGAATTGACTGATTTTTTCTAGGTCTTAGCTCCTAGGCAACAAACAATAGCTTTAACCTAGAATATATTGGTTAGGCGACAGGCGACTGTTTATGTCTGCTTGTTAAGAGTAATTTGCATAATTGTATTCTTCAAAGGAGTGTCTTAATTATCGCGCCCAGTGTTTAGCGACTCAAAAATGTCCTCCGCAGCGATAAATCCCTCCGTCCAAGCAGCTTGGAAATTGAATCCGCCTGTGATGGCATCTATGTCTAGGACTTCTCCCGCCATGTATAAACCGAGATGCATCTTGCTCTGCATGGTCTTGAAATCTATCTGTTTGCGCTCAACACCTCCGCATGTCACGAATTCCTCCTTAAAAGTACTCTTACCTTCTACCTTCATCTGATTATGACAAAGCAGTTCAATGAGGGATTCCATTTGTCTTGCGGTCAGACTTGCGAAATTATCTTCTCTAAGGATGGCTTGATAACAGAAGCGTTCCCATAACCTGCGCGGAACACTGAACATGGGATAGTTCTTGACCATGCGGTTGCCATGCTCTCTGCGTTGGACTTCAATCTGTTCTCTGACAAGGGCAGCATCCATACCCAGCCAATTTACCCGTATATGGAACTTGTAAGCATGTTCATGCAGCTCTCTGGCGGCCCATGCTGAGAGCTTGAGCACTGCCGGTCCGCTTATGCCCCAATGGGTGATCAAGAGCGGCCCTGTGGCGCTGAAATGTGTGTCTTCAATGAGCACTTCGGCATCTGGCATACTGAGGCCTTGCATTTCCTCCAAAAAAGGATGTTTGATATTGAAAGTGAACAAAGAGGGGACAGGCTCTACAATCTCGTAGCCCATCTCCTGAAGCATTAGCCAGACTGAAGGTGTGCTTCCCGTGGCCAACATGATGTTTTTAGCAATAAATACCTCCGTTTGGGATCGGATGTGCCAAGTTCCATCCTTGAAAGCCATGGACTCAATCCATTGATGCATGCGTATCTCTATGCGCTGCTCTTTGCACAGGTTCATGAAACAATCTATGATGCTCTGCGAATCATCACTGAGGGGGAACACCCTTCCATCATCCTCTATTTTAGTCTCTACGCCATGTTCACTGAGCCAAGCCATCATGTCACCGCACAAGAAACGGTGGAAAGGCCCCAATAACTCCTTGCTGCCTCGTGGATAGTGCTCTGCCATCTCCTGCGGATCGAAACAGGCGTGGGTCACATTGCAACGGCCACCGCCAGATACCCTGACCTTGGCCAAGACCTTATTGGATTTCTCCAAGATGACGATGCGTGAACCCGGTTTTCTCTCAGCCAATTGAATAGCTGTGAAAAATCCGGCTGCTCCGCCTCCAATGACTATGAGATCATACATTCAAGGCCAAAGTTACATTATGTGCGCTTCGAAGTGAGGAAATCCTATATTCGTCACATACCTACCTACCATCTATCGGAACTCAGGTAAAAATAGAAGAAGACCAGTTAATCGCGCTGCTCAGCAGGAAAGAGAAGGTGGGGTTTGACTACATCTATGACCATTATTCTGCTGCACTTATGGGAATCGCCATGCGGGTGGTGGCCGATAAGGATAGTGCCGAAGAAATAGTCCATGATACCTTTCTGAAGATATGGAATGCCATGAATGGCTACGATTCTGAAAAGGGAAGACTCTTCACATGGATGGCTCGCATATGCAAGAATTGCTGCCTGGATCATGTGAAATCCAAGAATATTAAAAAGGCCCTGAAAACCGATGACATAAGCAATGTCGTAGTTGATAGGGAACGAGGGCTAAGTGAGCAAATGAACACGGATACTATCGGAGTGAAGGAATGGATGAATGTGCTCGATACAGATCAAAGGGCAGTTTTTCAAGCCTTATATTTCCAAGGTATGTCACAGTCACAAGCCGCTGAGGACTTAGAGATCCCATTAGGGACCGTAAAAACACGACTTAGATTAGGCTTGATAGAAATCAGAAAAAAACTAGGGGTAATTTGAACATCCAAGAATACATATCATCTGGAGTGCTGGAGTCCTATGTGATGGGTGAACTCAGTGACAAAGAGATGCGCAAAGTACAGTGCATGTCTCTTGTGCATGATGAGATCAGCAAGGAATTGAAGAAGATTGAAGTGTCCTTTGAGATGCTAGCGATGGATACTGCTGTGCAGCCTTCAGGAGGATTGAAGGAAAGTATCTGGACAGATATCCAAAAGAATTCAGGGGAGAATAAAACCCCAGTTGTTTCTATCAATCCACCGAAAAATGAAGGACAGGAAGAAGGTTCCTTCAACTGGGCGCGTGCTGCCTCTGTGGCGGCCATCATAGGCTTGGCTGTCTTCGGCTGGAAAGGTTACTCTGAGAATCAGACCTTGACTTCCGAATTGGATGCTCAGAAGCAAGAAAGTGCTCAATTCGACAGCCGAATGGCCGATATGGATAAGCGCTTGGCTCAGGTGAATGATGAGTTTGCCATAATGAGTTCAGCGAGCTATGTTCCTATACGTATGAAAGGGACAGACAATGCTCCCCAGGCTTTGGCACAGGTATATTGGAATGCAAGTTCCTCTGAAGTATACTTAAGTGTGGCTGAGATGGCAGCTTTACCAGAAGGTAAAGTCTATCAATTATGGGCCTTGGACGATGGCGTTCCTGTAGATGCAGGAACCTTCAAGCCAGACTCCACAGGGCTATTGAAAATGAAGAACATCAGCAGTGGTCAGGCATTCGCAGTGACCATTGAAAATGAAGGTGGTAGCGTTACACCAGCTCTGGAGACGCTGCAGGTGATAGGGAATGTGCCAGTTTGAGCTGTTTCGAACAAGCTAGATTTTCAGCATCTTTTATAAGAATGTAGACCTTCTTTTAATCTGATTATGCTGAATAAGAGGGATTGAGTTCTCTGTACTAGCGTCAGGCCATGACCCGATTCTTCTTATTCTATCTAGGATTGGACCTGCTATTCTAGCTTGGGCTGTAATTACTTTTATTTTATTTCTCAAGGGAAATTCCAATTAAATCAGGCCTTCTTGAAGAAACTGCAATGTTCTCTCCATTTGACCACTTGTTTGTTTGTCGATATAAATCTAACTTACATCTTTATAAATATGTGATTGGTAGACATTCATCGCCTTTTGTATTGTATTATAGGATCAAAAATTTGACCAACCAAGTTCTGATCATATGACCGAAAGATTAAGTTCCGATGTATGCTTTAACACAGCATGCTTATATAATGTATACTCGAATGTTGGATTCGATTTATTATAAAAAAACACTATTCAATACCAATTTGCTATGAACCAATTCAACCCTACTTCTCCCAATAGATTCCGAGTGCTCTGTATGCTGCTGATATTCTTAGTAGGTCCAGGGTATGCATACAGCCAATGTCCTGGATCAGGAGCACCCTGTAATGCCCAAAGATGGCAAGAAGGATCGTCCTGGAATGCCAATGGAACTATCAATGATGCTCCTAATTCTGGTCCCATCAATGGAATCATCCGTTGTGGAAGCTCAGCGGAGACCCAATCCAATGTCATTGCCACAGGATGTTATAATCCTGCTGATTTTAATATTGACATCAGTGGTTTTGATTGTATAGACCCTAGCACAGGAAACTCAGTATCAGTAGTCAATCCGACCAATGGACAACCGATTATCTGGTTGAATTTCGATGTAAGGGCCTTCGGATCTGACTTCCAAGTCCAGATCAATGATAATGCCGGTGATAATATCGGTTGGGCCCTCTATTATAATATCAACCCTACTTCAGGGACCACATTGGTTCCGAGCACAGGTCAGAATTTAAGTGGTGATCTTTCTTGTGATCAATCTCATTATACGCTCGTTGCATGTGGTGTTGAAAGTTCAAGCACTTGGAACCAAATACCAGTGCCTGCCTTGGATGAAGTGAGTAATTATTATCTCGTTATCTGGGATCAGAATGCTGACGGTGAGGTGAAATTGAACAACTTTAAAGCTCGCTTTGGATGCGGAGATTCACCTGTTATCCTTTGTAATATAGATTATCAAAGTGTCAGTACAGCTTGTAATCCTGACGGGACTTACTCTGTTTTCGTAGACGTAATCGGAGTGAACGGACAATATCAAGCTTCTGATAACAATGCTATTTCTTCTCCTTCAGCACCAGTTTGTTTTACGAATGTTTCTGAGCCCAATGTTGTGACCAGTGCAACCTTTGAAATGGTTTACAACGCAGGTCAGATGTATAGCATCACCATATCGGAAGTCAGCCCATCTACTATTTCTGGCTGCGTAAATCCGGTCAATACAGATTCTTGCATGATAACAGGCATCTCGGGTCCGGCACCTATATGTTGCTCCTTAGCTGTCACTTGTCCTCCATCCGATGGGGGGGATTTCCAATGCCCTTCACTCATTCCTGCTGGAAATACTTCTGTGATTGTTTTAAATAGTGCATGCGGTGTGCCGAGTATTACTTGGGCCGATTCTACTAATGGTGGAAGCGGATGTGCATCTAGTTCTTATATTTTGACGCGTACATACACTGTGACTGATGATAATGGCTCAACAACCTGTGCGCAGATCTTTACCGCTATTGACACTACAGCACCTATCATCTCATGTCCAGCAGGATATTCTGTTCAATGTTTCTCAGATGTTCCCGCTTGTATCTCAAGTGATGCTACGGCTACAGATAATTGTGGGAATCCAACGATATCATGCCTTCAAGGACAACTCACAGGTGGCCCCTGTGGCGGAACCATCACCAACACCTATACAGCAACAGATGCATGTGGGAACACAGCAAGCTGCACTCAGGTGATTACAGTGAATGATGACCAGACACCAGTCCCACCATCAGCACCAGCTGATCAGAATGTACAGTGTGCAGCAGATGTATTGCCTCCAGTGGAACTAACAGCTCAGGATAATTGCTCAGGAGCTATCACGGTATCCCCATCAGCTGTAACTACACCAGGAAGCTGTGTGAATAGATATAGCATAGTTCGCACATGGACTTTCGTTGATGCCTGTGGAAACTCTTCTTCTATGTCTCAGAACATCACAGTGAATGATGATATTGCTCCGGTGATAAACTGTCCGGCTGAGGTAAGTATAGATTGTTCTCAGAACCCGAGTAACCTAAGCTTGACTGGCAGTGCAACTGCTACGGATAATTGCTCTGCTGCAGCATTGACTCATTCAGATGGGCCGATGACAGGAGACTGTCCTTATTTGATCGTCAGAACATGGGTGGCTACTGATGAATGCGGAAATTCCAGTTCATGCACTCAGAATATCTACATCGTAGATACTGAAGCTCCTGTGTTCCATAATGTTGATATCGAGATTTCTGTCGAGTGTCAGGATCTGCCTGAAGTAGATGATATTGAAGTAACGGATAATTGCAGTGACGTCACTGTGACCATATATGATGTTGATACCTCTGATGATTGTCAGAATTCTATTCTAAGGACGTACTTAGCAGTAGATGCCTGTGGGAATAGCTCTAGCATTCAGCAGATTATACACATCGTTGACGTCAGCGCTCCTGTGTTTGATCTATGTCCTGCAGATATGATAGTCCAGTGTGGTGCTACTGTTCCTGATGCTGTCAGTCCTTCAGCACTTGATAATTGCGATGGTGAAGTGGAGGTCAGCTTCTTTGAAACCGATTTCAGGGATGAAGAATCTAGTATCTGTGACCTTTATACACCCGTAGTTCTGACTCCAACACAAGAGACTTGGTCTATCCTTCTTGAGGGTCTTCCAGGTGGAATAAGTTCCAAATTCGTTTGGACAAGTGAAGGTGCAGAAATGTTCATCTCAGGAAATGAATTATTGGTGACCGGAGTAGTCCAGAATATAGATGACGCAAGCATGAAATTCTATGTCCACTTTGCCGCGAATGGTAGGGTAGATTGGGACGGATGGAATAGTCAATTCACTTCTCAAGCTCCTTTCCTTCACCGCACCTACAAGGACAATCAAGGTCATGCAGCGGCAGGAGGAAATCTTTGGACCACTTGGGATTTCTTCGAAGTGGATGCTGCTAACGCTTATCTACTTGGACAAGATGGACTGGCTGGTTCTTATCTGACTTTGACCCATGCTCCTGCAAATCACTATTACGGTGTACAAGTAGGTCAAGCGGCCAACACCATCACACCTGCATACGGAATGGCTTCATGGTTCTATGCAAACGGTATGGTGAATTGCCAAGCCTACTATGGGGATGGAGACATCGCTTCTAAAGCAATCTGCAATGATCCTTCTACCGCAGGAAATCTATTCATCCATCGTCAGTGGATTGCCCATGACCAGTCAGGGAATGTCCAGACTTGCGAGCAGACCATTGATATCTTGGATACAGAAGCCCCAATCATTTCTAATATCGTTCCACTTTATACGGTCCCATTTGATGCTGAGCATTGTGGAGCATTGGTCGATGTTGCACAGCCAGAGGTTTATAACCTATGTGGTTCTGTGAGCTATGTAAATGACTATAATGGCACTTCAAGTGGACTGGATGTCTATCCAGCTGGGAAAACAACCATAGTCAGTTGGACCGTCACTGATGAAGCAGGGAATACATCCCGTGCATTTACCAGTGTCAAAGTTGGAAAGCTGAATGCTGCAACAGGACTCAATTCTATTTGCCGTCTTGATAGAGGCTATGTACGATTAAAGTGGAATCTGGCTTCAGGCGCAAGTAAATATGCTGTTCAGATCCGCCAAGATGGAGGTACAGCGATTGCATATCAAAATCCCATTTTCAATGCAAATCAGTCAAGCATGAAACTCCCGATAGATTCACTTCCTGAGGGCATGTATCAATGGAGAGTTATTTCTCTGTGCAAGATGATTGATGTTGAAAATCTTCCAGATTGGGATGAGTATACAACGAGGTATTCAGGTTGGGAGAACCTTACGTTCCCTTGCGGCACTCTTCCTAATCTAGGATTGGCTTCAGAGAGCGCTGCAAATGTTAAGAGCCTGGATGATGATAGCTTCGATGTAGATGTTTACCCTAATCCTACCGAAGGTGTCTTGAATTTCATTACTGATCTGAATGACTATAACATTGAGATAATTGACTGCGAAGGAAGAAGGGTATATACGAGGTATAATATCAAAGACAGCCAGTTAGTATTGGATCTGGATGAGCTCAGTAATGGCTTATATCTGATCAGGACCTTTAATGAAAAGGCCGTAAATATCAAACGCGTTACTATCCAGAAATAGAAATTACTAATCAATCCTTTTAAAGAAAGCCTGCTTCCTTGGAGTGGGCTTTCTTTTATCTGTCTCGCTCTGAAATGACATGATTTCTCAGTATGCATGAGCAGCGAAGAGCACTTTTTCGGAGTGGAGCAATAAAAACGGATAAGCTTGCTCAATTAAGAATCATCAGTTCTCCTGCACATGTCCAATGATTAAGGTCTGAGGATTCAAAAATCTGAGCCA
>Ga0209702_10008243_pt1 | contig 12251 bp, 23 predicted proteins | sample FRY01_FD_187210 | JGI IMG/M metagenome (GOLD analysis project Ga0209702, IMG submission 187210) | Freshwater microbial communities from Lake Fryxell liftoff mats and glacier meltwater in Antarctica - FRY-01 (SPAdes) (version 2) | ecosystem: Environmental > Aquatic > Freshwater > Ice > Glacier... | reverse complement strand
GTGGCGGTGATGATTCACTTTACCAAAGGAGAGAAAATGATAACAGCAGTATTTGAAGGCACGATAACATCAGCAATGACTATTGACGAACTCGTTGAGAAAGTGCTGTTCCTTCAGAACGAGTCGGCATACGCATTACGCCAAGCCGAACTGTACTCAGACGCGCTATCCGCACGCCTGAGCATTGTGTCAAACCTAATGAAAGGCATCTAACAATGACCACCATCACACTCCAAGACCATTGGGAGCACTTGCTCTCTCTGGACACCGATAGTGAATACACCATTGTCAGCGATAATGAACTCGCGAACGGCTCGTTGAGCCTACTTGCGTTCATCAATGACCCGACCGTGGTTGAACTGGGCTGGGTTTACGGCTCAAACAATCCCGTCTTAGACGGTTCACCAACTTACCGCCAGTTATTGATGGCGGTTTGACAAGTCAAACCACCGTGTCCCGCCACCGCCCCTTTGTGGCGGTGGCGTTACACACCAACCGAAAGGACAGTATGGAGACATACCTAGAGCACATTTACGAAGGCGTTCTGGCAGAGCGAGACAAAGAAATCGTCCTACTAAACGCCAAGATAACCGACTACGCAACCGCGTATGCCGATATGCGCAAGAAATACCTCGCGCACATTGACATCTACGAGAAACTGTTAGCCACCACAACCGAAGGAGACTCACCATTCTAGACGAGACTTACCCCGATGAAAGACCAGTGCGTACTTACATCAAGTCGCATCGTCCCGAAGATAACCCGGATTATCCTTACACGATAACGCATTTTCACAAAGCGTTTGAGTCTCTGGACCCGCTGGGGTTATCACTAACGCAGATAGAACTATTTTGTCAGGACTTCGCTCTCACGAACGAATCCCGACAAGCCTTGAGCGACGACGCTGTCGTCGCACAGGTACACACACTTGACGACTATAACATTCGTGAAGTGACCGACACAGCGGAGCCAGACAATGACGACAGCGATATATTCTTCGGTGTCAACCTCATTGTGAAACCGCGAGTTTCATTCAAGAATGGCGTGAAAACCATTCATTACAGGTGAACCAGATTCCGTGTGTTTCTTGCCCCCGCCTTGCGTGGGCAAGAAAACACACTCTCAAGATAGTTCTAATAACAACAACGGGCAACAGCCCAAAAGGAGCAACACAATGAGTACCAAAGCAAAGGCGAAAGCCACAGAAACAGAAGTGGTGCTCACACACCTAGCAGTGTGGAACATCACGAGCACCAAGTCCGACGACAAAACATCATTCGTAAGACTGATGGCAGTTGACGAGAACGGTGACTCACTCAAGAAAATGGACGAGAATGGCAACCTCGTTGATGTCGCGGGCTACTCATTTGAGCGCGTCTACACAGACGCTCTCATCGCTGACCGCGGAATCGTCAAAGGCACCAGGATAACAGTCAAGGGCTTCAAAGAAGTCGGCAAGGTCAAGACTTCATACATCAACAAAAAGACAAAAGAAGTCGTTGAGTTGATGTACCCAACCATTAACTGCGTCTGGACGGTACCAGCCGTCAGCATTGACCCACCAAACCGTCGCGAAGTAGCGACAGAAATCTGAGCCAACCCCTGGCTCAGGCGCACCGCGCCTCCCCCGAAAGGGGGGGCGCGGGATGTGCGCGAACTCACACACGCCCCGTCCCGGGGCGTGTTGTTCGTCAAAGAAAGGAATATTTCGCGCAATGAACGCAAAATATACCACATTCCAGCGTTTCCAAAATGAACGGAAACGATGGACAGGTCAAGACATAACTCGCTTCCGAGCCGTACCGGCCACGGAAGCATCGTCGCTGACCCCTCAAGACTTATCGGGTGGGCAAGAAAACCACGATGTTGTTTCTTGTCCGCCCCCGCTTTGCGTGGGCGTCCAAGAAAAACCTCTCTCTGAAAGGAAACAAATAAGAAAAACAAGATTCCTGGCTTACCGCCTTGACGGCCACACAGACGTGGTGGTTGCCAACTACAACAGAAAAGAAACAAAATGAAACTTCTAGAACTAGCCGAAAAGTTTCTTACACCAGGTAAATACCTGGCCGTAAAGTTCATAATCATGGCCATTCTCGGGTTGGCTGTTCTGACCGTCTACATCAATCTAATCATCAGGGGCCTCTAGTGCCCGAACCAGCACCAACCATTCGCAGACTCACCTATGAAGACATTTCCAACATCGGTTTCGCACTCAACGTCAACCTCGAAGACATGGAAACAATCAGAAGATTACAAGAAACACAAACGGGAGACACGAACATGCCAATAACAATCAATCAGGTCACAACGGATGAAGAACCCGAGTTTGACGCAATCTGCGCGGGTTGCGAAAACGGAATGTACGACGGAGATTACAGCACTTCCGACTACGACGGCCGTCGCCGTTGCGACGCCTGCCACGACGACCACAGCGACTACTACGCCGAAAACAACGACGATGACGAAAACGAATTAACCCTGATTCACAACTACGGCCACAAGCCACGACCAATATTTCACTCTCTAAAAGAAAATGGAGAAACGTACCGGGCGAGTTCCATGGACCCCACACAAATGTTCATGGGCTTTGAATTGGAAGTTGAGTCCACCGCCGGTCGCGCGGTAGCAGGTGCCGAATGGGTTATGGGCAAACTGGGCGATGTCGCCTACTTGAAAGAAGACGGTTCAATCAATAACGGATTTGAAATCGTTACGCACCCATGTACCCTCGCCTACTACATGAACAACTTTGATTGGAAAGGAATCTCTAAACTCAAATCCTACGGCTTTGAATCATGGAACACATCTACCTGTGGCCTCCACATCCATGTCGGTAGAAAATCATTCGTCTCCGACATCCATCAATGGAAGTTCCTCTACTTCATCTACAAGAACAAGCAGGCGCTTGTCAAGTTCGCCGGGCGACAGTCAACCTACGCCAACTTCAGTCTTGACAACTTCCTAAATGGCCACACCAACTGGAACGATAACGAATCTGTTATCCGTGGTGATAAGTTGATGGACATGGCCAAGGGTCAGAAAGTAAATCAGCAACGCTACTGCGCCGCTAATCTTCAAAGCAGAAACACAATTGAGTTACGGTTCTTCAAACCGTCACTCAATGTCAAAACGGTTCAAGCCTGTCTTCAGTTCTGTGACGCATTGTTTGAGTACACGAAGGTACTCACCACATACGAAGCAGTGAATCCAATCTTGCGCGGTTTGTACTTCGACACATACCACTCGTGGGTCAAACTTCACAACACCAAGTACCCAGAACTGGTATCAACCATCGACAAACGATTGGGGACATCAGTCGCAAAAGAGCAATAGAATCGGGCATAAATGACACAAAACACAACAAATTGGAGAACAAAATAAATGTGCTTACTACTTTTAATGCCAGATACCGTCACGGCCGATTTAGCAAAACTAAAAATCGCTGCCGAAAATAACCCTGACGGTTTCGGTTTCGCAATCTCAACAGGAACAAAAATAATTACAGGACAACACATGGACTTTGATGTTCTCGCAAATCAGTTCCTTGAGCAAAGAGCAATACACACAGGACCAGCAATCTTCCACTTGCGCATCGCAACACACGGAGCCCTAAACACCGACAACTGTCATCCATTCTTTCTCGGCAAAGACCCCGATACGGTAATGGCACACAACGGCATCTTGTCGATAACGCAACACGCCACCGACAGACGCTCAGACTCAAAAGCCTTCGCGGAAGACATCATGCCAACAATGGGCGGAGTCGCATCCCTAGATGATGATGAAGAGTTCAAAAAACTTTCCAAATGGGCAACAGGAAGCAAAATCGCATTCCTTACAGTCAACCCAGACGCAGATTACGATTGGTACATCGTCAACGAGAAAGACGGCCACTGGGGTGAAGACCAAGTATGGTGGTCGAACAATTCGTACAAGTTCTCACCACCTGCGTGGTCCGGAAAAAGTTACGGTTCATCAGCGTACTTGGGAACGTACGGTGGTTCTTACGGCGGGTCTTGGCGCGGTAGTGATGACAACTACTGGTCAAAAGAAAACGCTCAGGGCATCTATGTCCCGTCCGTTACTAGCGAAGATTACGACGACGAAGACGGGATGGGGGCCATCAGCGCAATTACATCACATGGAAACCTGTTCCACTTCGCCACAGAAATTGACGAAGACTGCTACTCGGTCGACTGTTTCAAATGTGGACAAGCCGAAGTCGTTGATGACCTCGGTCTGACCTACCACACACATTGTACTTCGTGTCATGCGTGTATGTCATGCGGTCGCACGGCCAAACAGGCAACCTGCGATTGCTGGGATGAGTGGATGGAGGAGATGTGGTAAACCCACTACAGAAACAAAAAGAATACTGGGAGAACGCCTTCATCAAGGCGTTCGCCAACAGCAATGTGCCACTACAAGTGGTAACGCTTGAAGATTTAACCAAAGAAACAACCAACAAGGAAACGGAGAAAGAATAATGGAATTCATTGATGTAATCACACCCCTACGGGAGCGACAAAGACCAGAAGAGTTCTTACAATTCGTAAGACAACACCCAGGTCGATGGGTCGTCTACGCGACAAGAGCCGACGACAAGCGGGGTTACGGAATGCTCAAAAACACGCAAATCGTCCGCACCAGGAAAAGCACAGGAATCGAATGGGCAATCTCGCGTGAACGGGTGGGCGCGCTCGGTACCGAACTGAAACTCTGCGCAAGAACAAAGTAATGTTCGACAAAGAAACCTTTCTGGGCACCATGGAAAATGAAATCTTCATAGCGCAAGACGAATCAATGGCTTCCGCTGGAAAGATGGACGAATTCTGGGACGGCTACATAAAAGGCCTAAGCATGGCCGTCCAGCGATTCAACGAACAGGAAACGCAATGAGCAAACAAATAATCGTTGACACCCCAATGGGCGTCTGCGACCTAATCGACTGGGAAAAGGTATCGCACTACCACTGTAGTGCGGTACTGCGCCACATCGAATCCAAGGCCGAGTTCACCTGGTGGAACATCACCTTTGTGGAGGCACGAAGTATGTCCTTTGACCTCGACAAAATGTCGATGTGGACAGACAGCCATGGCAACGAGTGTGGCACCCCGGGTGTCACACAAAGCGTCAGAAGCAGATTCAGAAGAAGCCTACTAAAGGGAAAATAATAAAATGGACGAACCGATAAAAAACCTAAACGACCTAGAAAAATACCTACTAAAACACTACATGCAACTCGGGAACAAAGACCAAATGTGGTTAGCCCGAGCGCTTGACTACCTATTCAAAACAAACAGCAAGGAAAAATAAAATGACCATACAGGTAAAACTAGTACCGACCACAATGGTACTCGACGCCATATTGGACCCACAAACCCTGGTGGGTTTGTTCGGAGAAACTGTTGAGGCAACCATTAACGCCAACATGGACTACGGCGTAATTGCCCACACGGTCGGAGAGAACGAAGGGTTCATCCGTCGTATCCGCACCGAAGTAACCGAGAACCTCGACTACTCGCACATTAGCGACGCCGTACTGGAAAACATTGACTACGAAGAAATCGCCGAGCACATCGGAATAGATATTGTTGCCCAAAAAACCATCGAACAGCGCGACTTCAAGCGACTTATCCGCACACGGATAGACGAGCACATGTCAGCCATGACGGATGCCATAACCCACCAAATCAGGGTCGACATCACCGTCAAACTTGACGAGATGTTACTCAACATCCCCAACGACATCTGTCAGCGTGTAATGAAAATGCTGTCGGATAAACTCGTGGGCGAAACGGATGTCTGAACTGATAATGACCCATCGGGTCATACCAGCAATGGATTTCTCTAAAGCCAAGTGTCGCGGAATGCCCACATCGTGGTGGTTCCCCACACCCGAATCAAAAAGGAAACTAGTCAAACAGGCCAAACAGGTCTGTAGTCAATGCGAAGTGTCAATGGAGTGCCGTGACTATGGCCAGGCTACCCTATCATCGGGTGTCTGGGGTGGCATAACACTCTCTGGCGGAAGACACAAAATAAGCCGAATCAAACCAACAAAGGAGAAACAGTGAACACAATGCAAATGGTAGAAAGAATGGACGAGCAACTCAACACAGAGTTGACCGATTCATTCAACACAAAGAAGGCGATACTGTTCGGCATCGAACAGTTCCCGCCATCCAAGCATTCCAAAGTCATATGGAAAAACCTTGCCGAAATGCCCGACATCTACGAGATGCTCGAAAACAACAAAAAGGCAATTAACGAAGCCTCCTACTACGACACATTCGGCATCATCACCTGTGGGTGGGCTTCACCAGTCGATTCAGACATGGCACCGTCGCAACATCCAGAAAAGAAGCGGGTTCGCCTACTTCTCATCTGCAAAGAAGGAGAACTATTCTCTCTAGTCCGATTCCAGGACAAAGACGACACCGTGACCACAACCAACGGTGCCGGGGCACTAGCCGACGCAATGGGTGCTTTCTACCGCGATACTCGCGCCGCCAAGCGTGAAAGGTTCGAACAAGATGCCGTCGCCCAATGAGCCAACTGTGGAGGTTTCACTCACGCTTTCAGAACTAAAAAGCGTTGTAAAATCTTTGTCAATTGGGGCAGACCAATTAGCAAAGAAAATCCAGCGCCGTGCCGGCGATGGAAACCGCGCTAATGAAATCTGGAATGAGTACAACGAAGTCATGAACGCCAAGCAAGAGATGGAGAGCGTTCTGGTCGCCGTACTCAGGGGTGACGCATCGTAACAGCCAGGCTACTGATGGCGCTGTTGCTGTCGGTGGGAGTCCTTTGGAACTCCACCGCAGCGTCCGCCCCACCAGGAAGCCCCACAACCACCACAGAGCCACCACAAGCCTCTACGCCTAATCGGGTGGCCCTCGACCAAATACCCCCTGTGGTCGTACCGTCCTGGGCGCTATGCCCTCAGTGGTGGCAATTGGCCAGCGATGTCGGCTGGCAAGAAACCGAACTACCCACACTTGACTATGTGCTATGGAAGGAGAGTCGCTGTGACCCAACGGTTCACAACCCCGACGACCCACAGGGTGGGTCTTTCGGGCTTGCTCAAGTGAATGGGTTCTGGAAAAAGTATCTGTTACTCAATCGGGTAACAGACCTTTTCACCCCAAGGGTAAACCTTGCTGGCGCACTAAGAATCTGGCAGTACGCCAACGACAAACACGGCAACGGGTGGGGGCCGTGGAATATCTAAGATATATCTCCAACCATTGACTACCCCGTGCTATCATGGGGGGGGTCAGGGGGGGGAACCAACACGGCGTCCCGCGCTGAAAGCGCGTGACGCGCCTCCACAAAGAGAAGAGAAATAATGAGAGAAACCCCAACGGATGGTTTGCTTCTTGAAGCAAACCGATTGATTACCGGTGACAGAAACGAAACATACGGACACATCTTGGACGACTATGGTCGAGTAAGAGATGTCTTTGAATCCCTCACCGGAATTGACATGAGCCCATCTGAATGTATTATCTTCATGGTCTGCCTAAAAATGAGTCGATTAATGTCCAATCTGGAAAAACAAGTCTGGCACCGAGACTCAGCCGTTGACGCGGCAGGATTTCTCGGGTGTCTTGAAGTTGCCATCGAAGAACTCATCAAGCAGGAAAAGCCAATATGGTAGAACCAATCAAAAAAGAATCATCGGTAACCCTGGGCGAGATGTACGAACTAATAACAAAATCAAAATCTCAAATACGACGCATCAACACGCAGACGGGGCTCACCGAAGTTTATTGGGCTGACCCAAACGAACCCGCTGATGTCGATTTGCTAGTCCAAGAATTGGCGATGGCTAACGGGCATATCGAATATTTGCGGGGCGAACTACAGGAATTACAAACAGAGGTGGAACGGCTACAAGCAGAGTTAGAAAAAGAGCGCAGATTACATGGCATGGCTCGCTCAACAATCTCATCGCGCACCGCCGAAGTGGAACGGCTACGGGCAGAAGTGCACTGGTTGGAAAAAGTAGAAATGAAAGTGCTACAGAAAGAAATTGACCGCCAGCGCACGGTAATTAAAACTCTTGAAACCAGCGACTGGTTTGCCGAACGCGCCCGCGCCAACTCGCTTCAGTTTGAAATAGAACGGCTACAATCTGAATTAGTTGGGATAAAACTGTTAAACGACCTGCAAGCCGAAGCCATCGAATCCAAAGTGTTCGGTGAAATAAAACTTGGGGAACCAAACCCGCCATACCCAAAAGTGCCAAAATCCGAACGCCGACAACTAACCCGAAATGCGGCATTCTGTCACACCTGCTACACCACCATTGAATCAAGAAGTCGTCACGATTGGAAAGCATGTAACTGCCCCGAAAAATCCGACACCGGCATCTATGTCGATGGCGGTTTGGCGTACTCTCGCCGTGGCGCTGGCGTAAACGCCAGTTACGACGATTTATGTGAATATGAATAATTCATGCTACAATAAAAAGCACCACCCCACAAAGGAGACTCAATGAGAATTGATGAACTGGACAGAATTTACATCCGACAATCATGGCTCGGTGACGCACTCATGTGCCCCGAGCGTGCTCGGCTTTCAGCCTTGCACCCCGAACTACGCAAGTACAACGACTCGGCCGCGATGGGCACATCAGTCCACACCGCTATCGAAGAGATACTTAACGAAAACTGCGACCCACAAGAAGCCAGTGACCGCGCTGTGGAGGCATTCGACAAGATTCGCTTCGACCTCGCCCAAGAGGGCAAACAACTGAACATCACCAACACAGAACCACGCAACTGGCACAAGCATGTCGCATCAATGGCACAAGCATGGGTCAGAGACATTTATCCCGAAGTCCCTCGTGGGGGTAAAACGGAGTTCCAATTCAGCACCCAGGTGGGCATGGTCGAACGAGTTCAACCAGCCGAAGACGGCTCAACGCACCACGAGTTGCATTTCGAAGGCACAATGGACTACATCTGTGATGGCCAAATATTTGACTGGAAAACAGCCGCTCGAAAGTATTACCAGAGTGAGAAACAAAATCAGAACATCCAGTCCAGCATCTATGCCAAGGCCGCAGTCGAACTTGGCTTAGCAGAGTACCCCGTCACCTTCGGTTTCGGTGTCATGCTTCGCAACGCTTCATCAACGGCACAAATCGTCACCGTTGAACGAACCAAGGGACACGGCAGTTGGATTGTCGCGCAAGCATCCGCAATAGCCACCATGGTGCTAACCATGGAAAAGAATTCACCAACATCAAGTTGGTTAATCAACGACCAGCACTTTCTCTGCTCGCAGAGATGGTGCCCAGTATGGTCGTTGTGTAAGGGTCGTCACATAAGTGACGACAACTCAAATGGGTTAGGAGCCTAATATGGATAAGGACAGGGCAATAATCACCCAGGTTGCTGCAAAAATCGCAGCAGACCTGACGACACGAGAGGGAGACACAGGCGCGAAGTTGGCAGAGTTCGCAATCATGTTCCCCGAAATCACAGGAATGCTATTGGATTCCATTTATGACACAAACAATTCCACCCAAACACCACTGGCGGATGTAGTTTCATTAGTGACCAACGCATTCAACGGTACCGAAGTTCCATCCGCACCCTCAACGGGTGGAGGTGTAACCATTGTCGGCAAACAGCATGGCGATGTTCCAGACTGGCTAATCAAGGCTTGTAAGCGTGATGGAATCACACGCGTTTACGACAACCGCGACGGCTTGGCTGTCAACCCAAAGCGCCCGTTGTTCAAGGCGGTTGACGAAGACAAGGCTTACTGGGCTCCACGAGCACGGTAATGAAATTAACGGCAGAAGAAGTTTCTGCCAGTTGGGATTCGATGGGGCGGCCACAAGCCGTCCCATCCCCGACTGAGTACAGAATGTACGAGCCGCTCGCAGAAGCGGCACACTCATTTGTCAGGTGGGCTCAAAGTCCCAACGAACGAGTCCACACGGGAATCAAACGCATTGACGAAGAGATGCGCGGTATCGGTGCTGGCGAGTTAGCCATGATGCTTGGGTTCGCCCACGGTGGAAAAACCCTCTTGCTCCTCCACATGTTGCGTAGCAATAGAGACAAGCACATCGCAATGTTTATCCCCGATGAGCCACGCCAGTTGGTGCTCACAAAACTAACCTGTATGCACCACAACATTGACGCTCGCATACTTGAAGCCCGCATCACCCAGGACGACAAAGAAGCAATCGACCTGCTACGCCAGACCGCCGAGGAAGATTTCCCACACCTCGCCGTCTTTGACCAACCCCTCAACTCGTCAGACATGGAACGCGCCTACAACGAGGTCTGCGACGTATGGGGTCAAGCCCCAGAGTTGGTGGTTGTTGACTACCTCGACCTTGTGGAGGCAGGAGAAACTGTCCCCGACAAGGCAACCTTCCTCAAGGGATTCGGTCGCAGACACGACATCCCGCTGATGGTCTTACATCAGACCAGCCGAACGGCTGGCGCTGATGGCAAGAAATTAACAATGTCATCAGGTGCCTACGGTGGAGAACAGCAAGCGACAATGGTTCTCGGTGTCCGTAGAAGAAAGTTTGAAATTGCCGCAGAAATCTTTGAACTGATTGAGAAACTTGACCGTTCACATAGTGAACGGGCACAAGACCGACTCGAAGAACTTCGCTACCTACAAAAGGTACACGAACATACCGTCACGGTCAGCCTACTCAAAAACAAGCGCCCGGCGGGCCAACTCGTTGACGACATTGACTTTGAACTCAACCCCGCAACGGGACGGCTCCGAGACTTGCAAGGAGAACTCCCAGAGCAATATCTAACGGACCAACTTTATGAATGACGCCATTGAAGATTTCATGGACTTATTCCAGGGACGCACGGATGCCCAGGGCACCTGGGAGGGTGGCTCCAAAAAAGAACCAGTCACCTACACCACCTTTGCTAACCATCTTTACGGCAAAGAGTTAATCGGCATCTACCCCTTGATGGACAACTCCAACGTCTGGTGGGGTTGTTCGGATATTGACATTGATGATATAGATTCGGCACGAAACATTCAAACCGCCCTTCGCACCAAGGGGGTAACATCTTGGGTCGAACGTACGGTCAGGGGATTCCATGTGTGGATATTCTCGTCCAAACCCTGTCCCGCCCCAATCATGCGTCGAGCCCTGCTCGCCGCACACGCGGCGGTCAATGTACCGCCGAAAGAGATTAACCCGAAGCAAGAAGTAGCCACGGGTCTTGGAAACTATGTTCGCTTACCGTATCCGTCAACATTGTCGGATTCACCGATTGAACCCCCAGTACGCATGATTCTAAATCATTTGGACGAAAACCTCACGCTAGGAGCGTTCCTAAAAGCCGCAAAAGACTCCCGTGTACATCCGGACCACCTGAAACCAGTCGCTGAACTTTACACCCCAAAGCCCGTCGCAACCTTTGACAAGTTTGCTCCGACCCTCGCCGCACGGGACGCAATCGCCCTGGCCACACCATATTCAAAAACGATGTGGCGAGATGGACCGATGCAAGAGAGCGACAGGTCCAATGTGCTGTGTCGGCTCGCATACCGCCTCCACGAAGAGGGCATGGAAATCAAGACTGCCTACACAATCCTTCAGGACGCTGACCGCCGTTGGGGCAAGTTCTACTTGCGCCCAGACGGCGAAGAACAGTTACTTAAAATCATCAACATGGCCTACGGGGAATCCAATTGAAACACACACAACGGTTCGGCATCAAACCAAAAGTTAAGGGTCGCCCCAGAATGACCCGTACCGGCAGAACATACACGCCAAAAGAAACAGCCGACTACGAACGAGCCATTAGGGCACTCTACACGGGTGGGCGCTTCCCGGATGGGCCCATCAGTATCAAACTCGTGTTTGACCCACTCGGCCTTGACATGACAATCGAAAGCATTGACCACGAGAAATCCAAACTTCGCGGTGACGTGGACAATTACGCAAAGGCCATCCTTGACGCGCTCAATGAAGTAGCATGGAGTGACGACAAACAGGTCGTCATTCTGGAGGCCGAAAAACGATGAAGGACAACCGTTGGGACATTCCCGCAGGACGACAGTACAACTTCGCAAATGACTTGAAGTTCGGACACCTCGGGGAAAAGGTCACCAAAGACTTTCTCACTTCCCTTGCCGAAGGTTCATTTGAAGTAAAAACAGACCGCTATCGCAATGGTCGGATGGTTGTCGAGATGCAACAAAACCCCCGCGATACTGGATGGAAAGACAGCGGACTCCTC
>Ga0209702_10008240_pt1 | contig 12256 bp, 8 predicted proteins | sample FRY01_FD_187210 | JGI IMG/M metagenome (GOLD analysis project Ga0209702, IMG submission 187210) | Freshwater microbial communities from Lake Fryxell liftoff mats and glacier meltwater in Antarctica - FRY-01 (SPAdes) (version 2) | ecosystem: Environmental > Aquatic > Freshwater > Ice > Glacier... | reverse complement strand
TTTTAAGAGTAACGAATAAATTAAATAACAGACCCAGGAAAAGATTTGGATATAAAAGTCCGAATGAAATATTTGAACAAAAATTTATACAATCAGCCTAAAGTTGCATTTATTACTTGAATCCACCATATTTTAAAACCCATAAAATTATATTTATCCTTTGTTGTTGCAGTATTTATCTTCATTTGCATTCTTTTTGTTTTTGAAATAGTGCCGTCAAAATCCGTTTCCTTACTATTTAATTACTCTTTATTAATCCAAATCATAAATTATGTAAGGCATAAATCTTTGGTTAATGTTAAAGAAAAATTCAGGTTTACCAATGAAATTGTAAATAAAGGAAATACGTTGACAATTGCTACAAATAATGCTGGTGAAATTTCTTTTTGCAGTAAAACAATAACCACAATTTTAGGATATACACCAGAGGAAGTTATGGGAATGGGATTTTGGAAACTTACCGAAGACCCCGAATTCATTGGAGACAAATACTATGACAACTATGTTGATGAGCAATTATATGTCAGGAAATTAAAATGTAAAAATGGCACTTACAAATACATTCAATGGAGAGACAAAAAACACAATGACAATTTAACGATAGGAATTGGAAATGATATCACTAATGAAATAAACATTCAAAACAAGTATCGAGATTTGATTCAAAACGCAACCGATCTCATTTATGAACTAGACCAGAATGGAAATTTCACGTTTATAAACGATTTTACGATAAAGACTCTTGGCTATAGTTCCGAGGAAGTTGTCAACAGGAATTACTTAGAATTTATTAGAAAAGATTTTGTTGAAAAAATGATTGATTTTTATCACTATTTACCCGAAAACGACAATGATTTTACAATTATTGAAATTCCTTTACTGAAGAAAAACGGGGAGGAAATCTGGATTTCCCAAAAAGTAGTAATCAGAAAAAATGATTTAGGCGAAATTATCGGGTATTCTGGATTAGCCAGAGACATTACCGATATAAAAAACATTGAAATCGAAAAGAAAAAACAACAAAAAAAAATTAGACAATACAATATAGCAATTAAAAAATTATCAACTAAAAATTTCTGTAAAAATGAAAATTTAGACAGCATCATTGGAATAATTATAAAAGATGCTGCTAAATTCTCTAATATAAACAGGGTAAGTTTTTGGAAACACAAGGAAGATAAACTTATTTGTACAAAAATATATGAATTAGACGATAATAAATTTGGAGACAGCATTATATTAAAAAAAGAAAATTATCCCAAATATTTTGAATACATAAAAAATGAAGTTCTGATAATTGCGGATGATGTTTATAGTAATCCGGCAATAGTCGAATTTATTCCCGATTATTTCTTAAAGTACGAGATCAAATCATTGCTCGAAATCCCTTTTTTTAGAAATGGTGAATTAACCGGAACGATTTGTTTTGAAACAACTAAATCAAAAAAACACTGGGACAATGACGATATTAATTTTGCTCGAACAATATCTGATATCATCTCGTTACAAGTAGCTTCAAGAAAAAGGTATCAAGCTGAGAAAAAACTGGAATACAAGAGCGAGATTTTATCTGCTATGGCATTGTGTACCGAAAAATTTCTGTTAAGCAAAAGCATCGATGAAATGTTTATTGAGACTTATGAAATAATGGGAAAAGCCACCAAAACGGATCACCTTTTCTTTTATGAACTAGATTCTAAAACCAATTTAATTAGCCAAAAATTTAAATGGGCAAAAGAAGGTGTTGCGTTACAAATAACTGATATACATAAATTTACAGTTGAAAATCTTAAAGAAATATTTTCAGAACTCAATACTAAAAAACATATCAAATTCATAACCCACAAACTCAAAGATTCTTTTTTCAAAGATTTACTTGTGGCCAATGAAATCAAGTCACTACTCATTTTACCAATATATATTGAAAATCAATTTACTGGTTTTATAGGTTTTGATGATTGTTCTAATGAAAAAAAATGGTCTAAGGACGAAATCAAAATTTTACAAACACTAGCAACAAATATTTCTTCGGCCTTAAAAAGAAATAAAAATGAGAGCATATTATTCGAAAGCCAAGAAAAATTCCGATTGCTGGCCGAAAATATTCCTGGAACTGTATATTTATCGAATATTGATGATAAATGGAGCAAGATTTATATTAATGATGAAATTGAGAACCTGACAGGATATAGTAAATCTGAATTTCTTAAAAATGAAATACATTATGTAGATTTAGTTCATCCCGACGACAAAGAAAATGTTCTTCTTGCAGCAAAAAAGTTAATTGAAGAACATATTAAAATGCAAATTGTTTACAGAATGATTCATAAAAAAGGACATATCGTTTGGGTAGAAGAATTTGGCGATAGCATCAAAATAGATAATGTGATTAATTATGTGGGAGGGATATTTTTTGACATCACCAAGAAAAAACAAGCCGAGGAAGCCTTGATTGCAAAAGAAATAGCAGAAGCAGCCAACAAAGCAAAATCAGAATTTATTGCTAATATGAGTCACGAAATCAGGACCCCATTAAACGGAATAATCGGTTTCACGGATTTACTTATGAAGACCAACCTCGAAAAAACACAAGAGAAACACATGATAACCGTCAATCAATCGGCTCATTCTTTGTTAGACATTATCAACAATATTCTTGATTTTTCAAAAATAGAAGCGGGAAAACTAGAATTATTCATCGAGAATTGCGAGATCAAGCCAATATTGAATCAAATAATCGACTTGATAGCCTATGAATCGAATCGAAAAAACCTGAAATTGGAACTGCTTATAACTTCGGATATTCCAAAATATTTTTGGGTAGATATCGTTCGCTTGAAGCAAATATTGATTAACCTTTTGGCAAATGCAGTAAAATTTACCGAAAAAGGTTCGATAAAACTAATCGTTTCGGTAATTGGAAAAACGATAAACTCCTGTACTAAAATTCGTTTTTCCGTAATGGATTCAGGCATTGGAATACTCGAAGAAAACAGGATTAAAATTTTCGAGGCTTTTTCTCAAGAAGACAATTCGACAACGAGAAAATTTGGTGGAACAGGATTAGGATTAAGCATTTCGAATCAATTGCTGGGATTAATGAATAGCAACCTTCAATTGGAAAGTAAAATAAACATCGGAAGTACCTTCTATTTTGATTTAGATTTAAAAACCAGCAATCAAAATACAACAGATAAAATTAAAATTAATATTCCAGTCACAAATCAGATTCACCTTGTTGTCAAAAGAAATGATAGTTTAAGAAAATTGAAAATAATGATTGTCGAAGACAATAAAATCAATATGTTATTACTTAAAAACATCATTAAAAATATCTTTACCGAAACCACTATTTATGAGGTTTTCAATGGTATGGATGCCGTTAATCAGTTTGAAAGTATAAATCCAGATATTATATTTATGGATATTCAAATGCCGACAATGAATGGTTATGAAGCAACTAGAGCAATACGAAGTGCAGAATCAGGAAAAAATATCCCCATTATTGCCGTAACGGCTGGCGTCGAAAAAGATGAAAAAATAAAATGTACAGAGGCTGGAATGAATGATTATATTTCGAAACCTATAGTAAAAGGAATTATTGAAGAAACAATTATAAAATGGATGGATATGCCAAAATTTAACCGTAAAATGAATGAGGAAATAAATTTTGGCGAGAAAAATAAGTAGCTAAAAATGAAAAAATAATCAAATAAAAATATTATTTTTAAAAAAATCTGTACTAATGAAATGGCTTGGAAGAAGACAAAGCGATAATATGGAAGACCGAAGAGGTCTGTCTGGCTGAAAGGCGATTCTAGGTGGCGGAGTGATTGGAGTAATTATTTTGCTTATCTATCTTTTTGGAGGTGAAAATGCACAACAAATTACGCCAATTTTAGAACAATTCAACCAACAATCCACGCAAACCGAATCCAGAGCTTTATCAGCAGCAGAAATACAAGAAGGCGAATTTGTAAAAACCCTTTTGGCCGACAACGAAGACATTTGGACAAAAATATTCGAGGAAAACAACTTGACCTTCGAAGCGCCAGAGTTGGTTTTATTCAGCGGTCAGTTACAAACTGCTTGTGGTGGCGCGAGTTTCGCTTCTGGCCCTTTTTATTGTTCAAGCGACAAAACCATTTATATGGATAAGATTTTCTTCGAGGAACTGCGAACACGATTTGGTGGCAAAGGCGGTGATTTTGCCGTGGCTTATGTTTTGGCGCATGAATTTGGTCATGACATTCAAACTATATTGGGAACTTCTTCAAAAGTGCGACAACACCAAGAAAACAGAAGCGAAACCGAAGGCAATAAATTATCTGTAGCCCTAGAATTACAAGCCGATTTCTATGCCGGACTTTGGACACATTACAACGAAAAACAAAACGCAATGCTCGAACCCGGCGATATTGAAGAAGCCTTGAGCGCAGCAAATGCAGTTGGTGACGATGCCATCCAGAAAAAAATGCAAGGGCAGGTCGTTCCTGATTCCTTTACACACGAAACTTCCGAGCAAAGAATGTATTGGTTTAATAGGGGTTTCAAATCAGGTGATATTAAAAAAGGAGATACTTTTTCGGAGTTGAAGTAGGGAAAAGAGTGCAGCCTTCAAGTCGGTAAATAGCTTGGCATTTTCTATGCGTTTAGCTTAAATATAATTGATGAAACAATTTAAGGTGTTTTTACCGTTTATATAAGGTATTTTTTCTTAACTTTGAAAAAAAGAAATTATGGCAACTCGAGAAAGAATAAAAAGCAGTTCGAAAATTGCTGAAATTCCCGAAATTGGTAATTTCACTAAAATCCTTTTTTACTTGAGACAAAATAATGTAAACTGGATTTATTTTAATTATCTTAAGGAAATAACAACGCTTAATGACGAAATTATTTCGGCTTGGTTGAATATCAATTCAAAAACATTAAGAGCTTATCGAAAACCCGAAAGCATCTCCAAAGACAATATTAAGGAACATCTTGTATTGCTTATTTCTCTTTATGAGCACGGAATAGACGTGTTTGAATCAACAGAATATTTTGATAAATGGTTGTTAGCCGACAATTATTTTCTAGATAACAAACCACCAAAGGATTTTTTAGGCACCATCACTGGAATCAAATTTATTGATGACAGACTTACTTCCATCGAATATGGAGATAATGTATAATTATGGAAGTTTTTAAAATTTGCAAAGAAAAATATTCAAACGCTCTAAATGCTTCTGGAGTACCCAATCGATGGAACAAAAAAGATGAATTTGTTATTTACACTGGTAGCAGCCGATCATTGTCAACATTAGAAACGGTAGTACATCGCTCAGCTATAAACATTTCAAGTCCCTACAAATTATTAAAAATTTCAATTGACGAAAAAACAATAATCCAAGAAATCAAAAGAGCCGAATTGCCCTCCAATTGGATGACAATAGAAGGGTATGTAGCCCTTCAAGAGATTGGTTCAAACTGGTATAAGTCTCTTGAATATTTGGTGTTAAAAGTTCCTTCTTCCATAATTCCTCAAGAGTATAATTATATCATTAATACCAAACACCCATTGTTTATAACCCATATTAAGCTTGAAAGCATTGAAAATTTTGCTTGGGATAAAAGATTGTTGTAGAACGGATTGAAAAAATATAGTTTAAAAACCATCCTACTTTATGCTCGTTTCAATTGACATTACATCTAAAATAAATTCTCCCAATCGTTTGGATAAACTAAAAAATTTCTGAAGATACTTTCTTAAAAAAAACACATTATTTCAACAAAATCAAACAATCAAAAGCACATCCATAAAATTAGCAGTATCTTCGCGCCCAATTAAAAGAAGCACTCCAAAAAGATAGTGTTTACTTCATAAACACCATTTATGTCATTCAACTCATTAGGATTATCAGATGCTTTACTAAAAGCCATCAGCAAAAAAGGATACTCAACCCCTTCTCCAATACAAAAAAAAGCAATTCCACCCATCTTGGAAGGAAAAGATATATTGGCTTCTGCCCAAACAGGAACAGGAAAAACAGCAGGTTTCACGCTACCGATATTACAAATATTATCCCAAGGAAAACACTTGAGTCACAGACCCGTTCGTGCCTTGATATTAACCCCAACACGTGAATTGGCAGCACAAGTATTTGCCAATGTGAAAGAATACAGCGAGTTTTTAGATTTACGAAGTGCCGTAATTTTTGGAGGTGTAAACCAAAATCCACAAGTGAGTCAGTTGCGTCAAGGTATTGATATTTTGGTCGCAACTCCCGGACGATTAATCGATTTGCAAAATCAAGGTTTAGTATCGCTTTCCAAAGTTGAAATTTTGGTTTTGGATGAAGCCGATCGCATGCTGGATATGGGATTCTTGCGAGATATTGAACGCATTATGAAAGTATTACCTTCAAAAAGGCAAAACTTGATGTTTTCGGCTACCTTTTCAAAAGACATAAAGAAATTGGCAATGGGTATTTTGCACCATCCTATTCAGGTTGAAGCGACACCAGAAAACACGACAGTTGACGCTATTATTCAAAAAATATATCCGGTTGCAAAAGAGAAAAAAACAGAATTAATAATAAAACTTATTACCGAAGGCAATTGGAAACAAATTTTGGTTTTTACGCGTACCAAACAAGGTGCCAATAAACTCTGCGAAGCTATGATTAGTTCCGGCATTAATGCAGCAGCTATTCACGGTAATAAAGGTCAAGGTGCACGAACCAAAGCGCTAGCCGGTTTCAAAAACGGAAGCATAACTGCTTTAGTCGCCACAGATATTGCAGCTCGAGGTTTGGATATTCCATTATTACCGCACGTAATTAATTTTGAATTGCCCAATATTCCTGAAGATTACGTTCACCGAATTGGCAGAACCGGAAGAGCTGGAGCCAGTGGAGAAGCCATTTCGTTATTTAGCCCAGACGAAACTGTTTTTTTACGTGATATAGAAAAATTGGTTGGAATGAAATTGCCCAAAGAAAACATTGCAGGTTTTGAGCCAGATCCAAACGCATCAACTGAACCTATCAAACAAGGTCAAGGCAGACAACAACGCAATTCAACACCGAAATCAAAACCGGCTAATACTTCACCAAGAAGTGCAAATAACAGTTTTGGTCCCAGACGACCCAATCAAAATAATGATAGACGTTCTAATAGATAATAGTAAAAATTAATAAACAATACTAGCCCACGGTTTAAAACGAGGGCTTTGTGTTTAAGCAGATAACATATTCTAATAGATAATATCATGAATTAATAAACAATACTAGCCCACGGTTTAAACCGTGGGCTTTGTGTTTAAGCAGACAACAACGCAAATAATAGCTTTGGTCCCAGACGTCCCAATCAAAATAATGAAAGACGTTCTAATAGATAATAGTAAAAATTAATAAACAATACTAGCCCACGGTTTAAGCCGTGGGCTTTGTGTTTAAGCAGACAACATGTTCTAATAGATAATATTATGAATTAATAAACAATACTAGCCCACGGTTTAAAACGTGGGCTTTGTGTTTAAGCAGACAACAACGCAAATAATAGCTTTGGTCCCAGACGTCCCAATCAAAATAATGAAAGACGTTCTAATAGATAATAGTAAAAATTAATAAACAATACTAGCCCACGGTTTAAAACGTGGGCTTTGTGTTTTATCAGACAACAACGCAAATAACAGCTTTGATCACAAACGATCCAATCAAAATAATGATAGACGTTCTAATAGATAATAGTAAGGATTAATAACAATACTAGCCCACGGTTTAAACCGTGGGCTTTGTGTTTAAGCAGACAACAACGCAAATAAAAGCTTTGGTCCCAGACGACCCAATCAAAATAATGATAGACGTTCTAATAGATAATAGTAAAAATTAATAGGCAGAAGGCAGATTGAAGAAGGCAAGTTGAATTATAAATAATCAGATTTCTGACTAGATGCTTAACATTCTTAATCTGAAATCTGAAATCTGAAATCTGAAATCTGAAATCTGAAATCTGAAATCTGAAATCTGAAATCTCAAATCTCAAATCTCAAATCTGAAACTACCCCAACCAACCATCACGATCCAAACTTCTATACTGAATCGCTTCGGCAATGTGGGAAGAAATTACTTTTGGTGCGGCCTCTAAATCAGCTATGGTTCGGGATACTTTCAGGATCCTGTCGTAAGCACGAGCTGAAAGATTCAAACGTTCCATTGCGGTTTTCAGCAATTGTTTCGAAACATCGTCAAGAGCGCAATATTCCCGAATGTGTTTGGTATTCATTTGGGCATTGTAATGGATATTTTCCATTTGCACGAAACGCTCTGTTTGAATTTCTCTTGCAGCCGTTACTCTTTTTCTAATATCTACGCTGCTCTCGGCTTTTTGATCTTCCGATAATTTTTCGAAAGGAACTGGTGTCACTTCAATATGAATGTCGATTCTATCCAATAATGGTCCCGATATTTTGCTCAAATAGCGTTGCATTTCGTGTGGCGAAGAAGTTTGCGGCGAATCGGGATCATTAAAAAAACCACTCGGACTTGGATTCATACTCGCCACCAACATAAAAGACGATGGATATGTCACGGTAAACTTGGCTCTCGAAATCGTCACTTCCCTATCTTCTAATGGCTGACGCATTACTTCGAGAACATCTCTTTTAAATTCTGGCAATTCGTCAAGAAATAAAACGCCATTGTGCGCCATCGAAATTTCTCCCGGTTGCGGATAACTTCCGCCACCAACCAGCGCAACGTTCGAAATCGTATGATGTGGACTTCTAAAAGGGCGCTGATTCATTAAACCTGCTTCTTTTAACTTTCCGGCTACACTATGAATTTTGGTAGTTTCCAGTGCTTCTCGCAAAGTCATTGGAGGCAAAATACTGGGTAAACGCTTGGCAAGCATTGTTTTTCCTGCTCCTGGTGGACCAATAAGAATAATATTATGTCCTCCAGCTGCGGCAATTTCCATACAACGTTTGATGCTTTCTTGTCCTTTGACATCACTAAAATCGAATTCGGGAAAGTCTAATGTTTTATAAAATTCGGCTCTAGTGTCGATTATTGTCGGTTCTAAAGTGCCTTTTCCTTCTAGAAAATCAATCACTTCCTGAATATTTGTAACTCCATAAACATCTAAACCAGCCACAATTGCCGCTTCTTTTACGTTTTGAATTGGCAGAAAAAAACCTTTAAAACCTTCTTCTTTTGCTTTTATAGCAATGGGTAAAGCACCACGAATGGGTTGCAAACCACCGTCGAGCGAAAGTTCTCCCATAATAATATACTTGTCAATTTCATCTGCTTTTATTTGGGCAGAAGCCACTAGAATTCCAATGGCTAAGGTCAAATCATAAGCCGATCCTTCTTTTCTCAAATCGGCAGGAGCCATATTGATAGTGATTTTCTTGCCTGGCATTGTATAGCCATTGTTTTTGAGCGCAGCTGCAATTCGATAACTGCTTTCCTTGATGGCATTGTCCGGAAGACCGACCAAATGGTAGCCAATTCCTTTATCCATATTAACTTCAACGGTAATTGTAGTAGCTTCTACTCCAAAAACGGCACTCCCAAAAACTTTAACTAACATATCTGTAAAATTAAAAATCTAAATTTAATCTAAATTTCCTTTCAAAATGAAAATTATTTTCAGATTACCACAATTTATTTTTTCTTTAGTTAGCAGGATAATCTAATCCTATTTGATTTTTGACCTGATCCACTATTTTGATAAGATCCAAACTATTTTGGTGCGACCAAAGTTCACTTTCAATTCTATTTTCATTAATGCATTTATGGCACTCCTCTATTTCATATGTAAAACCTTGGCCTTTGGTTGGCAATAAAAATTCTTCTTCCTGATTATCTAAATTCAAAGTATATGATTGGGCTTGATGCCAAGGTGTATTCAAATTAATTCTACCTTTTGTACCATTAATGGTTGCTTTAATATTAGAAGTCGATACAAAACTCGAATGCAAAATGGCTTGGGTGTTTTCGTATTGCAAAATCATTGAGGTTTGCAAATCGGCTCCAGTTTTGTGAAAATTTGATTTTGCCAGTATTTCGGTAGGAATTCCTAATACTACATAGCATAAAAACAAAGGATACACACCAATATCTAAAAGCGCACCTCCACCCAATTTCATATCTGTTTTTCTATCGCCAACACCATCAAGGTTTTCTGCATAAAATGCAAAATCAGCATTGATGTATTTCACTTCTCCTATCTCGCCATTTTTAATTTTAGAATAAGCTTCCCGAAAAGAGGGATTAAATCGAGTCCAAAAAGCTTCCATAAAAAACTTATTATTCATCTTCGAAGCTTGAATCATTTGCAAAGCATCTGCATAATTTAAGGCAATTGGTTTTTCACAAAGCACGTGCTTGTTATTTTGCAACCCTTTTATCGTCAATGTAGCATGTAAATAATGAGGTGTTGCAATATACAAAATATCAATTTCATCGTCACTGATAATGTCATCATAAGAAGAATAGGCTTTTTTGCAATCATACTTTTCGGCAAATTCTTTTGATTTTTCAGCATTTCTGGAGGCCACGGCGGCAAGGTCGGCACCTTCAACTAGCATTAAATCATTCGCAAATTTATGGGCAATATTACCTAAACCAATAATTCCCCATCGAATCTTTTTATTCTCTTTCATACTTTTAATTTTATTAATTTTGGTAGTGTTCATTGAAATTTACACCTATATTTGATGCTTATGAATTAGATTCAAATATACTCCAACTGTTTCGTAAAAAAGCGAAATGAGATTTTAAAAAAGACAAAAAAGTATTTTGAATAAAGCTATATTTACTATTTCATAAAATTTATGTCAAAAAACAATTTACTTCTCCTTTTAGTACTTAAGTAATGAGAACAAAATAATGTCGTTTTTTTTACTTATCATTTTTGTTTTTTCGACGAAGGAGAAATCAGATCACGAGAGCAACTGATGTGATTTCTCCTTCGTCGAAATGACAAAATACCTATCAGGATATTTTACGTTAATGTTTCAAAACTTAATGCGACAATAAATAATTCTTATTACTTAATGTAAAATATATTAATTTTCTTTGTTAGAAATTAAACATTTCTTTATCAAAAAATCCTAAAATGAAGGTAATACTCCGAACATTCGATCTTCAATTAAAGCATACTTTCACCATTTCAAGAGTTTCTTATAAAACGCAACCTTCATTAATTGTTGAATTGCAAAGCGAAGGTTATTCGGGATTTGGCGAGACAACATCAAACGTGTATTACAAGAATACTGTAGATTCGATGAAAAGCAATCTACAAAGCATAATTCCGTTTATCGAAAGTGTTACAAATGAAACTCCAGAAGAATTTTGGTATAAAGCACACGAATTATTAAAAAATGATTTATTTGCACTTTGTGCTTTGGACAACGCTTACAATGATTTGTATGCTCGAAAAAAAGGAAAAAAACTCTATGAATTATGGGGTTATTCGATTAATCACAACCCAAAAACGGATTATACCATTGGCATTGACAGTATCGAAAAAATGGTGTCGAAAATGATGGAATTGCCTTGGCCAATCTATAAAATAAAATTGGGAACCAAAGAAGACATTGCCATCGTAACCGAATTAAGAAAACATACCGATGCCATTTTCAGAATTGATGCCAATTGTGGTTGGAGTGTTTCTGAAACCATAAACAATGCGGTAGAGTTGAAAAAACTAGGCGTTGAATTCTTGGAACAACCTTTGAAAGCCAACAATTGGGAAGGACATACTGAAGTTTTCAAGCATTCGGTTTTGCCCATAATTGCTGACGAAAGTTGTATTGTTGAAGAAGATGTCGCTAAATGTCACAACCATTTTCACGGTGTGAATGTAAAACTGGTAAAATGCGGTGGACTTACTCCTGCTCGAAGAATGATTGCTGAAGCCAAAAAATTAGGAATGAAAACGATGGTGGGTTGTATGACGGAATCATCGGTTGGAATATCCGCGATTGCACATTTACTGCCTGAATTGGATTATGTAGATATGGACGGCATATTATTGCTGGCAAAAGATATAGCAACGGGCGTTACTATTACGGACGGAATTGTAAAATACTCCGATATAAATGGCACAGGAGTTTCCTTGAACTTTTAAAATAATTTGAGGTCAGTAGATAAATTCATATATTAGTGGTCAATAAAATAAGCAAATTATGGATTTATTTAAGGGTCAAAATGTTCTAGAGTTTGTTGAACGCTTCAAAACAGATGAAAACTGCAAGGAGTAT
>Ga0209702_10008233_pt1 | contig 12260 bp, 12 predicted proteins | sample FRY01_FD_187210 | JGI IMG/M metagenome (GOLD analysis project Ga0209702, IMG submission 187210) | Freshwater microbial communities from Lake Fryxell liftoff mats and glacier meltwater in Antarctica - FRY-01 (SPAdes) (version 2) | ecosystem: Environmental > Aquatic > Freshwater > Ice > Glacier... | reverse complement strand
GATTGTCGTAAACGAGGCTCGTCCTCGTGAAGGCGGCAGCGGCGGTGGCGGCGGTGGCGGCGGTGGCAGTCGTGGCGGCTACGGTGGTGGCGGCGGTGGCGGTCGAAGCGGTGGTGGTGGTGGTGGCTACGGTGGCGGCGGCGGCGGCGGTGGTGGTCGAAGCGGCGGCGGTGGCGGCGGTGGTCGCGATCGTTACTAGGCCTAAAGTTTTGGGCTTTATTAACAGTCTTCTCTCCTGATTCAGGACTGAGCTGTACAAAATAAAAGGGTGTTCAGTGCGAAAGTGCTGAACACCCTTTTTCTTTTGCTGGCTAGATCAAAAGTGATTTCTGATTCTGCTGCCAGCGGGCAGCCTAATGGCACTCGGTTTGCATTTATAGTAGTCATCACTCTTCGAGTGATGAATGCCAAGGCCGCGTTTTACGGCCTTCGTCACTCAGAGATCAATCTACGCTACACTTGGTCAACAAACAGCTTACTCTCTCGGGAAACCTGAATGACAAAATACCGTGTCCAAGTGAATGAACTGGAACAATTGGCGGAACTTGAAGGCGGCTGGCTGGCGGCCGACTACATCGCAGTTCTCGAAAGACTCGAAGTTGCCGGTGCCGCTCAGATTCCAGCAGACGAACTTCGCGAGATGTGTCTGCTTGCATTGCAGGATCTTGAGCCGGCAAAAGCTGCAGCCGTGCTATTGAAATACCGCCTCGGAACAAATCTGTCGGACGGCCAGATCAGAAACTACAGTGTCGAAAGTCAGCACGAACGTCTGTGGGAACAGGCGGCTGATCTGGAATTTCATCACACGATGTTTAACGTCGCGAGTCTGCTGAATGCCGCTAACGAAATGGCCTTCCCTGCCCCCGACGCTCTACGCGTCTCCTTGTTGATCACCTGTGACGATCCTGCGATGCTGGCGGTGTTCGCAGATTCGATGGACCGCGCATTTCTGATTCGCATGCTGTCCGCCGGGATGCAGGACACCGCCATCCTGAATCGACTGTTTGGCGAACAGATCGCCAAAGGAAAAATCTCGGACGCCGGATCAATCATCTGGGGAGTCCACGCGGGGGCGATCACCGAAGGCTCAATCTGCCTGAAAGTCATCAGCTCCGCCTACTGGCTGTCGGCGCTCCGCGAGACCGAATCCTTTGAATGGGACTCGGCACTCGTATTGCGTTGATCTTGCTCATTCGAATCGCAGTGACCAAACGTTATCTGCCAGAGGCGGTTAATGCCGACGCACGAGCCACTGCATTGCGACGCTAAAACAATGTGCAGGTTCGGGCGGGCAATTGAACTGGGCCAGTCTGTTCTGCCACGCGTCACACAACGGCGTCTCCTGGTCGTTTTGCCTGCAGCGTGTGTGAGAGTGATCGGACGCCTCTGATCAGGGGATTGTCGACAGAGGCAGGAATTGCATCAGGAATTTTTCCTGGCGGAACAATTCCTGGCAACACGAGGCTGACCACCAGCTGTCCAGCTTTGGGATTCATTCGGACATCTGCCGAAAGCACATCGATCCGAGCGCCATCGATCAGGAACAGTGGGTGAACTCGATCGCCGTAGTGCGCACGAAAGTTTTCCAGAGTAAACATTTCGCTGAAGCGAGTTGCTTTGATGGTGGCACCCTGATCCAGTGCCGTGTCCATAAAGTCGTAGGTCAGACACGGGCTAAAGAGTGTTCGGCCAGCGAGACGGTTCTGCCATGTCGTCTCCATTCTTGCGTTGTCTGATTCGCCTCGCGAAAGCTGCAGGACATTGCGTGCTCCGAAGATTTCTCGAAACCTCGCCGCCGCGAGAGTATTGATCTGATCGTTGGATGTCAGCGCCAGGAAACGGCCGAGCCCTCCGAAGTCGACGGCATCCATCACATACTCAGACAGGATGCTGGCAAAGCAAACATTGAGCCCCGCTTCCCGAGCTTTTGACACACACTGATATCGCGTATCCACAAGAACCACACGAATACCTTCCTTGCTGATGACCCGCGCAATGGCTCGTGCTGTCTGACTGGCGCCGGCGATCAGAAGGCCCTGCGGATCAGAAGCGGCGAGTCCAAGTTTTCGGGCCAGCGGTGCCGCGGTCAGCCCGTAGACGGCAACGGTCATCAGAATCACGATTAAGGTCGCCGGCGCAATGACGGCTCCGCTCTCGCCCATCCGAAGAGCAAACACGGATGACACCGCTGCAGCGACAATTCCTCGCGGCGCGAACCAGGCAAGAAAGCAGCGTTCACGACGAGACAACCCGCTGCCAATCGTGGAAAGCCATACGGACACCGGTCGCACAATCAGAATGAGTGATGCTGCAAACACAGGACCTCGCCAGCCAAGCTGACGCAGATCCTGCAAAGGCACGCGAGCTGCCAGAACAATGAACAGCGCGGCAATCAGCAGGATCGTCAGACTCTCCTTAAATTCGATGACTCGATGAACATCGACAGCTTTTTGATTGGCCAGCAGAACGCCCATAACCGTCACGGCCACAAGCCCTGCTTCATGATGCAGCATTTCCGCTCCGGCAAATGTCGCGACAACGTACAGCAGCGTCATTGGGTTCTGCAGATAATCGGGTATCCAGAAGCGACGGAACGATTCGACCAGCAGACGTGACGACAGCAATCCAATAGTCAGTCCGACCGTCGCCGTACTGGCAAAGCCCTGAACGGCATTCCACGTGGCTGATCCATACTCAGCCGCTCGAATGGAACTGATGGCCTCAAAGACCAGAACGGCCAGCGTTGCTCCAATGGGATCGATCGCAATACTTTCCCACTTCGCGATGATCCCCACTTTTCCCGAGGGACGAATTTCGCGAAGCAGCGGCCCGATCACCGTGGGGCCAGTGACGGTCAGGACAGCTCCCAGAACAAGGGCCACCGAGGCTGGAATTTGCAGAATAAAATGGGCCGCCAGGGCTGCCCCGAACCAAGTAATAATCGCACCGATGGTGAGCAGACCGAGCAGCGATTTCCATGTTCCCTTCAGTTCGTGCAGCCGCAGGTTCAGCCCTCCTTCAAACAGGATCAAGCCCACGGCGAGGGAGACAAGAGGCTGAAGAAGGTTGCCAAACATCTGGTCGGGATTGATGAAGCCGGAGACCGAACCGGCAAGGCAGCCGAGCGTCAGGAGCAGAAGAATCGCCGGCACGCGCAGCCTCCACGCCAGCCACTGCCCGCCAACTCCCAGAATAATGATCGAGGCCATCATACGCATCAGCTGGTCGGGGTCATCCATGCGGAGCTTTCCTTGCTCCTTTGAGGAGTGATCATAATTCGATCAGCAGCAGCCTTTAAATTCTGCACGGCCGTCTGCCACGGCGTCTGCTGCTCGATCAAACGCCATGCCAATGAAGTACCTTTTAGATTCATGGTAAATGCCGGCCTCCTCGACAAATCCGAGAGGCCCGCAATCAAGACTCTGGCAACAATTTTTTCATCGCAGGTAAGTCTTTTGCCGCTGGCCTGACAGGAAAAATACCGCGTCAAATGCCTAACGTGCTTCTGGTGCATGACCTGAGTCTTTTTGCAGTGCATTCAGCCGCGGCCGGGGCACAGCAGTTGCTCTACCGGGTTTACGGTCCTAATGAAACTTACTGACAGGAAGCTCTCATGAATTCGTCATCAGCCAATACGCGAGAGCAGCAAGCAGGCAAAGTGCGAGATCTCCTCGTGACTCGAAATGGCCGTAAAGAAAGACTGAGCTCTCAGATCGTCCATCTGCAACTGAATTTTGTTGTTGAATGCTGGGGACCGGGATAATTTTGGTGAATCCGGCCGGGAGGCCAGTTCTTTCACCGAGAATGACATTGTCAGGAAGAAGGCTATTTGAATGTTGAATTCGGAATCACTGGTGCGAGAAGCTTCGAACCAGTTGTTGGAAATGTGTCTGCAATCCGGCTCGGCGCTGCCCCGCATTGCGATGATTTCCACACATGGCTATGTCGCAGCCAATCCACCGCTGGGAGCCGCCGACACCGGTGGGCAGGTGGTGTATGTTCTTGAACTGTCAAAGAAGCTGGCACAGTTTGGATTTGAAGTGGATATCTGGACGCGCCAGTTTGAAGATCAGCCAGCTTTTGAAGCAGTCGCCGAACATGTTCGGATTATCCGCGCCCCGTGCGGCGGGTCGTCATTTCTTCCCAAAGAATATCTGAGTCATCACTTACCCGAGTGGGGCGAAAACGCGTTGCAGATTATTCACGATCATGGGTTAAAATATTTGTTTATCAACAGTCACTATTGGGACGCCGGAATCGCAGCCGAACTTCTGCGGCTCGATTTGAAATGTCCGCATGTGCATACTCCGCATTCTCTGGGGCTCTGGAAAATGCGTCAGATGGAAGTCGACTATCCCGAAGATACAGACAAGTTTGAAACGCAGTACAACTTCTCGGAGCGTATTCGCACAGAACGGCAGCTTTATGCTGAAGCCGAACTGGTGATTGCAACAACGCCGTTGCAACTGGATCTTCTTGAAAAGGAGTATCAGATCTCTGCCGATCATTGCCGCATGATTCCACCGGGGTACGATGAAAATCGTTTTTTTCCAGTGGGTGAGTCCAGCCGAAATGCGATTCGTCAGCGGCTGGGTTTCTCTGGCAAGGTTGTCATGGCGATCGGCCGTTTGGCGCGCAACAAAGGCTATGATTTGCTGATTCAGGGCTTTTCTGTGCTGGCTTCACGCGAGCCGGAAGCCGTTCTGCATCTGGCCGTCGGTGGTTCCAGTTTGAACGCGCTGGAACAAACGATTCTACAGGAGCTTCAAAATCTGGTTCTTGAGCTGAACCTTCAGAACAAAGTGCAGTTCGGAAGCTTTGTGCCGGATGACCAGCTGGCGGATTATTATCGGGCAGCAGATCTGTTTGTACTTTCCAGCCGTTACGAACCGTTCGGAATGACTGCCATCGAGGCCATGGCATGCGGCACTCCAACAGTGGTGACTGTCCACGGCGGATTGTATCGGGCTCTGACGTTCGGCCGTCATGCGTTGTTCGCTGATCCGCTGGATAAAGAAGATCTCGGCATCACAATGCTGAAGGCATTTCGATATCCCCGCCTGTGGAACCGCATGGCAAAAATGGGGTCTCATAAGGCACGCAGTCTCTTTACCTGGTCCGGCATTGCGCATCAGCTGATCGCTGCGGTCGAGCATCATGAAGCGGAGGAATCAGGCATTGGCGAATCCGACTGGGACGATCCGTGGCAGGATGCGGAGTAATGACGACTGCACTGCCGGGCATAATCGAGCGAGCCGAAATGCCATGGGAATCTTTGCACACAATCGCCGACTGATCTACTGATCGTGTTGTGACTTCGCCCAGTCCAAAAAACATCCAGTGCCGGAGGCCCACATTGGGTTCACCGGAACTTGTTGATCAACTCTCGAAGGAAAATATGGAACCGCAACCACTAAACTCGGACATAGTCATTCAGCTTTTCTGCTCTGATCTGGATGGGACTCTGCTGGGAAATCCGGAAGCCACACGTCGATTCAAAACGGTCTGGGAATCACTTCCGCAGGCACAGCGACCAATGCTGGCCTATGCATCGGGGCGGTTGGTTCAGGACGTGATCGATTTGCTGTCCACACAGATTCTTCCGTGGCCTGATTACATTATCGGCGCGGTCGGCACTCAGATTTATGACGGTCGCAGAAAACGGCCGCTGAAAGAATTCAGCAAGCAGTTCAGAAATGGCTGGGATCTGAAAAAAGTGCAGGAGATTCTGGCCCGGACGCCTGGCATCCTTCAACAGCCCGATCAGTTTCTGCATGAATACAAATCGAGCTGGTACCTGCCCCAGGCTTCGGCAGAGACCATCGACGAAATTCGAGCACGGCTGCGGGAGGCCGGTTTACGTGCGTGCGTCGTTTACTCCAGTGCTCGCGACCTCGATATTCTTCCGGCCGAATCAACGAAGGGCGGAGCACTGCAGTGGCTCTGCGGGATTCTGGGCTTTTCCACGGAAAATATCCTGGTCGCCGGTGATACTGGCAACGATGCCAGCATGTTTTTGCTGCCGGGCGTGAAGGGAATCGTTGTTGAAAACGCTCAGCCCGAACTGATCGAAGCGGTGGTGAAGACGCCAACCTTCAATGCCACAATGGTTGTTGCTGACGGAGTGCTTGAAGGCCTTCAGTATTTCGGCGTCATTCCGACGGCTCCTCCGCTGTCTGACTCTGCCCTGCGGCCGGAGCAAATCGATCCAACTCTGAAAATGCTCGTGGGCGAGGCGGCTTTAGGAACTTTAACGTCACAGGAACGTCACCTGATTGCTGAAGGATATCGCCACGCTTTACTGGCACTTCGAAAGACAATCAGTCCGCTCGGCTTCTGTGCATGCTCGTTGCAGGATAACGAAGTCACTGGCGTCGATATCAATTACCGAAGTGTCTGGGCTCGCGATGGTTCGATAGTCATCATCGGCACCGTTGGACTCGACGACCCTGATATTCGAATGGCCCAGGAAGCAACGCTTCGAACCCTGTTCGATCGACTTGCACCAAACGGACAAATGCCGACCAATGTGCGCATTGAAGATGGAGTGCCCGACTACAGCGGCGTTGGGGGGATCTGTGCGATCGACAGTGCCCTGTGGGCCATCGTGGCATTTCATGCGTATGTTCGCAAAACGAACGACAGGGAATTGCTCAAAGAATACTCCTTGCAGCTTCAGCGTGTCATGGACTGGCTGAGTGCGCTGGACAGCAATAACGATTTGCTGCTGGAAATTCCAGAAGCCGGCGACTGGACCGATCTTTTTGGGCGAAGCTACCATGTTCTGTACGATGAAGTTCTTTGGTATCGAGCCAATGTCGCCTTTGCCCGGCTGCTGGAAATGCAGGAACAGTTCGACCAGGCGGCCGCCACTCTGCGACGGTCTCAGGCTATTCGCGCAAAAATCCTGAGTTCCTTCTGGCCGTCCACACGACCACCCGCGGTCGCGTCGGAAGAACAGTTCAAGTTCGCTCAGCTGCAGGCTTCGATCGGAGATTCCAGTTATCTGCTCGCCGAGATTACTCCGTTCGGCTTCAACTGGCGCTGTGATGTGCTGGGCAACTTGCAGGCATTTCTCTCCAACATCCTTGATGCAGACAGGGCACGTATTGCCTTTAAGTTCATGTGGGGCGTCGGCGTCAACGATCCGTATCCGGTGACAAATTTGTATCCGCCGGTCCAGGCAGGCGATCCGGATTGGCGACCCTATTATACTGTGAATCTGCTCAATCTGCCCGGGCATTACCACAACGGCGGGATCTGGCCATTTATCGGCGGCATGTGGGTTCGCTTCATTCATCGACTCGGCCTTTACGAGGTGGCTTGCCGTGAATTACTCAAACTGGCTCAGTTAAATCGGCTGGGAAAAAATCGTGAGTGGGAGTTCAACGAATGGGTGCATAGCCGCACGGGACGTCCGATGGGAAAATGCTATCAGGCCTGGTCAGCATCGTCCTACATCCACGCGTGCCAGGAACTGCAGGTGCAGGCGGAACAACTGGTCGATGAATAACGTGCAGACATGAACAGTGTGCAGTGACGTCGCTGCTGACTTCGTAGCCCTAACTTTGTGGCTCTGGCCGGCGCGCAGTCAGAACACCGAAACGACACTGGCTGCCAGATATACGGCCATAAGCAGACCCAAAAGGGAGACCAATGCGGCAACGACCACGCTCATTTTCGTGGAGTAATGCCTGGGAATTTCTCGCTGGTGAAGTGTCCGTCTGAAGTTCCAATGTTGCCTGGTTGCCGCTGCAATCATGATTGCGCCGAGTATCACAAAGCCAGTGCCCAGCACTGTTGACAAGACATGGTTTCCGGTGATCATCTGTCCGCGAATAACACTGAGAAACACACCAAACCGTGCAACCAGAAATCCCAGGCCAATCACCGCGATTCCCGTTCGAAGCCAGGCGAGCAAGGTGCGTTCAGCAGCAAAGTAGACTCGAGGATCAGAATCATCGTTCACAAAAACATTCCTCCGCTTACGACGTCTGCGGAACGTCAATAAAGTCCTGTTCTTTCTGCCGACGGCGGGCAGGCCGTTGCGCAACACGCTGTAAATTCTATCAACACGGGCGTCAGAGGCCGGGTAAAAGATCAAAGAATCTGAGCGGCGCTGATGCGATTATTTAACACAAGCTCGCAGCGCAGGCGAGTGGGTCGTGTTCGCGGCGGCCAAATGCTGATACTAGAAGTCTGTACGTGGGGCTTTGGTTTCTGCAACTGAACAGTCTAAAACCAGCATCTTTCCGTCACGGACTCGGACCGACGTGGTGGTCGCCACCGCGTGAAGCGCCGCAGCGCTCAGATACAGGCTCTGCGGACTCAACGTTCGCGTGTTTATTGCAGCCATGAGTCCACCAGGGCCGCTTCGCATTCTGAAGTTCCTGTGACTAAGATTCGGTGCTGCTGCACCTCACCAGCCGAATGTTTCTTACCCGGCCTTGAGAATTGTGTGATCAGCATTCTGCGGAGACAAGATTGATGAAACGACGCCACTTTATGCTCTCTTCGCTTGCTGCGACCCTGAGCTCACGATTTGCCGCCGCATCGGTTTACGAACGATTTGATTCCGCGGCCAACATTCTGGAAAAGGCGACAACATCAGGTCGGGTTTCTGCATGCGCCCTACATGTAAGGCACCGCGAAGAAAGATTTGCCCGCTATTTTGGTGCGGGGGTCACGGAAAACTCCATGTTCCTGCTGGGCTCGATTTCCAAGCCGATCTGCGTCACTGCTTTGATGACACTCTTCGATCAGGGGGAGTTTCGGCTGGATGATCGCGTCACCAAATTTATTCCCGCGTTTGCTGGCGGCCAGAAGAATCACGTTACCATTCAGCACCTGTTGACTCACGTTTCCGGTCTGCCCGATCAACTGGCGGAGAACAATGCGCTGAGAAAGAAACATGCAGGGCTGCACGAATTTTTAGAGCACGCCGTAAAAACGCCCCTTCGTTTTGCGCCGGGAGAGCAATATGAGTATTCGAGCATGGGGATTCTCCTGGCGTCGCATATTGCGGAACTCATCAGCGGGATGAGCATCCTCAAGTTCGTCGAACAGACCATCTTTCAGCCTCTTCAAATGAAACATTCCGCCCAGGGGCTTGGGGCGTTCGCGCTGGAACAAATGGTCGCCTGCCAGACTGAGCACGCCGCTCCGGAAGCCGGTGCTGGCGATCCTTCCTCGCGAAACTGGGACTGGAACAGTTTATACTGGCGAACCTTGGGAGCGCCTTGGGGCGGGACTCATACATCGGTCTCCGATTTGTCAAAATTCTTCGCTGAATTTCTTCACCGTCGTGGCCGGATCGTAACGCCGGAAACAGCACAGCGGATGACCGGAAATCAAAATCTGGCGGGACTCACTGCGCGTGGTCTTGGGTTTAATGTGGGTGCAGCATCGGGCAGCGTCGGATGCTCGCCGGAAACCTTCGGGCATACCGGCTCCACGGGCACACTGGCCTGGGCGGACCCGGTCAGCGAAACCATTTGCATCGTCCTGACCTCCTTGCCTGGCCGCGCTGTTGAACCGCATCCACGCGCACTGGCCGGCGCGAGTATCGCGGCGGCTGTTCGCTGACGGCGTCTGGAATTCTCTCCGTGGTTGGTCCGTCATTCCCTTGTGGCTCGTCCGTCGTCTGAAAAATTTCGTTCAACAATCAGGAACAAAAAATGGCAGCAAATTCACTCGTCGATCGCAACGACCTCGTCGCCAGCCAGTGGCTTTCAGTCTTCCTGTGGTTGTCGATGCTGTGCGTGATACTGCAGACCACCTCATCGGCCGACGACTGGCCAAACTGGGGCGGCTCGAGTCATGATCTCAAGTCGCGCGAAACTGGCTTTGCCGATACGTGGCCCAAAGACGGATTGCCGGCCGACTGGACCCGCCAGATTGGCACAGGATTCAGTTCGATGTCAGTGGTCGGCGACCGTCTGCTGGCCATGGGGCATCAGGAGGGAAAGGAAACCGTCTGGTGCCTGAACAGCCAGAACGGCGAAGTGTTGTGGAAGCACGAATATCCTGGTGAGCTGATTCCAAACCTGCACGAAGGTGGGCCATGCTCGACGCCGACGTTCGATGAGAATTGTGTTTATACGCTTGGCAAAGAAGGTCAGCTATTTTGCCTGAATCTGGCGAATGGCAGAGTGCTGTGGGAGAATATGCTGCAGAAAGAACTGGGCGTCAAACTTCCGGAATGGGGCTTCAGCAGTTCTCCGCGCATCGTTGGACGGCAGCTGATTCTGGAAGCCGGGCGAGTCGTCTCGTTCGACAAAACCAGCGGCGAGAAACTATGGCAGACCGAACTTCATGAAGCGGGCTACGGCTCGGCGGCTGTTTTTCGGCGCGATGAAAAAACGCTGCTCGCAACGCTGGATTGTAACGGACTGAGGATTATTGATTCGGCCGATGGGGCAGAGATTGCATTCGCTGAATGGAAATCCCCGTACAAAACCAACGCCACAACGCCCATCGTGGTGGGTGACGACATCTTCATTTCGACCGGTTACAAAATCGGATGTGCGTTGTTTCGGCTTCAGGACAAATCACTGACGCAGGTTTATAAAAACACCGATATGCGAAACCATTTTAATAATTCTATTCTGCACGACGGATGGCTCTACGGTTTCGATGGCGATTCCCATAACGGTCGCAATGTGACTTTGAACTGCATTCAGTTTGAGTCCGGAAAACTTGCATGGAAGCAACGTGGCCTGGGCTGCGGCTCGCTTCTTTTTGCTGACGACAAGCTGATCATTCTGTCCGAAAACGGAACACTTGTGATGGCCACCGCCTCATCCGCGGGTTACACGGAACTTGCGCGATCGGCTTTTCTGGAAGGTCGCTGCTGGACCGCTCCTATGCTGGCCAACGGAAAACTCTACGGACGAAATGCAGACGGGAAACTAGCCTGCGTAACGCTGCCAAAGCGGCCATAGTCACCCCATGCGGCATGGTCCCGTCTGTCAGATCAACACAACAGACGCTCGCATGGCGACCTGTTCTGAAAGGCGTCCAGTGAATCACTGGGTCCACGAAAGTGTTTCCGTGTCGAGAGGGCCTACTCGGCAGGTATCGCAAGGACAAAGACAAAAATCGCAGCGCCTTCACCCTCTCTGCGCAAGTGTGAAAGTCATTTGGCCAACCGCACGTCCTTGCCCCCCACGGGCTGAAGGTGGCCGACAGGCCGGATGAGGGCGCTTACATGGCAGGCATCGAGAGAACAAAGGCGAAAATCGCAGCGCCCTCGACCCCGCACCGAAGAAGCATCAACCACAGCGAGAGCTCCACGAATCGACGGATCTAAAACAAATCGTTGCGCCGGAGAAAAAAGCTACAGAGTTCTTCACCGCAAAGAATCCAACGTCATTCAACAACTCCGATTTTCTAAAAAGTTCGAATCGCCCTTAAATCGGTTCTGTTCGCTGCAATCCATTCACCTGCGCTGCGCAACCTGCATGAGGAACTCCTATTGAGGAGGAAATCTCCACAACAAAATCACGGCTTCTCCGGAACACGGATCTCGCGGCCGGTTATCGAGTCCACCGTCAGATTCAGCTGTTCGTCGGAATGCACGAAGAAGACAAAGCCGTTGAACATTTCGTCTACTGTCTGAAGTCTGTAGCCGACCGTTCGAGCTGGGACCGGGTTGTAGGGATTGAAGGCGGAGTTATCAAAGTGAGCCACCGCTTCAATTGTGGTTCCTGCGGGCAGTTTTTTATCGCCAGGCTTTAGCTCATATCCCAGTTGCCATTCAAAGTTGTAGTTGGGAATTCGAAGCAGGGTCTCCTTCTGCTGGCCGGAAACGTCGGCAAAGAACGTCATGTCTTTCCGCGGACATGCATATGCGTAAACATGCCCAGCAGATCAATATCCCGCTCCATTTTGCGAGACGCACGGACTTCATACGCGCCGTCGCAGGGAGAAATTTTGAAGCGCGGGTCCGGCAGAAAATGAGTCAATCGCTTCTGCACGGTGCGACGCGGAAATCGCAGGCCGATGGAAATGCGGCAGCGTTCTGGTTTGCCTGTGGTCGGTAAGCGCACGGTGAACCGCAGGGTCGGTTTTAGCCGCCTAGGTTTTTTCGCTTGGAGGATTTTTGGAGGCGGGAGCGTTTTCTTTCTACTTGTCGGATGTCGTCGATCTGCCAGCGGTGTTTCGGGTTGTTCTTGAGCCAGGCGTCGGGCAAGAGGTCACTCAGGTCGGGTGGTTTGTCTGACGCGGTGATGGCCGCCATGCGGATAGGGAGTTCCTTC
>Ga0209702_10008232_pt1 | contig 12262 bp, 13 predicted proteins | sample FRY01_FD_187210 | JGI IMG/M metagenome (GOLD analysis project Ga0209702, IMG submission 187210) | Freshwater microbial communities from Lake Fryxell liftoff mats and glacier meltwater in Antarctica - FRY-01 (SPAdes) (version 2) | ecosystem: Environmental > Aquatic > Freshwater > Ice > Glacier... | reverse complement strand
AATTGCACCACCAACAAACCAGATGTCTGCCTTTCGTGCAACATGTTTGCGCTGTGCATCAAAACCCATCCTTTTAGTATCGCGCCTGAATCACTATTACAAACGACTCATCTTTGATTCTCCTCATGAGTAGCGTGGAAGTCGTGCGTCGAATACTTCTTGCGATAATCATCGTCAGTGGGGTGTCGTTATGGAGCAGTGCATCGATGGTGGCTGGCGAGACAACCACGACATCAACTGTTCCACTTGCTCCGTTAGCAACATCAACTACGTCGACATCAACAACGTCAACAACATCAACGACAACCACGTTGCCATCAGCAGTCACCACGATTCCACAAGGCTGCGAGTTTGCTCCGGTGGCTCAGGCGGTGTTTATCGGCACACTCGCTACGGTCGATCCAGTTGCCGCAGTGTTCACGGTAACCCAGGTACGCGCCGGCTCGCTTGAGGGCTATATCGACAACAGCAACAAGGTAGAAGTTCGCTACGGCTCAGACGTGAAGTATCTGACAGTTGGATATTCCTACATCGTTGGCGTGGAGACTGACAAAATCACGCTCAAATTGTCCTCCACAATTCGTGATAAAGCCGAACTATTTGGCGGAGCAGAAGTAGCAGGTTCTAATCAGCGTTGCCCCACATTTGAAGTTGCTGCGCGCACTTTGCATATCAATGGCGCAGCAATTGACTCAGGAATATTCGTCAAGTTTTTTGATCAACCGTTGCGCTTGCTAGCCACATTTATTGTGCCACCAGCACTTGTATTGCTCGCCTTGCTTGGTCTTGTGTGGTTCCGCCGCGGAACTAGGCGATAAAAGCAGCGTTGGCTAGTGCGCGCAGTTCTGTTACTGCATGGCCTAGGCCTTTAGGGTCGCGATATAACGCGCTACCTGCAATCAGAACGTTTGCTCCTGCTCGTGCGGCGCCGGCAATTGTTGTCGGCGAAATTCCACCATCGACTTCAACATGGACCGTGTCGCCTAGGCCGTGTTTGGTAATCATGTCGCGCACTTGACGAATTTTGGGTTCCATGGTTGCGATATAACTTTGCCCACCAAAGCCAGGGTTCACTGTCATGACCAACACCATGTCAATCAGGTTTAGAACATTTTCAATAACGCTCGCGGGCGTGTGAGGGTTAAGTGCTACTGCTGCTGTTGCGCCCATAGAACGAATATTTTCAAGTGTTCGGTGCAAGTGTGTGCATGCCTCTGCGTGAACAATTAAGCGCTGGCATCCAGCCTCCACATACCGTTTGGCCATCACATCGGGGGTCAGCACCATCAGGTGGGCTTCGAAGGGAAGCGACGTGTATGAGCGGGCAGACGCAATGACGTCGGGGCCAAAAGTGAGGTTGGGAACAAACTGGCCATCCATCACATCCCACTGAATAAGGTCGACGCCGGCTTCGTCAAGAGCTTGAATTTCTTCACCAAGCTTGGAAAAATCTGCAGGAAGGACAGAAGGGGAGATAAGAACAGGCAAGGTCACGCCTTTTACCCTAGTCACACAGCCGTTCACTCTGGCGTGGCAATACGCTGTGGCGGTGACAAATCTGCATTCAGTCCGCATTGAAAAACTCGTCGCTGGTGGCGATGGCCTGACTCGAATGGACGACGGCCGAGTTGTCTTTGTCCCAGGAGTCCTGACTGGTGAACTTGTACAAATCGAGTTGGCTGAAGAGCGCAAGGATTTTGGACGCGGAAAATTGATCAGCGTCACAGAGCTATCAGATCATCGCCGTGTACCGCCGTGTCCCCACGTAGAGCAGCGGTGCGGTGGCTGCAATTGGCAACATATTGATCGTCGTATTCAAGGCCAAGCAAAGTTGGCCATTGTCGTCGAAGCATTTGCTCGTACTGCGCGGATGGAAGTTGATCCACAGTTGCGCCGACTCACCGAAGATGCACGGCGCACCACTGTGCGCATGGTGTCAGACGATGATGGAGTACTCGGGTTTCGCATGGCAGAGTCACACGACATCGTGCCAGTGTCCAATTGCATGGTCGCTCATGATCTCATTAACCAATTTATTTCTTCGCCGGTACTTGACGGCGCTGGTGAAGTCACCATTCGAGTCGGTGCACGCACAGGAGATGTTGGCGTGTGGGCTCACGAAGGATCGTTAGCAAAAGGACTTGCAGCAGGAGTAAAAACTGGCGAACGCTCCACCATCACAGAGATGATCGGTGACCATAAGTTCAAAGTGTCAATGGGTTCTTTCTTTCAGTCATCCCCAGAAGCTGCAGAACTAATTATTGATTCCGTGTCACGTCGTTTGGACAAACTTGGAGTCAGCGGTGGAATGTTGGTGGATGCCTACGGTGGTGTCGGTCTGTTCTCCCTAGCGTTCTCATCCAGGTTCGATGAGTTGATGCTTGTTGAGTTGTCTGAATCAGCCTGCAAAGACGCTGTTCGTAACTTGGCCGACTGCGCTGCAGTGATCGAACAAGCAAGCATGGACCAGTGGGATTCGTGTGATGCAGATGTCGTTATTGCTGATCCATCGCGTCACGGTCTCGGAAAATATGGCGCCGCTGCAATTATTGATACAGGTGCTGACACAGTGATTCTCGTAAGTTGTGACCCTGTTGCAGGTGCTCGCGACGCCAAGTTCCTCGTTGATGCTGGTTACAAGATCAGCGAGATCGAAGTTCTTGATATCTTTCCTGAGACACATCATGTCGAAATGGTGACGTCTTTTACCCGCTAAACAATGCCTGAAACGGAGCACATGATGACTGCACAGGATTGGGCTCGGCCCGTTGTATATTTCGAAATCAGGGCCCGAGACATTGATTTTCTTGCACCGTTCTACAAAGAGATGTTCAACTGGAACATCTCAGACGGATCATTGCGATCAATTCCTGCTGGTATCGGAGGACCAGAAAATGGCATTGGTGGGCACATCCGTCAAGATGCCAAGAGTGGCGTCACGCTGTACATCCAAGTAAAGAACCTCGATGATTCACTGGAAAAAGCAGTAGCACTTGGCGCAACGGTGACATTGGCTCGACTACAAATTCCCGGTGGAGCAACCCTTGCTGCAATCACCGACCCAGAAGGAAACCCCATCTCGCTTGTGCAGCAATAATTTTTAAAGCAGTGAATACACCGTGGTGGAACTGCTTGACCAATTGATCGCCGCTTTCCATTCGTGTACCAATGCATCTGAAGAGCCAAGGTATGCGCTGTCTGCCTGCTCGTTGGTGCCAAATAAGGTAACTACAACGCACAGACCATCTTGTGTTCGTGCCGTGGTTCTGCGGGCAAGACCAGGCCGATTGAGATAGCACCATTCCTGCATTCGTTCATCGAGGCTCCGAAAATCAGGTGCCGATATTTCATCAACCAAGCCAAAGGTATGAATTTCAAGAACTGCCATAATGACCTCCGTTGGACAGGCATGAAACCCAAACACTACAAGGCTCACACGACGGTGAACTGCACGATGGGCCCACAATGGGCACGGACTTATCGTTTTGGGACTCGTTCACTTAGCCCAGAGTCCGCACAAAACCCAGGGCGGTTCAAAGCCCCGCCGAGTACATCAGCATCATGCCAACACCCGCGATGATCCAAAGTAAGAAGTACTCAAACGGAAATGTGTTCTCAACGATCCAGTAAATGAACGGAAAGATGACAAGACCTGGCGTTGCAAAAATTGCTATAAGAATTCCAAAACCACCGAGCCAATCGACCCACGTAATCAACCACATCAACCAAAGAATGAAACTGGATAATATCCAGACGGCAAGGCCAGTAAGACCTAGTCCAGTCTTTGCAATGCCTTTTATTGAGAACCGCATACCGTTAATCATTCCATAGTGCGGTTTGGCTGGGTTCGATTCACAATGCGAAAACAATGGGAAGCAGAACCAGACAGGTCATGACAGTAGTGCGCCCTCTGGGGATCTAACCCAGAAGATAAAAAATGAAACCCAAACACTGCAAGGCTCACACGATGGTGAACTACGAAATGGGCACACAATGGGCACGGACTTGTCATTTTGGGATTCATTCACCTAGTGAAACCTGCAGTGTTCTTTATCTCACAACCAATGTGGTAGTAATGGTTGTTCTTTGGAGTCAAAATGGCATTAGGTCGTAAAAAAGAAGATACAGAAGATACGGGTGGCAGATATTTTGTAGAAAACGTGCCTGTGATGATGTCTGGCAAGAAGCTTCTTCAGTTAAGGCTGGACAAGGGTGATGAAGCAGGCTGGAAATTAGTTAAACTTGTTTACTCAGACAAGCATGGCTGGATTCTCATTGTGTGGGATCGCTCTTAGCGAGCATCCTTAACCGAATAGATCTAGTACAAATTGCAGCATTTTTGGTAGCGAACTAACTCCCCGAGACTTTCTTGGTCTCCCTTATCTGAGATTTCAACAGAACAGCCTTCTAGTTTTTTGTCCTGGCTCTAAACACCCCGAGCAAGCGTTTATGGTCTATATCCCAAACAGCCCAAACTGGGCGCATTAGGTCAGCTCTGGCTGTTTCACGCTGTGTCGGGCGCTATCTAAGTCTTTCGGGGATAACAGATAAAAGGGGTCGGGGCATAAAGCGTTCCCAATCCAAAAAACTGCTGCGGGAGTCGTTTGAGAGCTACTAGAGGACGGGTAAAGATGAGTGTTAGTTTTTGTTCATGAGAAAGATTTTTATAGTTTTCAGTGTGGCAGTATTCATCTGTACAACAACTGGAATGGCTCAAGCAGCGCCAACCGTGACTAAGTACAAGAACTGCACAGAACTGCGCAAGCAGTATCCAAAGGGTGTTGCCAAGACTAAGAAAGCAGCGAAAGCAGCGGGCGCTAAATACTCACCATCGGTCTATGCAGCTAACGCCAAGATGGATAGGGACAAAGACGGAGCGGCCTGCGAAAAATAGTTAGGAACTTTCTGCATCCTAATTAACGACGGTTATTGGTTTTAGTAAGAGTCGGGGTCTTGGATGGCTGCCTGTCGATGTAAGTTATTAGTTAGTGACCCGAACAACCGCCAATATGAGGATTGCCACATGGCGTAAATGGACAGACCTCCCCCTCCTCGTTCTGGCGGTTGGGAGCATTCCTTTGCTTCTGCTGGAATTGGTCTCTGACCGCCTGACCAACTCAGATAGAAACTTCCTCTTAGGCGTCAACATTGTGCTTTTAGTTGCCTTCACCATTGACTACGGAGTCAAATTCTTTTTTAGTAAGTCGCGCATCCAATATGTCAAGTCTGAATGGTTGAGCCTGCTAATTATTATTGCCCTGTTATTGGCACTGTTGCCCGCGTTGGGTTTCTTAGGTGTACTTCGTGGTGCACGCGCGATGCGTGGAATTAGCACGATTTTACGAGTTGTTGGAATAGTGGCTATGTCACGCACCAAGGGACGCGAACTTCTCAAGAAGCGCGCCGCTTCCATGGCATTTGGATTTGCTGGCTTTACTCTCGTCACTTCAGCAGTCGCATTTACGCTGGCTGAGGACGTCGGCGAATCCGGTCGAATCAACTCCTTCTTTGACGCACTCTGGTGGTCAGCAGCAACCATCACAACAGCTGGATACGGCGATATCTATCCGGTGACAGCGACTGGACGAATCATTGCTGTTTTCACTATGGTCGTTGGAATCAGCACTTTGGCAGTTGTTACAGCCCGAATTGCTCAATTCTTGATTCAAAACGATTCAGAAGAAGAGCAACAAATCGATAGATAAAACTTTCACCGCGCATGGCGACTAAATGAATCCGACAATTTTGACTGACCACGCCTCTCGGTGAAGTAAGTAGGCGCCCAAGATTTATTTATCTTGCCGGTTCCTGCTTACATTGTTCCTGAAATATTGCAACGATTAAACACTCGGCGCCCAGACCCATGCGAGCACGATCAACCGGCGTAAAACCAAGAGCCGACAAGTTTTGCGTAATCATCTTCTCTAAGAAGCGATGACTCTGCAGAACTGATTGCAACACGTTTGGGTGCAGCAATCAACGCACACAAAACGTCACAACAAAATGGGCACGGAATGGGCACGGAACTAGACAATCAGGCACTATTTTCAGCGAACTACACGAACAATCAAATAATGGAAACCCAACAAAACAATGGGAAACAGAACCAGACAGGCCATGCGAATAGTGCGCCCTCTGGGGATCGAACCCAGGACCTGCGGATTAAGAGTCCGTTGCTCTACCAGCTGAGCTAAAGGCGCGTTATGTGCTTGGTCATCCTAGGCGAACACGAGGCGTGTACCAAAGGTGAGATGCATAGCAATGCTGGGTGAGGCTGGCACCGATTTCTCGATGCCAGCAACACTCGTGGGGTGAACGAGGGGTCTCGAACCCCCGGCCTCCAGGATCACAACCTGGCGCTCTAACCAACTGAGCTACGCCCACCATGTGGACTAACAGTGTGCCATGTATGTGGGGTTCTCCCAACTCCTTATTGGGTTTGGCGAGTGGTCAGCCAGGGTGATCAAAAATCGAGTAGGCTGTTAGAAACCGTCAAACGGGGTGATACAAATGTCAGCGACGAATCCAACGTTGCACCACAACTTGGCAGACAGAGCCAAGGAAATAACGCGACGTGAGTTGCAAAAATATGCCGAGAGAACCACTGGTTCTCAGAAAGCAACCGCGAGGGCCAAACAGGTGCTCCCTCTCGGAGTCCCATCCAGTCTTCAGTATTACGACCCACATCCAATTGTGGTTCGCCATGCTCAGGGCGCGCAGATGGAAGATGTTGACGGCAATGTCTATATCGATTACAGCATGGGTTTTGGCGCTTTGTTCGCCGGCCATGTGAACCCAATTGTTCGCACTGCAATCGAAAAACAACTAGATCATGGCACGTTGTATGTCACGCCATCTGAAATAACCGCTGATGTTGCTGAATTGCTAGTGCAGCGATTTAAGTTGCCTCTGTGGCGGTTTACGAACTCAGGAACAGAAGCAACGATGGACGCTATTCGCGTTGCTCGCGGTGCAACTGGACGCGACAAAATTGTCAAAGTTGAAGGCGGCTATCACGGTCATCACGACACGGTGATGGTGTCAATGAAACCATCGCTCGAGTTTGCTGGACCGTCAGATAATCCAATTCCTGTTGCAGCTACTGCAGGTGTTGCGAAGTCTGCGATCGCAGACACCATTGTTATTCCGTATAACGATGCCGATGCGTTAGAGCGCGCGCTTTCCCGTAACGATGTTGCTGCATTTATTGTTGAACCAGTGTTAGAAAATATTGGAATTTGTTTGCCAGAGCAGGGTTACCTCGAAGCAGTTCGTCGGATCACCCGCGAGCACGGCACGATGCTTATTTTTGATGAAGTAAAGACTGGTATTACATCAAGTTGGAGCGGAGCATCTGGAGTCCTTGGCGTCACGCCAGATCTTATTTGTCTTGCAAAAAGCATTGGTGGTGGTTTACCGCTTGGTGCTTTTGGTGGATCTTATGAATGTATGGAGCAGATCACCAATGGCCGTGTTGTTCACTTGGGTACCTACAACGGAAACCCACTTGTAATGGCTGCTGCACATGCAGTGTTGTCTGAAGTGTGCACGTTGGAAGTTACAAACACGACAATTGCCCGCAACACAATGTTGGTGAATGCATGTTCAGACATCATTCACGCCGCAGGACTACCTGCCCACACGGTGCAGTTTGGCGCCAAAGGATGTGTTACTTGGGCAGAGGAGCCAATTCGAAATTATCGTGACTACAAGGCGACAGACTTTGATGTGGCTTTTGCGCAGTGGATTCATGGCATCAACCGCGGCGCTCTCTTGCCGCCAGGCCTTGATGAGCAGTGGCTAATCTCAGTGATGCACACAGACGAAGAAGCACTTCGTTATGCATCAATCTTTGGAGAATTTGTTGACGAGCTCACTGCATAGTCAGAAAAGACCAGCTCTACCCGTCATGGTGGTGCGTGGACTCACGCATCGGTGTGCATGGTGTGGCGGACGTGGGGCGTTTTTTACTTCGTGGTACATAAAAACCGAACGTTGCCAAACCTGCGGATTGACATGGGCGCGTGGTCTACAAGGTTTTGAACTCGGTGCTGCCACTATGGGAGTTTTTCTGACATTCGGGTCAATCATTTTTTGGATGATCGCTGCAGTTTCATTTGGTGTTGCACTTATTCCACTGCTTGTTGTTGCGGCGGTATTGGCTGTGTCTGTGCCGACATTGGGGTATCCACTCACGTATACGGTGTGGTTTGCGATTGATCTCAAAATTCGGGCTCCGCAGCCAGATGATTTTGCCGCCGCTCAGGCATTTTTGGAGCACAAGGCCACATCGTCTCAGACCTGATTGCTGAATCCTGGCGGTTCCGGGAGTGAATGTGGGCGGTCCACATGAAAATGTTGCGACAATGCTTGACCGAACAGGTGTTCGTAGTTACAGTGTTGTTGTTCGAACACACCCATTCCCTAATGTCATCAATCCACCACAAATCGCTGGCGGAGAACCCGAAAGGCAGACACCAATGTCAACACCAACTCCAGACCGCGCAAAGGCTCTAGACGCAGCCCTTGCCCAAATCGACAAGCAGTACGGCAAAGGCTCCATCATGCGGATGGGCGAAAAAGGATCCATGACAGTTGGAACCATTTCAACGGGCGCATTGTCTCTCGACCTTGCTCTCGGTGTGGGTGGTTTACCCCGCGGTCGAGTGGTCGAGATCTACGGTCCTGAATCCTCAGGCAAGTCCACTTTGGCGATGCATGTTGTTGCTGAGGCCCAACGCAATGGTGGGATCTGTGCATATGTCGATGCTGAACATGCAATGGATCCTGCTTATGCAAAGGCAATCGGAGTCGATATTGATCAACTACTGATCTCCCAGCCAGACACAGGAGAGCAAGCACTCGAGATCGTCGACATGCTGATCCGTTCTGGTGCACTCGACGTCATTGTTATTGACTCAGTTGCTGCGCTTACTCCTCGTGCAGAAATTGAAGGCGACATGGGCGATAGCCACATGGGTCTGCAGGCACGATTGATGAGCCAGGCACTGCGCAAAATCACTGCCAACCTCAACAAGTCCGGCACGGTGTGTATTTTTATTAACCAATTGCGCGAAAAAATTGGCGTTATGTTCGGCTCGCCCGAAACAACACCTGGTGGTCGTGCGTTGAAGTTTTATTCGTCAGTACGTCTTGATATTCGTCGGATCGAATCGATCAAAGATGGTGCAGAAATTGTTGGTTCACGTACACGAGTCAAAGTGGTGAAAAACAAAGTGGCTCCGCCATTTCGCCAAGCTGAGTTCGACATCATGTTTGGACATGGCATTAGCCGTGAAGGCTCCTTGCTCGATCTTTCAGTCGAGATGGATATTGCCAAGAAATCTGGTGCTTGGTACACCTACGAAGGTGAACAGCTTGGCCAGGGTCGTGAAAATTCTAAGAATTACCTCCGTGACCATCCTGAGATCATGATGGAAATGGAAGTAAAGATTCGTAATGCTGCTGGGCTTAATGGAGCCCTAGAAGAAGAATTTTCCGACAAAGATGAACAGCCGATCAATCTCGACTGACCTTTGGTCCCCACACAATTGAGCTGCCACTCGTCAAGGGCCGGATTCCGAATATGGGGTTTGGCCCTTGTGTTACGGTGGTTGAAAATATTTTGTTTTTTCGCTGGAGGATGAGATGAAAAGAATTTTCACTATTTTGGCGATGGTGGTGGCTTTGCTAGGAATCACCTCGAGTCCCGTTTTGGCTGGTCCACCACCGGATGCTGGTATGCCTGATCAGAGCTCCCATGATGCGGTATCGACACAGTTTTCCTCATGGGCCAGTATCCCTGGTGGAGTGGCAGCGCGTCCGTATGTCACTGCCTTATCCGTGATCAACAATGGTGTGTCAACCCCGGTCATCACAAATGGAACAGCAGCTACAGAATTGTCAGTTCCTGTCGGTCGAATTTCTGTGTCAATTGCTCCAGCTAACTTATGTCCACCTGGACAGACTCCAGCAGCGGGTTCGTGTTACGCAACGCCCAACAGAATCGGAGTCACAGTTGGCTATCAAATCCAACCGGGACAGATGGGTTACGACTTCAATAATCCGTCACGTCCACTACTGACACCAGTCACTGCTGATACTGAATTCGATATCACACTGAGCTTAAACACTTTGGGTAAAACATTGCGGTGGACATGGGCAAACGGAATAGCGACGTATTGGAATACAACAAACTTGGGAACCGATACTGCAACCCTACGTATTCGCCTCAAGCCCGCATTGAGCCCACTCGTGTTGTCTGGTTCACAGCAGGTGGGGTGTACGCAGGTTCCTGTAATGGCATGCCAGTACACCCAAAACACTCATGAAACTTTGAGTGCAACCTTTGTGCTGAGTCTTGATGAGACATTGGATCCCATCTTTACTGGTGCACTTTTTTCCAGCACTCGCTCCTACATGGGTTCATTAATGACATCTCCTGGCCAGTCTCCTCAAATGACTTACGGAGTTTCGGCACCCAAAACATGGAGCGACGGAAGTGAAAACGTGGCTCAGATGAGTGCTGTGCTCAGTGATGCAGCCCTGCTTAATTTCTATGGGGCAACTGCCGATGTTGCAGGAACAATGGAGTTTCAAACTAATGCTCTTAACTTGACCCGCACCGATGGAGGCACTCAGGGGGCCATTACGTGGACGCGATGGACAGTTGATCAACAAGGCATCGATGGCTGGCTGATCACGATTCCTGATATTAGATTTGCAATCGGTGGCGATTCAGGTGGCGGTTCGGGCGGTTCGGGCGGTTCGGGCGGCGGTTCTGGTGGTGGTACTGGCGGCGGTTCCGGTGGCGGCTCGGTCGGCGGAAGCGGCGCAGTGAGCAGTTTTGCAGCGTCGGTATCACCGGCCACATTTAAAGTCAGTCAGAAGACGAAGTTATCGTTGTCAAGTCGAAAAGTTGGCGCGAAAACCCTGATCACATTGCAAGCAAGTGCTGCTGCATGTGCCAAATACACTTGCAGATTGACGGTGAAAAGTATTACCTCGGTGTATGACTCCGCTAGTAAGTCGCTGGGAAAACCCACGGTGCTACGCAAATCAAAAACGATTCGAATCAGCATTTCTACCAAAGCATCTTCAGGCCAGCGCCTAGCGACACTTCTGCAGGCAAAAAAGGCCGGTAAATGGGTGTATGTGTCATCTGGGGTTACTAAAGCCAAGACGTAGCGCGTCGTCGGTTCGCTAGCCTTTCAAGAGTGACACCACCGCAGCCTTCGACATATGTTGTGCGCACCTTTGGGTGCCAAATGAATGCCCACGACTCCGAGCGTATTTCTGGCCTGCTTGAAGCAGATGGTTTACAGCGCGCCGAGGATGAAGATGCGGCCGATGTGGTGGTGTTGAATACATGCTGTATTCGAGAGAATGCCGATAACAAGTTGTACGGAACGCTTGGTCATCTCAAAACATGGAAAGATGCCAAAGAAGGTCGACGCATTGTTGTTGGTGGTTGCTTGTCGCAAAAGGATAAAGACATCGTGCAAACGCGTGCACCGTGGGTTGATGTTGTTATGGGTACGCACAATGTGCATCGAACAGTTGATCTTCTTAAACAGTCAATTACCAATGGTCCGATCACTGAAATTTTGGAACAAGCCGTTCTTGATGATCACACACTGTTTCCAAGCGCCATGCCAGCTCGTCGGAGTACGTCTTTCAATGGGTGGGTGACGATTCAAATCGGCTGTGATAACACGTGCGCCTACTGCATAGTTCCTGCTGTTCGAGGTAAAGAAATTAGTCGGCCGTTTGCCGACATTATGGGTGAAGTGGAGACTCTTGCTAGCCAAGGTGTTAGTGAGATCACGTTGCTGGGTCAAAATGTCAATAGTTTTGGGCGCGATTTGTCTCTTGCAGAAAGAAAAGAACGTGGTGAAGGAAGTCTTTCGCCAAAGTTCGCACAGCTCTTACGTGATGTAGGCAGCGTAGTAGGAGTGCAACGAGTGCGCTATGTGAGCCCGCATCCAAAAGACATGAGGCTTGACGTATTGCAAGCGATGGCCGAAACGCCTGCTGTTTGTGAGCACTTGCATTATCCGCTCCAATCGGGATCTGATCATGTTTTAGCACTGATGCACCGTGGCTATACAGCGCAGCGATATCTCGAGCGACTAGCCGATGCGCGACGATTAATGCCAGACATGGCGGTGACGAGCGACATTATTGTCGGCTTTCCTGGGGAGACAGAAGAAGATTTTGTGCGCACGATGGAAGTGGCAGCAGCTGCCGAGTTTGATTCTGT
>Ga0209702_10008230_pt1 | contig 12268 bp, 20 predicted proteins | sample FRY01_FD_187210 | JGI IMG/M metagenome (GOLD analysis project Ga0209702, IMG submission 187210) | Freshwater microbial communities from Lake Fryxell liftoff mats and glacier meltwater in Antarctica - FRY-01 (SPAdes) (version 2) | ecosystem: Environmental > Aquatic > Freshwater > Ice > Glacier... | reverse complement strand
TCACATGCTTTACAATTTTGGAGGTCTTTCATACGACCAAACTGTTGTGCTGCGTTTACTGAGTGTTGGTAATACAGTGTCTTGATACCAAGCTTCCATGCATATAAGTACAATGCGTTGATCTCCTTGACAGGTGTTTCTGGGTTGATGGCAAGGTTGAGTGACTGTGCTTGGTCAATAAATGCTTGACGTGTCGCAGCTTGATCCAACAATACTTTTTGATCTGTTTCTTGAAATGTCTTGAAGACATCTTTTTCTTCGTCAGTGAGGATATCTAGGTGGAGGACTGATCCATCGTTGTCACGGATACTATGTCGTACGTCTTTGGTGTTTTGTCCTTTGGTTTCTAAGAGTTTTTCGAGGAATGGGTTTCTGATCGTTACTTTGATCTTCGCGATATCTTTTACATAACAATTGGACCATACTGGTTCGATACCTTGGGATACTTGTCCGAGGATAAACGCTGATGACGTTGTCGGTGCGATAGCCAGGAGTGTAGTATTTCTTCTTCCGTATCCTTTGAGTACTTCTGGTTCTCCGTATTCTTTAGCCATCTGTTCAGATGCTTGGTATGCTCTATCTTTGATGCGTTTAAATATCTCGACATTGAGTTTTGCAGCTTGTTTGGAGTCGATAGGGATCATACGGTCTTGTAACAATGAATGTCGCCCCAATACTCCCAATCCAAGTGCTCTGTTTTCTTTGGCAAAGGTATGTGCTCTTTCCATGAAGGTGAAACATTGTCTTTTACGAGGATCTTCATGATCACGGAGTTCTTCAAGTTTTAAGATGAAGTCTTCCATCACTGCGTCCAAAAAGTAGGTCAATGTTTCGACTGCATCAGTATCTTTCCATTTGTCGTAGTGGAGAAGGTTGATAGATGATAAACAACAGACAAATGATCGTCTTTCATTGGATGGTAGCATGATTTCTGTACACATGTTGCTGGCGTATATTTTGTGTCCTTTATCTTTGTAGACGTCTACGGTATCTCTGTTGGCTGTGTCGCTAAACATGATATATGGATATCCCATTTCGTTTCTTCTTTGGATGACTTTTGCCCAGATAGCTCTTTTATCTGCATCTCATTCTTCCATTTCTTTGAGCCACTTGTCTGTAACGGTAACTCCGTGTGTCATCTTTTGGATTTCGTTTCCTTCTGTTCCGATTTTCAAAAATTCTTCTATATCTCCATGTTCTACTGGCAAGTATGGTGAAACATGTCCACGACGTACTGCTCCTTGACTCACAACATTCAACAATCCTTCAAATAACTGCATAAAGTGTACTGATCCTGATGATGTTCCATTATCTTTAATGTTTGATCCACGAGCACGTAGGTCTCCGAAAAATGCCGATGTTCCTCCTCCATATTTACTCATCATTCCAATCTCTGCTTGTGTGTAGAGGATTTGCCCCATATCATCAGCAACAAACGATCCGAAACAACTAATAGGCAATCATCTCTCTAGTCCAAAGTTAGACCATACTGGTGATGCGAGTGAGTAGAATCATTGAGCCATATAGTCATAGAACTTGTCAGAAAATCATGGTTTTTTAAGGAGTTTTTCTGCATAATTTCCGATTTCTCTTATTCTTTCTTCTGCAGTGACACCTTCTTGGAGGTATCCTTTATTCAAAAAATGTCTTGAGTTGTCATTGAGCCAGTACATGGTTATTTAGTATGTGAGGAAGATAAAGTTTTTGTTTCTTAGTCGTTATTGTGTCGTCATTCTCAGGAGTGTAGCGACCGAAGAATCCATATTGTCTATATTATTTTCTGGATACTTCGCGTCGCTTAGGATGACGAGAATTATTCTTGGTTGGTATGTGGTCTTAGAATAAGTCGTCAACGGTGATACTTTTGCTACGTTTGTTGTAGTTGATTGAACGTTTTACGAAGAAATCTCCATGCTTGGTTGCGATAATTTCATCATCAAATCGTTCTGTTTTTTCTAAGAGTGATTCGTTGATGTCAAAGATCGCCTGCATACCAATACTTTTGAGTGAGTTATTGAGTCTATTTTTGATGAACTCCATGATGACTGCTTTTGGCAAAAACTCTAGTTCACCTTCTTCGAGTATTCGATCTACTACCTTTGCTTCTCCTTCGAATGCTGCGCGACATGCATCATATATTCTTGTTTCGAGTTCTGTGTCAAATCGTTCTGGATGTTCTTGTTTGATGAGTTTGATAATTTCGATACCGAACAATCCATGTATTTGCTCTTCTTTGGATGTGGCTTCGACAGCGTTGGAGATTCCTTTGAATATATTTTTGAACTTATTGAATGACATGATGATCAAGAACTGAGAGAAGAGTGATACATGCTCGATAAACAATGAGAACAATAATACCGCAAGTGCGTATTCTCTATTGTCTTCGCTCTTGGCTGTCTTGAGCGATCATTCGAGGTATTTTACTCTTTGCAGTAAGACTGGCATCTGAGTTATTTTTTCAAATTCTTCGTTTAGTCACAATATTTCTAGAAGATGTGCATAGGCGTCCATATGACGTACTTCACTTTCTGCGAACGTGAATCCTACAGCAGCAATTTCAGGTTTTGGCATTTTTTTGTAGATATCTCCCCAAAATCATTTTACCGTCACTTCAATCTGTGCGATAGCAAGCATGGTATGTTTGATGGCATGTCTTTCTGCTGCGTTGATGTTTACTTTGAAATCATGGACATCTGCGGTGTAGTTGAATTCTGTATGTACCCAGTATGAATGTCTTACTGCGTTGACGTATTCGTATAGTTCTGGGTATTCATATGGTTTAAGATTGATTCTTTTTTTGAAAATATCTCTTTTTCTCATAGCAGCCCTCTTTTCTCTGTAGAGGATATATGCTTTTGCGACTTCATATTTGTTGTATTTGATGAGATTTTTTTCTACTTCATCTTGAACAGTCTCTACTGTTATGACACTATCTTCTCCACGACTGTTTTGGATAGTTTCTAATTCTTGCAATACATCTGCAGCTATCGTCGCAACATCTTCTTTATCTGCCTGACATGCATCAAAAGCTTTCCCAATCGCTATTTGAATACGATTCATATCAAATATTACGATGTTTCCGTTTCTTTTTCTGATCTGCACTATTGTTGTATTTCCTGTATCTTGCGGCAGCTTGATAATGCTCGTACGAAATTGTGTCAATTCTCCATTTTTTTTCTCTGTAGTGTTCATCTTTATCTCTAACGAAAAGTAAATGTTTTTTGTGACTTTCTACTATATGTTGTGTTTGCTTGTTTTGGTTTGTACTATATGTTGTGTTCTGTGTATTATTATGTTGGATGGGTTTTCAAGAGAAAAACTGTTCGGAAATTTTATCTTTTTTGCCTTTGTGGGATTGTTTTTTTCTCAGAAAGAGGTTTACCGTGATGACTAAGACTGGTTGTGAAACATGGTATTTTCTAATGGTAGTTTATACCTAGCTTTTGTTTTAATTCGTCTAAAAAAGCTGCAATTTCTTTGTTTGCTTGCAGCTGTTATTTCTTCTCATATTGGTTTTTGGCGGGTTATTTTAAATCATACTTTGGAGAAAATCTTCTTTTTTGATGAATTTGACTTTGAGGGCAACCGGTTTCTCATATATTTCAGCCAATAACTTTTCTAAATACTGAATAGTATCTTGTTTTTGGAGGAGCATATTCGCCATACTGCTGATGGTAATCATATGTACAGTATTATTTTCAAATGACTGTATGTAGATATTGTCTGCGAGATTGTCTTTGAGTGATTGTTTATCTATTTTTCCCAGGAGTTGGCTTTTAACATTATCGAAGTTATTTGTATTGTTATCGGATTGTGTGTTGTGTGTTGGTTCTTCTTGTGTTGTATCTTCTTGTTGTGTCTGTTCATCATTTGTTGTTATAGGGTTCTGTCCTTTTTCTTCTGGTTTTTGTGTATCACTTTTTTCTGCTGGTTCTGGGTTGTTAGGTTTATTGTTTTTTTTTATTGTATTTGTCGGTTGTGATTGTGTTTTTTCTGGTTGTATTGATTGGGGTTGTTGTCCTGTTAGTAGCTTATTGAATGCTATTTTGTAGACGATAGCTGGATAGGGATAATATCTGATAGTACTGAGTATTTCACTACAACTTTGTGAAACTGCCAAATATCCATCTATATTTTCCATAAGATGTTTGTCGATATATTGGAGTAGTTGTTTGGCAAAATTGTATAGATCAATCCCATCCTCTTGCAGACGATCTACTTGTGTAAATACATTTTCTCTGTCTTTTTTTTCTATACTTACAAGAAAATCTTGGACACGTTTTTCTGATGCGACTCATAGAAATTTACTCACGTTTGCCGTATCTATCGTTCCCAATATACTCACTTGATCCAAATATTTGACCGCGTCACGGACACAACCATCAGAAATGCCTGCTATGAGCCCAAGAGCTTCTTGGTCATAAGGAAGGGATTCTTTGGTTGCGATGTTTGCAAGGTGTTCTATGATTTGTGGTTCAGAAACTTTCTTAAAATTGAATACTTGGCAACGAGAGATAATCGTATCTGGTACTTTATGAATTTCAGTGGTTGCTAAAATAAAAACTATATATTCTTTTGGTTCTTCGATAGTCTTCAAGAGTGCATTGAATGCTCATGTAGAAAGCATATGGACTTCATCTATCACATAAACTTTTTTCTTCAGCATGGTTGGAGGATAGGGAACTTTTTCAAGTATTTCTTCTCTGATATTGTCGACACCAGTATGTGATGCTGCATCGATCTCTATATAATCGAGCGTTGTTCCTTTATCTATTGCTAGGACGTTTGGATCATCAGGAAACGGGTTTCCTTGTTCGTCAATACTGATAGCATTGATTGCTTTCGCAAACAATCTTGCAGTAGAAGTTTTTCCTGTTCCTCTTGGTCCATAAAAAATATAATTATGACTATTGTTTTCGTGCTTTGCTATTTTTGCTTGGAGGATGTCGATGATGTGTGATTGACCGATAACATCTTGGAATGCTTTTGGGCGATATTTGTTTGCTAAAGACATAGAAATAATTGATTATGGTATATAAAATAGTCCTTCTTTTTATCCTTATGTTCTTCACTACGCGTTAGAATGATGTTCTCATACATCATACTATTACTTTGCTATTTTGCAATTGCTTTTGTGATGATATTATGTAATTATTTGTATAGTATTATTTTAGTTTGTTATGATTTGGTATGCATCAGCATCCTCTTTGGTACAGTGCAGATCCATCAGTAACTATTGGACAATTGAAGTCAGGAGATTATGTTTTTTCTGGAGAAACAACAGACGTTCATACTTGGATGGATACCCACAATGTTTCTGCTTGGGTTGCTGGGCAGCATGATTATTTTTATGGATTTGGTTTGATATCGAGTGCTCCGTATATTGTCTATGCGATGGGAGATACGTCACTATTGCGTCGTCCAAAGATTGCTATTGTTTGACCCAGAGCGATGACTGCCTATGGAGAGCAGGTCGTGACTTATATGTTTGATCATATTCCTCGTTATGATGTCGTGACAATCTCTGGTGGAGCTGATGGGGTTGATATGGCATGTCATCGTCTTTCTTTGGATAAAAATATTCCGACGATTGTGGTGTTGTGATGATGATTGCGTTATCTGTGGCAATCAGGAAGACAGTCGTTTTTTCAGAAAATTATTGATGCTGGATGATTGATACTATCAGAATTTAAACTCGATATGAAGCCGACAAATTATAGTTTTCCACAGAGAAATCGTATTGTTGCTGGTTTGGCAGATGCTGTCTGTGTACCTGAGGCTCGTGAAGGTTCGGGAAGCTTGATTACCGTTGATTTTGCTTTGAAAATGAAAAAGCCAGTCTATGGCGCGCCCAATAGTATCTTGAGTACCCAATCTGCATGATTGTTCCCGTACTTAGCTTCGGGAGAGATGAAATTGTTATATGATATGGATGTCTTGTTATCTAAATATTTTGTGTTGCATGATGCGAAGGTTGTCCAAACTCAACTATCTGTTGATTTAGATCCTGTACAGCAATCAATCTTGGCCTTGTGTATGGATGAATCGATATCATTGGATATGCTTATGCGTAAGGCGGATTTACAAATGACTGTTGTTTTAGAAGCATTGACGATGTTGGAAATGTATGGGCTTGTTTTTCAGCCTAATCCTGGTACATATCAATATGCACAAAGGATTGCAAAATAGATTGATATGTATATATCTACTGTATATTTTATGTTTACTCCTCTTTGTATGACGGAAAAATTTTCTCCTAAAAAATGATTTACTCTTGTGGAGATGCTTATAGTTATCGTTATTATTGGTATCTTGGCATCTGCCTTGATCCCCAGACTTTCGCAAGCAAGAGAAAGAGCTAATGATACTGCTCGTAAAGCACATATCCAAAATATTGCAACGGTATTGATCGCATATCAGATAGATAGGGGTAGTTATCCCACAACTCCCTGAACGATAGCTTCTCTTGAGGCTGGTTTGACTGCGGCATGATTGTCCAGTGTCCCTACTGATCCTGATGCAACAAGAAGTTTTTCTGGTATAGGTACACCTACGGCTTGTACGCCGAGTCAACCTGGACAATATATGTATACTCCTATTATAAAAAGAGGTATTCCAAATGCTTGATTTGCACTTATGGCGGGTACACAAACGGAGTGATGATCAAATTTTGTTTGGCAATCTTCGTATGCATGATCTGGTTATTTTGGTGGATGTATCAATTCTAATGTAAGTTTTAATGCTATTCCTGAATGTCAAATATTTACCAATGGAACAACAAGCCTTGCTGCATGTACATATAATAATCAGGCAGATGAATTAAGATATATCTACAAACAATAATTTTATTTTTCTTTTGATAATGTCATTGAAGTCTTTTCTTGTTGGTGGAATGTTAATTGGTACTAGCTTTGCTACTCAAGCACAACATAAAATACAGACAACAACGCAAGCAGATCTTAATTATCTCTTTCTTACAAAAATAGAAGAATGAGTGTTGCCGAAAATGAGTTCTGTTTGAATAAGTGTGCATGATGTACCATATGATTGCAAGCCTTATGATTTTATTCTTCTTCCTGATAGTGCTGTTGTGTCCTTGTATTATTGTCCTACATATAGTGATCAAGTAGTGGCAGAATATCCTCAAAGTATTGATACTAAAGAAAACCCTAGAGAGAAAGCAAAAAGACACAATAATGTGAGAACGAGGTTGTATGATATGTTGTTGCATTCCGATACGACTGCGATTCATTTAAAAAATAATTAACATGTATGCACAAGCTGATTATTACAGCACATCCAAACTCTGATGGATTTACTCATCGTATTGCTAAGAGATTTTCTACTGTGTCTAAAAAGCATGGACATAAGGTTCGTCTGTTGAATTTGTATGATGATACTCTCAGACAAAAATTTCTTGTTTTAGATGATAAAAATAAGCCGGTTGAGGATAAACATATTGTTTTTATGCAAAAGCAGATAACTTGGGCAGACCAGCTTGTGTTTATCTATCCTATCTGGTGGTATGATGCGCCTGCGATTTTGAAAAATTGGTTTGACGTCAATATGAGTAGTGGGTTTGCATATAAATATAAGAAAAATTCCCTTATTCCTCATCAATATCTAAGAGGAAAGACTGCAAGATTCTTTGTGACAACAGGAGCGCCGAGTTGGTTATGGTATACACCAATAGGGCGAGGTATTTTCATCAATATGATTATTTGAAGATTGGGGTTTGTGGGTATTTGGACAAAATCATTTACTGTTTTTGGTAATATGATCAAATATTGCGACAAGAAACATAGAGATAGATTTTTGGCGAGAGTGGAGAAGGTTGCGAGGAGGTAATTATCAATCGTGAATTGTGAATGATCAAAATTTATATATAAAAAGCCACTATTTTATTAGTAGCTTTTTATAATCTAGATGTTACATTACGGTTGGAAGATGGTGTCCGGTTGAAAGACTACTCTGGTAACTTGTGGAAATTGGAGAGCTGTTTTTTCGATGGATTTACTGAGGATGAGCATACGAGCAGATCCGCCAGTGGTGAATCATGCAATTTCATTGAATGTGAGCGTGAGTGTTCCTTGGCTATCCAATTGTGTATCAAGGAGCCTGAATTGTGCGTTGGGAAACTCAGTAACAAATCATGCATCTTTTTCTTGTTCACTAATATTTCCTTGTAAGAGTACTTTTATCGTATCAGCGATAAGGTTTTGTGATGATTTGATTGTACGTTGGATGGGTAATATAGAACTTGTATTGATTTGTTGTTCTATAGGTAATGTACTATCTTCAAGTTCATTAAAATAATACAAGTTTACTGTTGTCGGAGTAGTTGTTGTCGGAAGCAATGATTCTTCTTGTGGTTTTTCTGCTCCAATTGCATTGTTGATGAGTTGTAACTGTATATTTATTGCATCTAGTTTATCTGTCAGTTCTGATCTCGTTTCTTGAGTAATAACTGCTTCAGGATTTTTGACCAGGAAGTCTGATACTTCTAGAGCTCGTTGTGTATTGAATCGTTTCATATACAATCCAAATCATCCAATAACTACTAATCGGAATACCGTTGTTCGAAATACTTGTTTCATAGCTAAGGCGGTTATGTTGTAAAAAATTATAGCATAGGTGATCATATTTGTATAAACTCTTCAGGGAGTTGTGCTTCTCGGGATCTAGTTGTTTTGTTCTCTTCATCATAGAAGCTATAGTTTCGACAATGGAGGAGCTGTCTATGTATCTTACAGTGTTTACTGAGTTTTCTATTGATAACTTGATTTCCATACAGGAGATCTCCGATGATAGGGTAGCCAGCATCTGCAAGGTGGACTCTGATTTGATGCATCCTTCCTGTTCCGATTTTTACTTTTACCAGTGATATGGTTCCGAGTTCTGGATGTTGTCGTGTGGTATGACATCGTGCTTGTGTCAACGAATCTTTTCCTCTATTTTCAGATACTTTTACCTCTGCTTTGTCGGTGATTTGATTATATGTTTTTTCTAATGCTTTGTTGCTTTCGAATGTTTGCGGGAAATCTCAAGCAACGATAGTCATATAGTATTTATCTATCTTTCTATCTCTAATGATTTTATTGATGTATTGCAAGGCGTTATATGTTTTGGCTGAGATGAGGACTCAAGAGGTGTCTTTATCCAGCCTATAGCCAAAGGATGGCTTGAATGTTTCACTACCTCAAGGTTTGTATGTCTTATCGTTTTTGATCAAATATTCATCGAGATAATCATGCATACATAGATCTTTGTAGTGCTGTGCGCTTTCGTGCATGACAATACCTGCTGGCTTATTTCGGACGAGTCGATCTGGTGTTTCGTCGATAATTCGTTTGCGTATTTTTCTTCGGTCGATGTGTTCTTTCTGTCTATCTTTGATAGTCTTAGCAGCGTTGGGATTGTGTTTTCAGAGTTCAAACATATCTTTTATCAAAACAACATCACCTTCTTTGAGCATGCTATTTTCTTTGGCTTTTTTTGCGTTTATTTTGATGAATCATTTTCTGATACCTTTATAAATTTCGGTTAGGGAAACATCTGGATACTGTTTGCAGTATTTTCTGAGAAATCTATCGAAACGTTGGTTTGCATTGTCTGGTTTTATGATGATTTCCATATATTTATGTATATTTTTGTAAAATATTTGGCATTGGTTCTTTGCTCTATAGGATTATGTTTATTTTACTTGCAAAAACAACGACAATGTATATGATTATGCAATGTGTGTAGACACCATATGGCGGTCGTAGCTCAGTGGTAGAGCAGAGGTTTGTGGTACCTCTGGCCGCGGGTTCAATTCCCGTCGACCGCCCCATTAAATCTCTGTATAGAGATTTTTTTTGTTGCTAAAAGCTATTTATTGTGTATACTGTCCATATGAGATATCTTTGGATAATTAGTTTGTTTGTCGTTATTGTTTTTGGGAATATTCTCTATATCTCTCAAGACATATCGTTTTTTGATAAACAATTTACTACTCTCTGATCATATGAGAGACAAGAAACTGTCATGGAGGAGGCTATGATACTTATGAAATATCGGAAAAATACTGATGTACTAGTTGCTAGTGATGTCTATATGCAGGCAGAAAAAGAGCATTTGTATGACGTTAAAAAAATATTGTCAGCTGTGAGATATCTGCTTGTAGTTGTTATCTTTTTGCTCTTTGTTTTGAGTTTTTTGTTGTATCGTAGATGATTTTTTAGTGATCCTGGATCCTTCGCGTCACCCCAAGGGTACTTCCTCGCTATCGCTCACAGCGTGCTCAGGATGACGATAGTTTGATTTGTTTTGTTTGGATTGGTGCTATTTGGCCTGAGTTGGTTTGCATGGGATTGGTTGTTTGATATATTTCATCGTACGTTTTTTGTGGATAACTGGTTGTTCTCAGCCGATAGTTTTTTGATCGAATCGTATCCGTGGGAGTTTTTTCGTAATGCGATGATTGTGGTGCTGGGGAGAAGTGTATGATTTTTGGCTGTTGTATCGCTGTTATTTTGGGTTGTACAAAAAAAGCCCCGAAGGGCTTAAATTTATTAGATACAAGAGATTTTTTACGATTGTAAATTCGTAGTTTATTCCTATATAAGAAGTATTTATTTATTTTATGTCTATGCGTTATTTCTACAAATCACATATTTTTCAAGGGCTTTTTTTTGTATGAATTATTATGGTTGGAAGTATTCTCCTGACTCAATGGATTGGCGAGGAGGCCATTGCTTGATGGGTAGGAGATAACGCTTGGTCAGTTCCTGTTTTTATTTTATTAAAAGCGGTTTCTGTTGTATTTGCTCCGTTGTCTGGTGGTGCGCTATATGTCATAGCTCCGTCATTGTGGTCGTGATGGCTTGCTATTTTATATGTAACGATAGGGAATGCTATCGGTATTAGTGTTGCGTATTGGCTTGGTTATAGATATGCAGATCGTGCAATAGGATGGTTTATAGGTAAAAAATCACTGGGACAAGCACATAGTATTGTGGATAAAGTGCGTGGTTATTGGCAGTTCTTAAGCTTTCGTGTTTTATTTTTCCCTCTAGAGGATCTGATTAATTTTGTTGCTGGGATGGCGAGGGTACCGTTTTGGTGGTTTTTTCTGGTAAGCATGATAATTACAACTCTCGTGTTTGGTTTGTTTGTGGGTGGATTTTCTTGGATTAATTCGGTGTTATAGTAGTTTGTGTTATTTTCTCTTGTATTTTTTTGTTTTATGATTATACCCTACCCTAGGGTAGGGTTATTTATTTATTCAATTATCTATTTATGAAGCATAAAAAAGTAGAAACTGCTGTAAAAAAAGCACAAGGCATGCTTACTAAAATCCAATCGTTGCTTGCAGATGATGCATACTGTATTGATATTGCAACGCAGATTAATGCTGCTATTTGACTTCTCAAAGAAGCAAACAAGCAAGTTCTTAAAAAACATCTTGCATGTTGTGGAAAGAAAAAACTTGTATCCAAAAATCCTGTCGAAGTAGAACAGTTTATTGATGAGCTTGTGAGAGTGTGGGACGTGAGTACGAGAAAATAATTTTTATTTATTTTTTTGTATATATGAAAAAACAAACTTTTGATGTTCAAGGTATGCACTGTGCAAGTTGCGCGGCAAATATACAGAAGAAAGTATCTGCTTTGGATGGAGTAGATTCTTGTGAAATAAATTATGCTACAAGTACAGCAAATGTATTTTATGATGATACAAAAACTGATATTAAGCATATGAATGATCCTATTGAAAAGTTGTGATATACTTTACAATCGCAAAATACTCATGTAATGTCTGATGGAACAACGATGAGTTCTGATGAACATGCTCAGCATACTGGCGTGTGACAATCTCAGGAAGTAAAAATAAAAGAAATCAATGATATGAAAAATAAGGTTCGTATTACTATGCCGATGGTTATTATTAGTTTTGTTTATATGGCATGGGATATTGCTGCGATGCAGTGATGGTGATCTATTGTTATGGCAGATCGGACACGTGACTTCTTCCCTCATTTATTCCTTGTTATGGCAACATATGTTTTGTTTGCCGTAGGGAAACAATATCTCAAAGGTATTTGGAATTTTGTGAGATATGGAGAAGCGACTATGGATACGCTTATAGGGATGGGTACTTTGGTTGCATTCCTTTATAGTTTTGCGATGGGTGCTTTTGGCAATCTCCTTGCACCTTATGTTGATGTTATGGTTCACTATTATGATGTTACTATCGTCGTGATATGACTTGTCTATTTTGGTAAATA
>Ga0209702_10008228_pt1 | contig 12269 bp, 13 predicted proteins | sample FRY01_FD_187210 | JGI IMG/M metagenome (GOLD analysis project Ga0209702, IMG submission 187210) | Freshwater microbial communities from Lake Fryxell liftoff mats and glacier meltwater in Antarctica - FRY-01 (SPAdes) (version 2) | ecosystem: Environmental > Aquatic > Freshwater > Ice > Glacier... | reverse complement strand
TGGTGAGCGCGGTGCCTGCTTCAAGCGAAATGGCGGCCTTTACGCTGGGGGCTTTGCTCGATGACACCAGTCCCATGCCGGCCGATATTATTGCGCCGCGCGTGCTGACGCCGGGCGGCCTGCTGGTGCTGGGCGGTGCCCCCAAGGTCGGCAAAAGCGACCTCCTAATCTCCTGGTTGGTCCATATGGCAGCAGGCGTATCGTTTCTCGGTTTCACGCCGCCGCGCCCGCTGCGCATCTTCTACCTGCAGGCCGAGATTCAGTACCACTACCTGCGCGAACGGTTGCAGCAGATCGCGCTTCCGGCAAAATTGCTGGACGCTGCACGCTTCAATCTTGTCGTCACCCCGAAGCTCAAAATGCTGCTCGATGCCGAGGGCAGCATGCGCGTGGCCGAGGCGATCAGGCGGGCCTTCCCGGCCGATCCTGTCGACCTCATCTGTATCGACCCGATCCGCAACCTGTTTGACGGCGGCCCGGACGGCGGCGGCGAAAATGACAACGGCGCCATGATGTTTTTTCTGAAGGACCGGGTTGAGGTCCTCCGGGATCATATCAACCCCAACTGCGGGGTTATCCTGGTTCACCACACCAAGAAGCTCTCGAAACAGCAGGTCAAGGATGATCCGTTCCTGGCACTGTCCGGTGCGAGCGCATTGCGCGGGTTTTACACCTCCGGGTTGATCCTGCACCGCCCGGATGAAGACAGCCCGCAACGCCGCCTGGAAATTGAGCTGCGCAATGGGCCAGCTCTGCCGGCCAAATTGGTCGACAAGGTCAAAGGCGAATGGACCGAGTTCAACCCCATCAACGAACGCCTCGTGCGGCAGGATGTCGGCGCCAGGCTCGATGCCGAGCGGGTGCGTAAGCACGATGTGATCCTGGGCATCCTGCTGGATGAGGCCGCGGGCGGCAGGCTTTATACGTCGCTGCAGTTTGCCGAAAAGTTCGAGAACAAGGGCGGCCTTGGCGGAACCTATACCATCAGGGACCGCATCTCGGTACTGGCGACCAAGGGTTACATCAAGTTTGCTCGTGACGGCATGCCCTACGGCATGGCCAGGACAACCTCGAAGTTTGGCTACCTTTGCACCGAGGGCATGGTGATGCCCGGTGGTGAGGCGGCGGATCCCAGCACCGGTGAGATATCCTCGACGATGCTGGAAGTGCTGCCCAGCCACTTCAAATGCCCTCAATCAGGCGGGGCGCTGCCGGTCGAAAACGCCCGGGTCTGGGTTTATCCTGAGGACGTGAAATGATCGTGGGGCTGATCAGTCCGCACTGCGCAGAGATGCGCACAATCCAGTTGCGGAAGTTAGGGAGGAATTTCCCAACTCTTCCCTCTCGGGCACGCCTGGAACCGCGCGATTACGCACGAACCAGTTGCGGACAGTTTTCCCAACTACCCCAGCACAACTACGCACAGGCGCGTCGCGCCACCCGGAAACCAGTTGCGGACGAAGTGACCGATCTCAACTGCCCCAACTCAAAATATCACATAGTTATCAATATCTTGATACCTACTTTAAGTTGTGAGTGTGAAACCCCCTTACTACGTAAGGGGGGCCACCCTGTGGGTGCGGCCCCCATCTCTTACGTAGCGGGGTATCGCGCGCGCGCCAGGTGGCCACCCTAAAAGTGGAACCCAGACCGGACGACGGCAGCCAGTACCGCCAAGCACCAAGCCGCCGCCGTCCGCACCACGACCAATCCCCATGCAAGGAGAATCATCATGGATAATCTGACTCTGCCTGTGCCGGTGCGCAGCGCAACCCCGCCGGCGGCAAGGCCGGTCACAATTGTGCGCGGCGCGATGCTGGCGCTCGACCTCGGCACCACCACAGGCTGGGCGCTGCAGGGCGGTGACGATTTCATCTCGAGCGGCACCGCGTCTTTCAAGCATACCCGCTATGACGGAGGCGGGATGCGGTATCTCCGCTTCCGGCGCTGGCTGGAACAGCTCGACATTGATGCCGGTCCGATCGAGACTATCCACTTCGAGGAAGTGCGCCGCCATGTCGGTACCGATGCCGCCCATGTCTACGGCGGCCTGCTCGCTGTCCTGACCGCTTGGTGTGAGGAGCATCTGGTTGCCTACCAGGGCGTGCCAGTCGGCACGATCAAGCAGTTCATCACTGGCAGGGGCAATGCCGACAAGGCTGCCGTCATCGCCGCCGTCCAGGCCAAGGGCTTTGCGCCAGCCGATGACAACGAGGCCGATGCGATCGCCATTCTGCTCTGGGCCATCGAGACCCGCGGGGGTTTGCGATGACGAGCTGGTCCATTCTCGGCCACACGGCCAAGGTGCTGGAAGAACGCCGCGACGATTACGGTGATCCAGCCGATCAGTTCAAAGCGATCGCAGCTCGCTGGTCGATCACGTTGGGCACGCCAGTGACGCCGGCGCAGGTCGCGCTGTGCATGATCGACCTCAAGCTGGTCCGGCTCGCCTACGATCCCGGGCACGTCGACAGCGTCGTGGACGTGATCGGCTATGCCGCCCTGCTGCGGGAGATCCGCTCATGAGCGTAACCTCCCGGATCTACGACAGCGCCCGGCAGCGTGACGGCGAAGAACTCAAACGCGATGGTTGGCGCAGCGGTATCCTCGCCGTCTCGGTCAGCGACCAGCGCTTGAGCCAAACGGAGCGGGAACTCGTCCGTTCGATCGGCGAACGGCTCTACGGAGGCACCCATGGCAAAAGGGCGTAAGCGCAAAGCCGGCAAGCGCCACCCTTGCGGAAAGCTGGTGCAGCCCAGCGCTGGCGAAACCCAGCGCGAGGCCATGGCAACGGCGCTGGAAGCCCGGCAGCGCCATTACGGCGTGAGCGCCAGGCAAGCGAAGGACGAGCGGCTTGGCACGGCGCTGGGCAGGCTGGCGTTTGCAGGAGCCGTCACAGCAGAGCAGTTCGCTGCCGGAGAGCTGTACGGGGAAGTCATGGCCCGCAACCGCGCCGTCACGGGCCTGCCGACCGATCAGCCGCGCTCTGTCACAGCTCTGCTCATCAACGAAGGCATCTTCGGTGGCAGTGCGCCTGACCAAAACCCGGCGCTGGTTGCGAAGGTGCGCAGGCAGGCTGCCAGTGCCATCCTGATGCTGCGGACAGCTGACAACGACGCCCCGGGCAAGACCGGACGCAGGCCCAGCGTTCTGGTCAATGCCGTGGTATGCCACGATGCTGAAGCGTCGAACTGGCCGGCAGCGGACATCACCAACCTTGGTCATGGGCTGGATACACTGGGCCGCCTGTTCCGGGTCCGTAGCGACAGTTCGTGACGGGTTCCACTCGCCTACCAAGTGTCGTAACAAACTGAATCTATTGATCTATTATGCTATTTTGTGTTGACGGGGCTTGGCACATGCTGTAGACCTTCCGAAATGCAGAGTTAAGAACTGCGCCCGGAGCCCGCCAGCTTTCGGGCGTTGCTCGTTTCAGGCGGCAGCCGACAACTTCAACCCCGCCGAACGCACAATCGCCATCAGGGTGGAGAGGGTCGGATTGCCATCAGGGCCAGTGGCGCGGTAGATCGCCTCGCGGCTAATGCCAGCATCGCGAGCCATCTGGCTCATGCCCTTGGACCGGGCGATCATGCCGAGAGCTGCGGTCACGATCTTGGCATCACCGCTGGCAAGCGCTTCGGCGAGAAGTTCGGCCTGGGCCTCAGGGGTGTCGATGGCATCAGCTGCATCGAACGGTAGAGTTTTCAGGGCCATCGTCAGTCCTCCAGTTGTTCAGCCATTGCCTTGGCGCGGGCAATGTCACGAGATTGGGTGCCTTTGTCGCCGCCACACAACAGGATCACCAAGATGTCGCCGCGGCGCGCAAAGTAGACCCGGTAGCCCGGGCCATGATCGACCCGCAGTTCACTGAGACCTTCACCTACCGGCTTCACATCACCGAACAGCCCGATTTGGACACGGGCGATGCGCTGCTTGATGCGCTTGGCGGCAACACCGTCTCGGAGCAATGCCAGCCAATCGGCGAATTCTTCCGTTTGGCGGACTTCGATCATGTCAGATCTAATACACAGTCAAGACGTGCCTGTCAATTATAATGCACACCGAGTGACGCCGAGACTGCGCGGCAGACGCGCAGTTGCCCAGCGATTACGCCGCCTCCAGGCCGAACCGCTCTGCCGAGATTGTGCCTCCGTCGGGATTGTCCGCGAGGCGACCGCACCTGACCACATCGTGCCGCTAACCCAAGGAGGATCGGACGAGGACAGCAACATCCGCTGCCTCTGCGCCGAGTGCCATGCCAAGCGGACTGCCGAACAATTCGGCCACCGCAGGACGATCGCCGTGGGCCCCGACGGGTGGCCGATCTAGTGACCAAGCCGGGGGGCGGTTCGTAACTTCAGGCGCTGCGCCTTTCGCAAGAGCCGCTCGCCAATGTCCAGCGCTATGACGATCTTCGCGATGGAGGGCTGCGCCATGCGTCATGATCCCGCCAGCGCCGCTGTTGTCGTCATGCTGCGTGGTCTCAAGATGTACGGCATGGCCCAAGCCGTCGGCGACCTCATTGAGCAAGGGGCGCCCGCCTTTGAGGCGGCGGTGCCGATCATCGCCCAGTTGCTCAAGGCAGAGATGGCCGAGCGAGAGGTCCGCTCGATCGCCTACCAGATCAAGGCTGCCCGGTTCCCGGCCTACAAGGATCTGGCCGGGTTCGACTTCGCCTCCAGTGAGGCAAATGAAGCCATGGTTCGCCAACTGCATCGCGGCGAGTTCATCGATGGCGCCGACAACGTCGTGCTGATAGGCGGTCCCGGCACCGGGAAATCCCACATCGCCACCGCGCTGGGCGTCCACGCGGTCGAATATCACCGCAAGAAGGTCCGGTTGTTACCGCCCTTCGGGCGTTGCCTTCGGCCCGCCACGGTCGACCTGGTCAATGCGCTTGAACAGGAAAAGGCCATGAACAGCGCAGGCGGCGCATGATCCGGTGGATCATGCCAAAGCCGAGCCGGCCAGCTTGCCGAGCGCCTGCTGCGCCTTGACCTCATCATCCTCGATGAGCTGGGTTACCTACCGTTCAGCCCGTCAGGCGGCGCGCTGCTGTTCCATCTGCTCAGCAAACTCTACGAGCGCACCAGCGTTATCATAACCACCAACCTCAGCTTCAGCGAGTGGGCCCAGGTGTTCGGCGATGCCAAGATGACCACCGCCCTGCTCGATCGGCTTACGCACCACTGCCACATCCTCGAAACCGGAAATGACAACTTCCGGTTCAGGGCAAGCGCTGCTGCACCCAAAACACGAAAGGAAAAATCACCAACTTGACCCGAGCCCCGCATCGCGGGACATAACTTCCACCGGGTCAAATCTCGATGAAAACCCCGGGTCACTTCTCAGTGCAAATCTACATCCCGCGCTCTATCCAGCTGAGCTACGGGCGCATGATGGTGCAATAAAGTCCGAATTGTCACATATGCGGGTTGATCCACGCTGCCTATGGGATTTGTCGGCAGCGATCAAAAAAGCGCCGGGATCTGCGATCGTTTCGAATTGCGCGACCCGCCTGCCCGACCGCCGCGCTGCAGGATATCTCCATATTTTTATCGAGTATTGCCTTTGGACTGGCTGAGCTGGACGATCAAAGTCCTTGGTCCAGATGATCGGCCCGGTTCGGGGCGGAACTCGGCGACGATCCGGCCGCGCGCCAGAAGCGTTTCATAGATGGCCGCCTCCTTCGGGTATTGCCGACGTTCGGCAAGCCAGCGATCCTGGTCGTGCACAATAACATAATCCGACCAGCAATCCGCCAGCTTGCCGGGCAATACCGTTCCCAGCACGATCTTCTGGCGCCCCGCCTGGGCGTGGCTGGCGTCGTTGAAATTGACTTTGCCCGCCAGCAGCGCTCGCCCATCGGGGCAGCCCAGCATGCCGAGCGGAAAGCGTATTTGCCAGCCGCCGCCGAGTAACGGGAAAGCCAGCATTTCGGTGGTGACGCTTGCGCCGGGCGGAATATTAGCAAGCGCCCACGTCACTGCACGCGCTTCGGTGGGGTTGCCGCGGGCGCGGCCCTCGCCCCACGTCGTCATTGCCAGCGGTATCGCCAACAGCACGGCAGCAAGGATGCCCGCGCGCGGCATCTGCGCGGGCAGCAACCGCCGCATCATCGTCATCAGGGCAAAACCGGCGAGCAGCGCCGCCGTTGGCAGTAGCGGGACCAACCAGCGCTGCCAGACATTGGCCTGGCTGGCGAACACCAGCAGCAGCACGAGCGACGGCAAGACCACGACCACAAGAATCCGCCGATCGCGCCGCCATGCCACGAGGCCGAGGCCGGCCGCCGCCAGTGCCACACCGACCCAATCAAGCGCGCGCACCAGCGCGTGACCGACATACCAGACAAGATTGCCCCAGAAACCGCTGCCGGTGGCGCCGACATGCGCGGGCGCCGCCTCGCGAAGCAGCGCTGCCCAAACCGCTGTGGGCTGCAGCCAGAGCGGCGGCATCAGCACCAGCACCGTCAGCGTCATCACCAGCACGAACAGTGCCGCATGGCGCATCAAGGTCACCCGATCATTGCCATGGTGCAGCCAGATTGCTCCCAGCGGCGCCATTGCGAAAAAGGCGCCGGGCCATTTGGTTGCAACCGCCGCGCCAATCCACAAGCCGCCAACGATGATGTCGCGGCGTTTCCCGGCGTTCGCAATCCGGACCGCTGCGAGCATTGCTATCACGCCGGCAAGGCTGACCATGATGTCGGTCCGCACGAGTTGCGACAGTTCGACATGCAGCGGGCTGACCGCCAGAAACAGCGCCGCCACCAGCCCGCCGGGGGCATCGCCGAGCACATGCCCCAGCCGTGCCGTTGCCGCAACGACGGCCACCGCCATCAGTGTGATGAGCAGCCGCGCCGGCAGCACCGCCGGGCTGGGATCGATATATAATTGGTCGGCAAAGGCTGCGGGGCCAGACCAAGCACCGCTGGCAAGCCCGGCGAGGAACACGCCGATATCGGTGAGCGCTAGCATGTAGATCGTGGTTGTGCCGGGATGGCCGAACCACCCCGGTTGCAGCGTCGCATCGCGCAGCAGTTGCAGGCCGTTGATCAGGAAAAGCGGTTCATCGGGATCGTAGAGTCCGGGCAGCCCAAGCCCGATGCCGTTCAGGCGCAGTACCAGCGCCAGAAGCAGAATTGCAGTCAGAATTACCAGCCTGAGCGACACGCGGCGCGTTCGACGATCGGTAGGTGCCAATTCGGAGTCGGGATGCATCCATCGGACTATTGACGTCGGCTTGCAGTTTTGACAAGCAGCGGGATGCTTTTCGATCAAGCTGAGGGACGTTGATGAAAACCGTAATTCTGGCCGGTGGTCTTGGTACGCGTCTGGGCGAGGAAACCTCGGTACGGCCAAAACCAATGGTCGAAATCGGCGGCATGCCGATTCTTTGGCACATTCTCAAAATCTATTCCGCTGCCGGCTTGAACGACTTCATCATTTGCCTTGGCTACAAAGGCTATGTGATCAAGGAGTATTTTGCCAATTACTTCCTGCACACCGCTGATGTCACGCTCGATCTTGCCAACAACAGCATGGAAGTGCATCGCGCCCGCAGCGAACCGTGGCGCATCACCATGGTCGAAACCGGCGCCGATACCATGACCGGCGGGCGGCTGAAGGCGGTGCGCGAGCATCTGGTCGAAGGCGAACCCTTTGCCTTTACCTATGGCGATGGCGTTTCGGATGTCGATGTCGGCAAGCTGGTGGCGTATCACAAGGCGCATGGCCGCCGCGCGACGATTACAGCGGTGGCGCCGCCGGGCCGCTTCGGCGCGCTCGAACTCGAGGGTGACAGGGTGCTGCGCTTCAAGGAAAAGCCGGCGGGGGATGGCGGGTTGATCAACGGCGGCTATTTCATTGCCGATCCATCGGTGCTCGACCTGGTCGAAGGCCCGTCGACGATCTGGGAACAGCAGCCACTCGAAGCGCTGGCAGCGGCTGGCGATCTTGTCGCCTATCATCACAAGGGCTTCTGGCAGCCGATGGACACGCTGCGCGACAAGCAGTATCTTGATGAATTATGGTCGAAAGGCCAGGCGCCGTGGAAACTGTGGTGAGCAACGGCGTTGCCGACTTGCCGGCTGCGGGCACTATCCCGGTATTGGTGACCGGCGGTGACGGCATGCTCGGCCGCGGCTTTGCTGCGATGGCGCCCCGGTTCGCGGGTTTTACCGTCCACACACCGGGGCGTGACGCGCTCGATGTACGCGATCCCGCAGCGCTGGCGCGGTGGCGCGATGCGGTATCGGGGGGCTGGATCGTGCATTGTGCGGCACGCGTCGATGTCGAAGGTTGCGCGCGCGAGCCCGAGGCTGCGCGCGATACAATCGTCGGTGGCACCGAAAATGTGGCGGCGCTGGCGCGTGGGGCGGGGGCGCGGGTGCTTTATCCACAATCCTTCCTGACCTATGATGCCGCGACCAACCCGATCCGTGAAGATGAAATGCCGCGCCCGCTGCACCTTTACGGTGAGCTCAAGCTGGCTGCCGAGCAGCGGCTGGCAGCGCTGGCCGACGATCCGCTAATCGTGCGCATGGCCGGCTTTTTCGGCGGTGATGCAGCCGACAAGAATTTCGTTGGCCGCATCATCCCGGCGATGCACGCGGCAATCCTGCGCGGCGAGACCGACTATGCTGTGGGCACCCGCATCTGGCAGCCGACCTTTACCGAGGACCTGGCGGCCAATTGCCTGTTGCTGATGGCAGCGAACGCGCGGGGCAGTTACCAGATGGCGTGCCATGGCGAGGCGAGTTTTGCCGATGTCGCCGCGGTAATCGTGCGCGCACTCGGCTGGCAGGCGCGGCTGGCGATCATCCGCGTCGATCCCGCCGCGGTAGCCGGTGCCGAACTGGGCCGCCGGCCCGACCGTGCCGTGCTTGCCGCCACCCGCATCAAGGCCGAAGGGCTCGACCTGCAGCGCGATTGGCAAGCCTCGCTCTACACTTATTTGCAAGGGCCGTTCTGGCGCCGCTTCCGATTGGAGTCATGATCATGTCGATATTGTTTTCTGCGCTGCAAACCCCGTTCGGCGAAGTGCGCAACCGCACGGTGATGTCGGCGATGAGCCGGGGATTTGCCGCGCCGGGGCATTTTGTGACCCCGGCGATGACCGAATATTATCGCCGCCGCGCCGCTGGCGGTGCCGGGCTGATTCTGACCGAAGGCACGCTGGTCCATGAAAGCGGCGATGGCTGGAACAATGCGCCCTATATCGCCTCCGATGCCCATGCCGAAGCGTGGAAGCCGGTGGTCGACGCCGTGCATGCCGAAGGTGGCCGCATTGCCTGCCAATTGTGGCACAGCGGGCGCATCAGCCACGAGGATTACACCGTGGTGCAGCCGGTGAGCAGCACCAACCGCGCCGCCGCCGGGATCAACCGCCAGAATGGCAAACCGTATGCCGAACCGCGCGCGCTCGAAGCCGCCGAGATGCCGACCATTTACGGCTATTTCGCCGAAGCTGCGGTGCGCGCGCTTGCTGCCGGTTTTGATGCCGTCGAACTGCACACCGGCCATGGCTATATCGTCGATCAGTTCCTTGATGCCCGGGTCAATGATCGTACCGACGATTATGGCGGCGGTATCGAAAACCGCTGCCGCTTCCTGCTCGAACTGGTCGATGCGGTGATCGCTGTGGTGCCGGCGGCGAAGGTGATCGCCCGCCTGTCGCCGGCGCGGATGATGGGGGGTTTGTATGAATGGCCCGATCTGGAAGCGATGATTGCCTACCTCATCCCCGAATTGGCGCGGCGCGAATTGGGCGCGCTCGATATCAGCTGCGCAAATGCCGTTTATGCCGACACAGCCGGGCGGATGGTGCGGATGATCCGGCCCTTGTGGTCGGGGCTGCTGATCGGCGGCGCCTCGCTCGGCGTCGACGAAGCCGAGGCCGAACTGGCGGCGGGGCAGCTCGACCTGGTGACCTGGGGCCGGCTGTTCATCGCCAACCCCGATCTCGCCGCGCGCCTGCATTCGGGCGCCGAACTTGTGCCGTTTGCCGATGCGATGCGCGACACGCTCGTTTGAGGGCGCGGTTTTGGGCTGGCCATTCTCGAAAACCAAAGGATGATGTAGCGTGAATATTGGCATCTTCGGCACGGGCAGTGCGCTGCGTGATTTCCTCAGCATGCTGCCGCCGCAGCACATTATTGCGGGGCTGGCTGACAATAACGCGGCCCGCCATGGCAGCAATGTCGAGGGACACCGGATACACTCTCCCGAAGCGCTCGTGGCGCTCAAGCCGGACTTCATTGTCATTGCAGCGCGTGCTGCCGACGCGCTCCGCGCGCAGCTGATTGGTCTCGGTATGAGCCCTGATCTGATCGCTGCCTATTATCCAAGCTATAGCCAAATGCTGGGCGCACAGGTAAATGCCGATATCATCCGCATCAATGACAAATTGGGCCTTGGCCTGCCGCTTGCCGGCATCGCTACCATGTATCTCTGGCCTGAGGCGCAAGGCGCGGCTGCGTCGGGCGTGTCGGAAGATTTTGTGCGCCGCCATGCGATGCGACTGTGTGCCGAACGGATCGCCGATCGCAAAATTGCGGGCAGCATCGCCGAACTGGGGGTTTATCAGGGCGAACAGGCAGCGCTGCTCAACCGGCTCTTCCCCGACCGAACCTTGCACCTTTTCGATACATTCGAGGGTTTTGCGCCGGCCGATGTGGCAACCGAAGCCAGGGCCGGCTTCTCGCAGGCAGCACTGGGGGATTTTCAGGATACCAGCGTTGATCTGGTGATGGCAAAGATGGCGCATCCCGAGCAGGTGCAAGTACATGCGGGCATGTTCCCAGATACGGTTGCCGGCGTCGAAGATCGTTTCGCGTTTGTCAGCCTTGACGTTGATCTTTACGAGCCAACGCTTGCCGGGCTCGAGTATTTCCATCCTCGATTGACGCCCGGCGGGTTTATTTTCATCCATGATTACAATAACCGGCGTTATGCGGGCGTCCGGCATGCCGTCGATGCCTTTCTGGACCGGACCCAGGCACCGGCGTTTCCGTTGCCTGATTTTGCAGGCTCGCTGGTCGTGATGCGCTAGCTCAACGCCGCGCCGCACCGAACAGCTCGCCGGCGAAGCGGCGCCGCCATGGCCCGGGATCGGTACGCAGGTCGCGCGCCACATCCGCGAGCACGGCCGCGGTTATACACCAGACGACCATCATGACTGCCAATGGCCGCACAAACGGCCCGACAGTCAGGGCAAAATCAAACTGTACCGGACCGCCAGCAATCCAGCTTTCACGCACCGCGGGGGCAAGGCGGTCGATAAAAAAATCGGCGGATGTGCACAGCAGATAGGCCAACACGATGGCGATCGGTCGTGCCACACCCTTCCATCTTTCCATGAACACAAACAATGTTAGTAAGGTCATCGTGTAAGCGCCTGTCTCGACAGTGACTAGCACCATCAGTAGGCCAAGAAGCGTCACAACATGCGTCGCAACCGCCTCAGGCCGCAGCCAAACCGCCAGCGCGGCCGCTACTATCAATAATTGAGTGAAACGCTGCAGCGCCGGCAGCAGCAGCGACAAAGTCTCAACGGCATCAGACCCGATGAGCGACGAAATTGCGATGAACTGGCTTTCCAGAATGGCGTTGAAGGGCCTGTAAGTGACGGCATACCACCCATCGAGAAAGGAGTTTGCATTGAACTGATAAGTGCCTTCGAATATGTTGGTATACAATTGCGCAGGCGTACCATCGCCATTAGCAATAAAGCTGAGCAAGTAAACAAGCACCGATACAGTCAATGCGCCTTCAAACCATCTCCATCGCCGTCGCAACAGGTGTGGAAACAGAACCGCTATCAAATAGATTTTTAAATTGATTGCCAACCCGAGCGCCAGCCAGCGCATCCAGGCGTGTTTTATAAGCGGACTTACGCCGAGTAAAAAGAATGTAAAAGTTAGTAGCATTAAATTGCCACGCTCAAGCGCATGAAGCATCGGCAAGCCCAATCCCAGCGCTGCTGTGCGAGGTAATGCCGTCGAGCGATCGAGTTTTCGAAACGTAAAGGCGATAAGAACGAGATTTACTGTAAAGGTCACACCGAGAACTACTATCCCGAGCCAATCGCAATCCCGAACCTCAAGATCGAGAATATCCATTCCACCAGTCGTACTGTAACAAGACTTTATGCTCAGAACCCTCAAGATCACGAAGGCTAGTGGTGGATATACGGTCATCCAACTATCATAGGCACCGATATTATGAGCCCAGAATACAGTGTTGTACCAATCCATAAAAGTATCG
>Ga0209702_10008224_pt1 | contig 12276 bp, 15 predicted proteins | sample FRY01_FD_187210 | JGI IMG/M metagenome (GOLD analysis project Ga0209702, IMG submission 187210) | Freshwater microbial communities from Lake Fryxell liftoff mats and glacier meltwater in Antarctica - FRY-01 (SPAdes) (version 2) | ecosystem: Environmental > Aquatic > Freshwater > Ice > Glacier... | reverse complement strand
CGCAACTTCGCCAAGCAGCTCCAGCACAAGTGCTTTCAGATCGGAATGCGACAGATCATTGAGGGCATGAGAGGGTGGCTTGACCATTGCGCGATAGAGACAGAAATTGCCAGGCTTGTGAATCCCAACCCAACCAGATGAGTCAATTCGACGCAACAACGACGTGCCCCGCAAACCTCAACCTGCCCGCGATTTTGCCCCTGTTACGATGACAAGGCCTATGTCACTGGCATTCTTGCCTTTTGTGTTGGAAAACTGTTGATCGGCCACCAACCCCAAAGCGGCCACTTTCTTGGCCCAGGCATTCAGCCGCGTCGCAGACCAGTCGCCGTAAATGCGTCGCACAGACGCCTCACCCAAGCCTGCGATCTCCTCGAAGATCGCTTCCGCATAGCCCGCGGGGACGTTGTCGGCGTCAATCAGTACGGCCAATCGTGGGGCGCGGGGGTCTGCCATGGCACAGTCCTTTTTCACTTTTTCTCTTGATGCCGCAAACATCAAGCCAAGTATATGCACCTAAAGAAAAAGGCCCACCAAAGTGGCGAGCCTGTTTTCGATATTTGGTGAGCGGGGGGGGGTTCGAACCCCCGACCCCATGATTAAAAGTCACGTGCTCTAACCAACTGAGCTACCCGCCCTCACCCTATGCCGAGGCGCTTTTTCAATTCTGCCAGAGGTGTCCGGCTTTCTCGAAAACGCTTCCAACCCGTTGAAGGATCGAAAGTAAGCGTCGTGACAACAGTGGCGCTGATTATGAGGGTTGCCGTCAGGGGTCAAGGACAAAAGCATAACCACTGGCAAAATTGCCGTGCGTCTCGTATGTCGCGCGGTATGACAAAAATTTCCCGCCCCGGATTGGGCTTTCTCAAGATGCATGGCGCAGGCAACGATTTCGTTGTCATTTCTTCACGCGGACGTGAAGCCGTGGTGACGCAATCCCTTGCGCGCGCAATTGGCGACCGGAATCGTGGCGTGGGCTTTGATCAGCTGGCAGAGATCAGGGACAGCCAAGACGCTGACATTGCATTGGATTTCTGGAACAACGACGGCAGCCGGGCCGGGGCTTGCGGCAATGCGACCCGCTGTGTGGCGGATCTTGTGATGCGTGAACAGGGTCGATCAACGCTGTCGATCCTGACCGAACGGGGGCTGCTGCGGGCAGAACGAGTGGCGAATGGCGCGGTATGGGTGAACATGGGTGCGCCGCAACTGGACTGGCAGGACGTGCCGCTGGCGCAAGAAGTGGACCCGATACATCTGCCCTTGCCGGGCGATCCGGTCGCCGTCGGCATGGGCAATCCGCATTGCGTCATGTTTGTCAAGGATACGGAAACTATTGACCTGTCAGACTGCGGTCCAAGGTATGAAAACGACCCGCTCTTTCCTCAGCGAACCAACGTCGAGTTTGCCAGCCTGCTATCCGCCGACACGCTGCGGATGCGCGTATGGGAGCGGGGCACCGGGGTGACCCTGGCGTGCGGGTCGGGGGCCTGCGCAACGGCGGTGGCTGCGCATCTGCGTGGGCTGACGGGCCGCCGCGTGGCGCTGGTGATGGATGGCGGTACGCTGCATGTCGATTGGCGCGGCGATGGCGTGTGGTTGACAGGGCCGGTGGCGCGCGTGTTTGACGGGGTGCTGTCGGAAGATATTCTGACGGCCCTACCATGACGGCTCCGATTTTCGCGACGCATGGTTGCCGCCTGAATGCCTACGAGTCCGAGGCGATGCGGGAACTCTCCGCTGCGGTGGGTCTGGAAAATGCTGTGATCATAAACACTTGCGCTGTGACGGCAGAAGCGGTGCGCAAGGCAAAGCAGGACATACGCCGGCTTGCGCGCGAAAATCCAGGTGCGGCGATCATCGTGACCGGATGTGCGGCACAGACCGAGCCCGCGACCTTCGCAGACATGCCGCAGGTTACGCGCGTAATCGGCAATACCGAAAAGATGCAGGCGGAAACCTGGACGAAGCTGGCCGTCCCCGATCTGATCGGGACGACAGAGCGGGTTCAGGTCGATGACATCCTGTCGGTGCGCGAAACAGCAGGCCACCTGATCGACGGCTTTGGCCGCCACAGGGCTTATGTGCAGGTGCAAAACGGCTGCGACCACCGCTGCACGTTCTGCATCATCCCCTACGGTCGCGGAAACTCGCGGTCGGTGCCCGCAGGGGTGGTGGTAGATCAGATCAAGCGACTGGTGGACAAGGGATTTCTTGAGGTCGTGCTGACTGGAGTTGATCTGACAAGCTGGGGCGCGGATTTGCCGGGAGGCTCCGGGCTGGGTGATCTGGTGATGCGGATCTTGCGACTGGTGCCCGATCTGGCGCGGCTGCGCATCTCGTCGATCGACTCGATCGAAGTGGACGACGCGCTGTTGGGCGCAATTGCGACCGAACCCCGGCTTATGCCGCATCTGCATCTGTCGTTGCAGGCAGGCGACGATCTGACCCTGAAACGGATGAAGCGACGCCATTTGCGCGACGATGCGATCCGCTTTTGCGAAGAGGCCCGCCGGTTGCGCCCCAACATGGTGTTCGGGGCCGACCTGATCGCCGGGTTTCCGACGGAAACCGAAGCGATGTTTCAGCAATCGGTCAACCTCGTGGCTGAATGTGGTCTGACCTTCCTGCATGTCTTTCCGTTCAGCCCGCGCAAGGGCACCCCCGCCGCCCGGATGCCGCAAGTTTCAGGGCCGGTCGTCAAAGACCGTGCGGCCCGACTGCGCGCGGCAGGGCAGGGCGCGCTGTCGGCGCATCTGACAGCCCAGATCGGTCGGCGGCACCGGGTGTTGACCGAGGGCCCCAGAGCGGGCAGGACCGAGCAGTTTGCCGAAGTTACGTTTGCGAGCGATCAGCCGGAAGGCCAGCTTCGGTGGATGCGCATCACCGGCACCCAAGGTGGGCGATTGATCGGCATCGGTGCGTGAACCCGCGCAGGCGCGGAACCACACACCCTACCCCCGAATTGTATCGCCGCGCTGCAAGACCGGAAACAGCTCTATGACGTCGCTTGTCTGGGCTTGCCCCGCAACAATATCCGCAGCCCTGCGGCCTATCTCCAGACGACAGGCGTCCATCGTCGCCAACCGGCGCGGCAGGCCATCCAGCAGATCGACTCCGTTGAACCCCGCAAGGCCGAGCCTGCCCGGCACATCAATACCCTGCGCCAGACAATACAAAAGCCCGCCAGCGCCGATCATGTCATTGGAGTAATACAGAAAATCGACCTCCGGGCTACGGGACAGCATGGCTTGGGTCATCTCGCGCCCTTTTTGCATCGCCGAAGACCCCGAGTAGAACTCACGGTCCACAAGCGCCAGACCGGCAAGCCCAAGCGCCTCTTCGAACCCTTGCAGCCGTTTGCGGGCACGGTGGTCGTTCGGCATCTGCGTGCCCAGAAACGCAATCCGGCGATAGCCCGCGGCGATGATCGCCTCGGCCATCTGGCGACCAGCACGCCGATGGGAAATGCCCACAGCACTGTCCACCACCGGACCATCAATATCCATGATCTCGACGATTGGAATCCCGGCCTGCTCCAGCATCGCGCGGGCCGCGTCGCTGTGTTCCAGCCCGGCAAGGATCAGGCCCGAAGGCCGCCAGGACAGCATTTCGTAAATGACCTTCTCTTCGCGGTCCGGCAGATAATTGCTGACACCGACAACCGGTTGCAGGCCGGTATCCTCCAGACGCTCGGAAATCCCCGACATCACTTCGGGAAACACAAGGTTCGACAGCGACGGGATGATCACCCCCACCAGATTGACGCGGCTGGATGCCAGCGCCCCCGCGATCTTGTTCGGGACGTATCCCAGCCGTCGTGCCGCTTCGAGAACGCGGACGCGCGTCGGCTCCGACACATCGCCGCGCTTTCGCAACACCCTGCTGACCGTCATCTCGCTGACCCCGGACGCTTCGGAGACGTCGCGCAGGGTCAGCGGTCGTCGGTGTTCAATGCTGGGGGGTCTGGTCACAGTAGCGGCACCTTGGCGCTGGTCATTTTCTGTTGTTACCGCCAAAAACCTGCGTTGTCCAAGGGCGGTTTACCGTGCCGGAGACAGTGGCTGGCGCGAACAGGTCGGGTTTCTGCGCGACCTTGTTGGCATTTCGGCATCTTGCCGACTTCTCCTGACCGGGGTAAAAGGAATTCGGAGATTGATGTCTGCGTAGCTCAGATGGATAGAGCACAGGATTCCTGGTGAAAAATTGGGCGTCACGCTTGGAAACGATGTGACGGATCTGCTCAAATTCGGGGAACGCTGGGGTGCGCTTGCGCCTTGCCAATCCCGAGCCAAGCCCCGCAAGGGGAAGGTGTAGAGACTGGATGGGCAGCACCTAAGGGCATCAGCCTAGGGTGAAGGGACAGTCCAGACCACGAACGCCGAAAGGCGGCGGCGAAAGCCGAAGTGGTAAGAATCCTGGGGCCGTGGGTTCGACTCCCGCCGCAGACACCATCTCCGCCTTCCGTAACGCTGTGGAAACTCCCATCTTTGCCGTATCGGTCCCGCTGTGCCGGATGATCGAAGCAGGATGGATCAGTGCAGCCTTGCCAGGCAACTGGCATCGGCCACACTGACGGTTGGTCTTGCGAGAAAGCAGAGCCGACTTTTCCCTTTGTCTGAAGTTGGCTTTGTCCTACCCTTGCCGCATTCCAGTTTCGGGGGGCCCGGGCTGGGCCAATCACATTCGGCAACAAGGAAGACCAAGATGAGCAAGCGCGACGACCTGATCGCAAAATACGCCGCAGATTTGCGCGACAAGTGCAAGGTGACACCCGATATGGCCCTCCTGACCAAAGTGATGATCGGCTGCGGCCCGGCGATCTACAATGCGGAAAGTGAAACGGTCGCGGCATCTGACGGATCGGAACTGGAGCGTGTGAAAACGAACTTCCTGATGAAGAAACTGGGGCTGCCCGACAGCACCGGCCTGATGGATGCAATCGACGCGGTGGTCGAAACTTACGGCCGGTCCGAGCGCAACAAATATCGCGCCGTTGTCTATTACATGCTGACCAAGCATTTCGGCAAAGAGTCGCTTTACGCATAACATGCGATTTGAAATGAATGCGCCGGGTTTGGCTTTTGCCAGACGCGGCGTTTTTGTGTAATCAGATCAGCAGGGCAGTAGGCCCGAGACCTTTTCAGAACACGTGTGGTGCTAGGGGAGCACGTGGGGTGGTGGGGGGTCTCGTAGGGGTGCGGGTCCCCCCATTTTTATGTCACCGCTATGTCACGGCTCGACGCCGCCCAGCCCACAGATGATGCGCCATTCTTCTGCATTGACTGGCTGCACGGACAGGCGGCTGTTATTCACCAGCACCATCTTTTCCAACCCCGGCTCAACCTTGCAGGTTTCCAGCGTGACGGGCCGCAGCAAGGGGCGCATAGCGCGTATGTGCACGCAGTCCCAGCGGGGGTCGTCGGTGGTGCTGTCGGGAGCCGATGTCTGGCAGACCTCGACGATCCCCACGACTTCCTTGCCAATGTTTGAATGATAGAAGAACCCCAGATCACCGATCTTCATCGCCCGCATGTTGTTGCGCGCCTGATAATTGCGTACGCCGTGCCATTCCTCGCCGACGTCGCCCTTGGCGACTTGCTGATCCCAACTCCAGGTGTCGGGTTCGGATTTGAACAGCCAGCAGGTCATCCGATCACCTTCTTCCATTCCAGGATTCTGACGTTCTCGAATAATCCTGCCAACGCATAAGGGTCCGCCGCCGCCCAAGCCTTTGCAGCTTGCAGGCTCTCGACCTCGAGAATGATCAGGCTGCCGGTCATCTGGCCCTGCGGGTCCAGAAAAGGACCGGCCATCTCGACCACGCCCGTGGCCTGAATATGCGTCAGATGCGCGGCGCGGTTGTCCAGCCGCATTTGCAAGCCCCCGGATTTGTCTTGGCAGATGACGGCGAAACGCATGGGGTCACTCCTGTTTCAAAGGTCGGTTCAGCAGACTTTGCACAGCCTGCGCGATGGAAAGCCGGTCGTCCAGCAGGGCGGCAACCGTATCGGTGATCGGCATATCGATCGCCATCCGGGCGGCAAGGTCGCGCACGGCCCGGGCAGTGGCGACACCTTCGACCGTGACTGTGACATCCGGGTTCTGACCGGCCCCGATCGCCTGCCCATGGCGGAAATTGCGCGACTGCGCCGAAGTGCAGGTCAGAACCATATCCCCCAGCCCCGACAACCCGCCCAACGTCTCGGCCCGCGCGCCCAAGGCCAGCGCAAGCCGCTGCATTTCAGCAAATCCGCGGGTCATCAGGGCGGCCCGGGCGGATTGGCCCAAACCTGCGCCCATCACCACCCCGGCGGCAATCGCAACCACGTTCTTGAGAGCCCCGCCAAGTTCCGCCCCGATCACATCCGTGGTCCGGTAAAGGCGCAAGGTGGCGTTCGAAAGCAGGGATTGCAGGTCAATCCCGATCGCCTCGTCTGCGCAGGCCAGCGTCAGCGCGGTCGGCAAACCGGCCGCAATGTCGGTCGCAAAGCTCGGCCCCGTCAGAACGGCGGAAATGCTGTTTGGGCAGGCCGAGGCAATCACGCTCGACGGTCCCTTCAAAGAGGTCAGATCGATGCCCTTGCAACAGGCGATCAACCGCTTGCCGTCCAGATCGGCCTCGACCAGAAACGCTGGCAAGGCCTGCATCGGCACACACAGCAATACCGCATGCGTAGCGTTCAGATCGCGCAGGTCTTGGGTCACATCGACTCCTGGTCGCAGGGCCCGAACCCGGCCCGGATCGCGCGCCCACAACACCACCCGCCCCGGCAAAGCCATCGCCAGCGCCGTCCCAAAGGCCCCGCCGCCCGCGATGCCGATCACGCCTTGGCCCCACGTTTGCCAGACCCGATCATCGCAGGCGCCGTGGCATCCAGCGGCCAGCGCGGGCGGGCAACCAGATCGGCTGCCCCGCCCAACCCCGCGCGAAACCGTTCGATACCGGCCCAAGCGATCATTGCCGCATTGTCGGTGCACAGCCGTAACGGTGGGGCCAGGAACTGCACGCCCAGATCGGCGCAGACCGTTTGCAGTTTCGCGCGCAGCATCTGATTCGCCGCAACGCCACCCGCCACTGCACAGACGGGCACCTCGGGCGATTGGTCCAGATAGACAGCCAGTGCACGCCGGGTCTTTTCGGCCAGAACATCCCCGACCGCCGCCTGAAACCCCGCGCACAGATCGCGACGGTCTTGCAGACGCAACCCGCCCGCTTCGGCGATCACGGCATCGCGCGCCCGCAACACGGCGGTTTTCAGACCCGAGAACGACAGATCGCAACCCGGACGATCCAGCAAAGGGCGCGGAAAGGCAAAGCGTTTGGGGTTGCCCTTAGCCGCCTCGGCCTCGACCGCCGGACCGCCGGGCTGCGGCAGGCCCAACAGCTTGGCAATCTTGTCGAAGGCCTCGCCCGGCGCGTCGTCGATGGTGCCGCCGAGACGACGAAACCGGTCTACACCCTCGACCAATAGGAACTGGCAATGCCCACCGGACACCAGCAACATCAGATAGGGAAACGCCAACCCGTTGGTCAGCCGGGGCGTCAGCGCGTGTCCGGCCAGATGGTTCACCCCGACCAGTGGCAATCCGGTGCCCGCAGCCAGTCCGCGCGCCAGCATCACACCCGCCAACACTCCGCCAATCAGCCCCGGCCCCGCCGTCACCGCAATCCCGTCCAGATCGCCTAAGCCGACGCCCGCCGCAACCAAGGCTCGTTCGACCACATGATCCAGCCGTTCCGCATGGGCGCGGGCGGCGATTTCCGGCACAACGCCCCCGAACGCAGCATGCAGCAGCACCTGCCCCTCGACCTCGGACGACAGAATGTCACGCGCAACACCAGCGCGCACCACAGCCGCAGCCGTGTCGTCGCAACTCGACTCGATGCCCAGAAAGGTCAGTGTCTGGCCCATCGCCTACGCCGGTTGCCCAAAGTCTGTCCCGCAGGTAACACTTGGGTCATGGCCGCACAATCCTTCCTGCTGACCCGCCCGGCTGCCGCATCCGAACGGTTTGCAGCGGCCTTGCGCGAGTCGTTCGGCAAAGATGCCCGTGTGCTGATTGCGCCGCTGATGGAGCCGGAGTTTCTGAACCCAGCCTTGCCGCCGGGTGTGTTCGACGCACTGATCTTGACTTCGGAAACCGGAGCAGAGGCAGCACGGCGGTTATCCGCCGAAAGGGGCAATCTGCCACTTCACGCCTTTTGCGTAGGCGTCAGAACCGCACAGGCGGCAACAGCGGCGGGCTTTCGGACCCAGACTGCAAAGGGCGACGCCAAGGCATTGGTTCGCCTGATCCAATCGACCGGATGCAGGGGTCGCTTCTTGCATCTGCGAGGGCGCGACAGTGTGGGTGATATCGTGCAAAATCTTAATTCTATTGATATTTTGGCTTGTGAGGCAATCGTCTATGACCAGAAACCCCGCACGTTGACGCCAGAGGCCGCCGCCCTGCTTGCCGGCACTTTGCCCGTCGTCCTGCCCTTGTTTTCGCCCCGCAGCGCCGACCTGATCGTGCAAACCGGCCCTGTTCGTGCCCCTTTGTGGGTTGCAGCCCTAAGCCCTGTGGTGGCAAAACACGCTCGCCCGCTGCTGCCTGCCCGAATGGTCATTGCAGACCGGCCCGACGCGTTCGCGCTATTGCGCGCGATAGAATGCCTCTGTGTCGCAAGGAGCAAGACTTGAACCTGTCAGCACCCGAGGGGTAGGGTAGACAAATGAGTTTCGGGAAGGCCTGTCCATGAACGATACTGCGTCAACGACTGCTTCTGTGCCGCCGAACGACGCGTCAACTGATGCGGATATTCTGCGTTCAGGGCCTGATGATATTGCAACGGTTCTCGTGGATCCCGAGCCCGACCAGACTGAGCCCGACCAGACTGAGCCCAACCAGACTGAGCCGGACCAGACTGAGACTGAGCCGGCGAGAGCGGCGTCTGCGCCCGATCCCGCTCCACGCAAATCGGGGTCCACGTTTCTTGGTATTGTTATCGGTGCTGTCTTGGCCGTCGGCGCGGGTTATGGCGCACAACGCTATCTGGTGCCGCAGCCAAACTTCGACTCTTCACCGCTTGAAGCACGGCTGGCCGCCGCCGAAGCCGAGGCGCAGGCGCTGCGCACCGAAGTCTCCCGACTGTCGGAAACCTTCAATATGGCGCCGCCGGTTGATCCGGCCCTCGGCGATCGCGTGGCTGCGCTTGAGTCGATTCAGTTGCCCGATGTAGGACCGCTGACCGAGCGTATTGACGGGGTAGAAGCCAACTTGGCGGCGCTCGCCGGTTTGCCGTCAGAAACAGGAGTTTCCCCAGCGGCGCTTGCAGCCCTGGAGGCGGATGTGGCCGCCTTGAAATCGCAGGACTCGGGTGTGTCGGGCGATCTGTCGAACCTTGCCGCCGATGTAGAGGCCCGACTTGCCGAAGCCGAAGCCCGCGCCACCGAACTGACCACACAGGCCACGGCGATCGCCACCTCTGCCACCCGCAATGCAGCACTCGGTCAGATCGGTGCTGCGCTGGACAGCGGTCTGCCCTACGGTGCCGCCTTGACGGCCCTTGGCGACGAGGCCGTGCCCGAGGTCATAGCCGCAAACGCCGAAACCGGCCTGCCGTCAGTCGCCACATTGCGGGTGGCGTTCCCGGAAGCTGCGCGTCTGGCGCTGGAACAGGCGTTGCGGGCCAATCCGGGCGAAAGCTGGACGGACCGCGTTGGAACATTCCTGCGCAATCAGACGGGCGCGCGGTCACTCGGACCGCGCGACGGAACCGACCCCGACGCCGTCCTGTCGCGCGCCGAGGCGGCACTGGCCCGCGCAGATGTGCAGGCTGCAATGGCTGAAGTTGCCGCGCTGCCGTCCGAGGCGCAGACCGCGATGGCCGACTGGACGGCGCTTGCTCAGCAGCGGCTTGATGCCAAGGCCGCATTGGACGGTCTGTTGCAGGGCGCGGGGCAATAACATGATCTGGTCCCTGCTGAAGGTCATATTGTTTGTCGCCCTGATCGCCGCGGCCAGCTTTGGCGCCAGCCTTTTGCTGGATACCAAAGGCGGCATCCGGATCGCTGTCGCAGGCTGGGAATTCACACTTGGCCCGCTGCAAGCCACAGTGGGGGCTTTGCTGCTGCTGGCGATTTTGTGGGCGGTGATGAAGCTTTCCGGACTGCTGGTGGCCACCCTGCGGTTCCTGAACGGAGATGAGACAGCGATCTCGCGCTATTTCGACCGCAACCGTGAACGGCGCGGCTATCAGGCATTGAACGACGGGATGCTGGCGTTGGCGTCGGGTGAAGGGCGGTTGGCATTGATCAAGGCGCAACGGGCGGCAAAGTATCTGGAACGGCCCGATCTGACGACGCTGCTGGTGGCGCAGTCGGCCGAAGCCTCGGGTGACGGCAAACGGGCAACCGCCGCCTACAAGGCGCTGCTTGCAAACGAGGCGACACGGTTTGTCGGTGTCCGGGGGCTTTTGAAGCAAAAGCTGGCCGAAGGCGATACCGACACCGCGCTTGCACTGGCCGAAAAGGCCTTTGCGATGAAGCCGAAGCATGCAGAAACACAGGATATCTTGCTGCGCCTGCAATCCGGGAAAGCCGACTGGAAAGGCGCGCGGACCACGCTTGGGGCGCAACAAAAACGCGGCGCCCTGCCACGCGACGTCTTCCGTCGCCGAGATGCCGTGCTGGCGCTTCAGGAAGCCGCTGGTATCATGGATGAAAATGCCAGCATAGAGGCGCACGAGGCCGCAATTGCCGCAAACCGCTTGTCGCCCGACCTGATCCCGGCCGCCGCAATGGCTGCACGCAGCTATATCTCCAAGGGCGACAAAAGGCATGCAGCCCGTGTGATCTGCAAGGCCTATGAAGGCCAGCCGCATCCCGATCTGGCCGCCGTTTTCGCCGAGATCGAGCCGGAAGAAAGTCCGACTGCGCGGCTGAAGCGGTTCAAGCCACTGTTCGCCCTGCATCCCGACCGGGACGAGACGCGCCTGCTGCAAGCCGAATTGCAGATCAGCGCCGAGGATTTCCCCGCCGCACGCCGCGCAATGGCGGACGTTGTTACACGTCACCCCACCCAGCGGGCGTTGGCGATCATGGCCGCGATCGAGCGCGGAGAAGGGTCGGACGACGCTGTGGTGCGCGGCTGGCTCACCAAGGCCCTGACAGCCCCACGCGGCCCGCAATGGTGCTGCGACAAATGTCAGGCGATCCACGCGACATGGGGACCGATCTGCGAAAACTGCGGCGGCTTTGACACGCTGTCGTGGCGCGAGCCGGTGGAAGGCAACGGACCCAGCGCCACTGGTGCGGAACTTTTGCCGCTACTGGTCACCGGCCCAATATCGACGGTCGAGACAGAGACGGCACACGAGGTTCTGGACGGTGTGACCGTTGATACACCGCCACGCTAGATTTCGACAACTAATCAATGCATTACACGGGGCTAACTTCACTTGGTCAGTCCCTGAGCGCCTCGCCACCATAAAATGCCGCTGTAGCTCAGCTGGTAGAGCACGTCATTCGTAATGCGTAAACTGTGGCAACATACGGTGGTGTTAGATCAACATTAGCCAATTAAATAAGGCACTTCGCCAACAGTCGGTTGTGTCATGGTGGTTTTAGTTCGTATCGTCGAGTCTGTGAAAAACCGGCGTTTACAAGGAGCCACCGAATGACCATCACATTGAACACGATTGCCGAAACTGTGCGCGCGAACGTGAATCTCGATCAGCTGCGCGATTTGAAAGTGCACTCCGACTGCGTGACCTATGCGATGATCAAGTAGGAGGAGCACTACGTCATGGCCCTGCGGCGCGATGGCAAGGTCTGCGACATCACGCGCACGTCCCACGACGACGAACCCCTGACCGAGACATTCGATGCATACGGCGCATTTCTGAAGTGGGAGGACTGATCATGCTCGCGATCAAGTTCACAGCCACCGCCTCGCGCAAATTGAGCGCGGACAAGACCATCTGGTACCCGGACAACGCCAGAAACGGCCTGCGCCTCTGCGTCACCGCCGGTGGCACCAAGACCTAGTGTTCTCAATCTGACACTTCCTACCTGTTTCCGCGAATTTCATCGAGTTTGTCCAGCGCGCGGCGTTCTCGGGTGAGGATGTCCTCGGCGGTTTTGGTCCATTTGAAGGGCTTCGGCTTCTCGTTGTGCTGCGCCAGATAGTCATAGATCGCGGCCTCCAGATCATTGACGCTGGTATAGCTGCCGCGTCGGATGCGCTTTGACGTGATCTCTGCAAAGAAGCGCTCGACGAGGTTCAGCC
>Ga0209702_10008223_pt1 | contig 12277 bp, 10 predicted proteins | sample FRY01_FD_187210 | JGI IMG/M metagenome (GOLD analysis project Ga0209702, IMG submission 187210) | Freshwater microbial communities from Lake Fryxell liftoff mats and glacier meltwater in Antarctica - FRY-01 (SPAdes) (version 2) | ecosystem: Environmental > Aquatic > Freshwater > Ice > Glacier... | reverse complement strand
GGGATTTGGGGTCAGAGGGGGGATTTGGGGTCAGAGTAAAAACCATCAGGCTTGCGAACCATGCTTGGGCCCGCGCTTTAATAGCTGTTGTCTTCTCCCGCCCAATTCTTCTATCTCTAACCGGAATCTCTCGGTGCCGAGCGCAAGCCCTTGGTTTATCGATTGACGAATGTGTGTTGTCAGATCACCTTCAATATGGCCATTAAACAAGCTGCGATATCGTGCCTGCCGAACACGCTCCGTTTCTCCCAATCCGAGATAAAGTGAATGAGGGCTCCACAGCTTGGTGCTGCTGCCAAAACAGTGGGACCGGTAACTGGACCAGGCATAATTTCCAGGATCTATAACCATCCGCGCCCTAACCGGGTTCAGCTCCATATAGCGCAGGCACGCGAAGAAGTAGCGATCTCTTTGAACAATGCAGGACTTAAACCGCCCCTCAAACAATGTACCTGTGCGCTGATAGGTTTGATTGAAGTAGCGCACATAGAAACGGCCTACATACTGCATAGACTGTGAGAGAGAGTTATCTTCCGATGGCGTCACCAAGAGGTGAACATGGTTGGTCATAAACACCCAACCGTGAACCGAAAGCCCAAACTTTAGCGCGGCCTTGCAAAGGTAGTGGGCGTAGACACCCATGTCCTCATCTGTTGCAAAGCAAACTGATCGATTATTTCCACGTTGAAGGACATGCTGAGGTATACCTGCGGGACAGTATCTTCGTAACCTGGCCATAATGCTCTTCCTTGAACATGTAACGGCTTGTGATTTACTCGGTCTGCAGGACCGGCAAGTTCTACTGTTACCGAACAAGCACGGGCGATCAAGGTATTGGCTGAATTTAGCGAAATTATTGCACTGATGCCGACATTAAGTTTTGCTACGATGACCGCGTATGTTCGAATCAGATTGGAGTTTTTACTCTGACCCCAATGATATAAAGACCACGACGTGTTGCAGGTTGAAGCGAACGGGCAGATTTTGGCCGGGGTTTATAGCCGCGTGGCTGGGCGTGAGGCAGGGCACTCTCTGACCATCTGGTAGCTCAAGCTCGTAGAGATAGTGGGCACCTCGAAAGGATTTGCTTACGACCGGAAGGCTCAACACGCTGCGCGCGTCGTACTCGATATCGTCCGGGCGTACCAGCAGGCGCAACGTGTCTCCGGCTTGCCACTGACGATCGCTCATATCCAGTTTGCCCAGGCCGTCATTGAGCTCCCCGGCCTCGTTCACAGACACGGTAATGATATTGCCACCGCCAATGAACTCCGCTACAAATTCGCTGCGGGGATTGTGGTACAGGTTATAGGGCGTATCGAGTTGCATCACCCGGCCCTGGCGCAACAGCGTGATCTGGTCGGCCATGGCAAACGCTTCGTGCTGGTCGTGGGTCACAAGAATGGCGGTGACGCCGTTGCGCTTGAGCAATTCGCGTACTTCCGACGCTAACTGCTCGCGCAGTTCGCTGTCCAGATTGGAAAAGGGCTCGTCCAGCAGTAGTATTTCCGGATTGGGTGCCAGTGCCCTGGCCAGTGCCACACGCTGTTGCTGGCCCCCGGACAGTTCGTGGGGATACGCGCTGGCGCAGGCCTGGAGCTCCACCAGAGCGAGCATTTCATGCACCCGCTGCGCCCGCGCCGTGCGATCCATCGCGTCGAGCCCAAAACCGATATTGCGCTGTACATTCAGGTGTGGAAACAGGGCGAAGTCCTGAAATACCATGCCGACCTTGCGCCGTTCCGGTGGCACCTGCGCACCGGCTCGACTGATGGTTTCGCCGCGCAGGATTATGCTTCCTGCCGATACCGGCTCAAAGCCTGCGATGGCTCGCAGCAGGGTGGTTTTTCCGCATCCGGAGGGGCCCAGCAAGCAGCCGATCTGCCCCTGTTCGAGGCTGAAAGAGACATCCACTGCGGCGAGAAAATCGCCGTAACTGACCGATACCTGTTGCAGCGCGAGCTGGCTACTCATGGCAGTCCTTCTTGGCTTTGTGTGCGTACAGATGAATAGGGGGTAGCTGCGCTGCTGATGCGGGTCATGAGAATAACAGGCAGCAAGCCAATCAGCACTATTGCCAGCGCCGGCAGTGCCGCGTCAGCCAGTCGTTCGTCTGAGGCGAGTTCATAGGTCCGCACTGCCAGCGTGTTGAAATTGAACGGGCGCAGGATCAAAGTGGTGGGCAGCTCTTTCAAAACGTCGACAAATACCAGCAGCAGCGCGGTGGCCAGGGAGCCGCGCAGCATCGGTAAGTGAATGCGATGCAACACCTGCAGAGGGCCCTTACCCAGAGAGCGGGCGGATTCGTCAATACTGGGGCGAATACGTGCCAGCCCGGATTCCACTGTCTGCAAAGACACCGCAAGAAAACGCACTACATAGGCAAATACCAGTGCTACCAGAGTCCCGCTGAGCAACAGGCCGGTTGAAATGTCAAAATGCTCGCGCATCAAGGCGTCTACACGATTGTCCATCCAGGCGAAGGGGATCAGGACACCCACGGCAATGACGGTTCCAGGTATCGCATAACCCATAGACGATACTCGCGCAGCCTGATGTTCCAGCTGCCCCGGATGCAGACGTTTACCGTAGCCTAGCAGTAGCGCAATCACCAAACAGCAGACAGAGGCAATGGCCGCCAGGGTAAAGCTACTGCCCACCAGGGTCAGGAATTCTGCAGTGTCGGTCTCGCCGACGCGACTACTGGCCCAGGTGGCCAGCTGCACTGCAGGCAACGCGAAGCCCGCCGTTACGATCACTAGCGGCAGGGCACAAGCACACCAGCCGCGCCATCCCTGCAATTCAATTCGGCTGGGCTTCTGCTGGGCGGAGTTGTGGTGAAAGCGCAGGCGACGGCGAGAGTATTGTTCCAGCGTGAACAGCACAAAAACGAACAGCAACAGAAAGGCTGCGAGCTGCGCTGCAGTTTGCAGTTCACCCAGTCCGTACCAGGTGCGAAATATGCCCGTGGTGAAGACACTGACGCCGAAGTAATCGACCGTGCCAAAATCTGCCAGCGTTTCCATCAGCGCCAGACTAATGCCGGCGACAATAGCCGGGCGAGCCATCGGCAGCCCTACCAGAAACAGGGTCTTCCAGGGGCCTTTTCCAAGGCTGCGGCTGGCCTCCAGTACCGCCGTTGACTGCTCGCTAAAGGCCACTCTTACCAGCAGGTAAACGTAGGGGTACAGCACCAGCGACAGCATGCAGATGGCGCCGCCGAGCGAGCGTATCTCGGGAAAATAATAATCGCCAAAGCCCCAGCCAAATTGCGCGCGCAAAGCGCTCTGCACCGGGCCGGAGAAATCGAGCATGCCGGTGTAGGTGTAGGCGATGATGTAGGCCGGCATTGCCATGGGTAGCAACAGCGCCCAGTTGAACAGCTTACGGCCAGGGAATTCGCACATGGCGGTGAGCCAGGCCGCACTGACGCCCAATACCAGCGTGCCAACACCGACTCCCAACATCAATAATAGTGAATTGACGACATAGTCCTGTAGCACCGTTTCCAGCAGGTGCTGCCAGACCGGGCTGAAGCCCTGGAACAGGCTGGCGACGATAACCAGTACCGGAACGGCAATAAGGCATGCCGTCAGTAACATGAGGGCGCGCCAGCCGAAGCTGCCGCGCCCGCGATGTAACGCTTGTGGTGAGTTTCTTGCTGAGCTTATTTCCAATTCGCCCGATCCATAGCCATGACTGCCTGCGCATTCAAGCGCCCGAGCTCCGTCACGTCAACTGAATCGGCTTTAAAGCTGCCCCAGGATTTGAGCAGCGCGCTGGGTTCAATACCTTTACTGGCCGGGTACTCATTGTTGGTTTCAGCATACCAGTTCTGGGCTTCGGGCCGGGCCAGAAACTCGATAAGTGCTGTGGCTTCAGCGACATTAGTAGCGGATGTGGTGACACCGGCACCACTCACATTGATGTGGGTGCCGCGGCCATCCTGATTGGGGAAGAACAAAGCCACTTCACCGGCGGCGGCCTTTTCGTCTGCATCGGCGCTCTGGAGCATGGCGCCATAGTAGTAGGTGTTGACGAGCGCCAGATCACACTGGCCGGTTGCGAGCGCCTTAATCTGGTCACGGTCACCGCCTTGGGGCGGGCGCGCAAAATTCGCTACCAGGCCCTTGATCCAATCTTCTGTGGCGGCCTCTCCCTGAGTAGAGAGCATGCCGGCAACCAGAGACTGATTATAAATATTACCAGAAGAGCGCACGCACAGACGGCCGCGCCATTTTTCATCGGTGAGTGCCTCATAGGTGCTCAATGTCTCGGGGTCGACCCGGTCGGTGGCATAGGCGATCACGCGCGCGCGTACCGACAGACCAAACCAGTAGCCTTCGCTGTTGCGCAGATGGGCAGGAATATGCTGTTCGAGGTATTCAGACCTGATGGGCTGCAGAAGGCCCGCTTCTTTAGCCCGGTAAAGGCGGCCCGCATCGACAGTCAGCAATACGTCGGCCGGGGAATTGCGGCCTTCGCTGCGCAGGCGCGTGAGCAGAGCATCATCATCGCCGGTGATGAGGTTGACCTCGATGCCAGTTTCTTCCGTGAATGTATCCAGAATGGGCTTGATCAGGGCTTCCTGTCGCGCGGAGTACACATTCACAGTTTTGGCGTAAGTGGCCGGCGCGCCTATCATTACGGCGGCAACGGTGACAAACAGGGCGGACGCAAAACGGCGCAGAGCCGGGCGAGAACAACGCATGGATACCTCACGGGATTATTAACACGGACTATTAAGTGGATGGCATTTGCAAATGCAAACGATTCTCATCTAGTAAAACATAGATGGGCGTTGGGTGCTAGAGCTGCGCTGCTGTTCAGGGCAGGCCATCGATCTGCTCCAATAGGATGTCTTCCCTGGCAATTTCTCCTGCCTGCGCAAACACGCGAATGTTTTCCACGGATAATCCATTGCCGACAGCCACAAGCACTTGGCCGTTTTTACTTTCGACCGTTATGCTAATGGCGCTTTGCTTGTTCAAGTTAAAGACACCGGAAGCGCGTTTATCCTGATCAAGGAGAATAACCAACTCCACGGGCGTTTCATCTGTCAGTTCACTTGTGCTTTGCACCACTGGGCCAAATGGGATGACAGAGCCTCCCTTCAGCCAGATGGGGATTCGGTCTATTGGGCAGTCCTGAGTGGTCCATTGCCTTCCTTCTTTCGATTCTTTGCTGAAAAAGTCATACCAAACGCCTTCGGGTAGATAAACAGATCTATTACCGTCTTCTCGCATCACTGGTGCCACCAAGATGCTGCGACCACTCATAAACTGGTCATCAATTGCATGCGTTGTACGATCGTCCTGATAATCAATGACAAGTGGGCGCAGGACAGGTAGCCCTGACGCTGCGCTTTCAATCGATTCACTATAGAGGTACGGAATCAATTGGTAGCGATAATTCAGATACTCTCTCAAGATGTCTTGTGTGTCTTCAGCGTATTGCCACGGTTCCCTGAAAGGGTAACAACCGTGATAACGGATATGGGACTGAAAAATAGAGAGTTGAGTCCAGCGTATGGCTAGCTCATCTGTAGGTTCTCCCACAAAGCCGCCGGTATCCTGGCTCCAAAATGTAAATCCAGAAAGGCCGTAACTCAGCCCGCCGCGAAGAGACCCCTGCATGGAGCCGAAGGTGGCGGCATTGTCGCCGCTCCATTGCACGGGGTATCGCTGGGAGCCAGCATAAGCACTGCGGCCCCAAACCATGGCGTTATCCTCACCGTGCACTTCCTGAGTAATCTCATAAACCGCTTTGTTGTAGAGAAGCGGGTAAACATTATGCAGGGCATGGCCGTCACCTTCCGCAAACTGCATAGACGGCTGTATACCTTCACCGAAATCGGTTTTGATCACATCCACACCGGCTTCAAGCAGTGGTTTGATCAGCTGCGTCTTAAACCAGGAAACAGCCTCAGGGTTGGTAAAGTCGATGGGAGCTGCTTCAAACTGCCCGGTAAAAGAAAACGGCGCTTTGGTTTTAGCAATCAGTTTCCGCGCGGACGCTTCTTTCCACGGGGCGGTTCCTTTCAACACATAAGGCGCCTGCCATAACGAAAACCGAAAGCCATTGTCATGGAGTTCACGACACATCGTTTCGTGATCAGGAAAACGGGTCTCGTCGAACTGCCAGTCACACTTCCAGTCTGTCGTAAACCAGCTGACATCCATGTGAATCACATCCGCAGGAAACTTCTTTTCTCGCAACGTGTTTGCCACATCGATAATTTCTTGTTGCGAGAGATAAGACATTCTGGAAATCCAAGTGCCGAACGAAAATTTCGGTGGTACAGGGGATCGGCCCGTCAGGCTGGTGTAGCTATTGAGTACATCCTTAATACTTCCAGTAAAGAGATAGTAGTCCAGCTTTTTCTCTTCCACCGCCACCTGTACTTTAGATTTTTCTTTCGAGCCCACCCAGAATGTCATTGGGTGTATTTGATTGTAGAAGACGCCATAGCCGCGCGTACTGACGTAGAACGGCACGGTTTTGTAAACACGACCTGTAGAGTTCCCCACGCCTTCGCTAATCCACAGTCGAAGAGTGTCTCCCACTCTATTCATAGGTCCAAAGTGCTCTCCCAATCCGTAAATGGATTCATCGTGAGATAAATCAAACGAGTTCACTGCATACCAGTGCTTGTGGCGCTTATCGCGAATAAACCCCATGGGATAGGAGTCCATTGCGATACCAAAATGATTATCGGTTTTTCCACCAGTGGTGGTTATCTTGTTGCCACCCTTGTCATAGAGCTCTATGCGAAAATCACTTTTGTAAACATGCAAACTCAACTGGCTTGTTGTTAGGCGATAGCAGTGTTCGTCCTCAATCAGTTCAACCTTGCATGTATCATCCTTAATGTCATTGGCGACCATAGGAGTGAAAGCCTCATCAAAGTCATTGTCTTGCTGTAACCTGACTCGACAGACATCCTCCCGAGGAATATCGATGCGCAAGTACAATAGGGCGCTGGGTGCTTTTCCGTTGATTGCATAGACATGTTTGTAAAAATGCTCGAGATTGATCAGGTTAAAAATATTGTAAGCTTTCGACCGAAATAGAAATTGATTATCCTGCTGACTGGCGAGCTCAACACTCAGTACCGATTCAGCGGATCTCAGCAGCATTGCCGGTAACGCGCTGAAAATGCCTTGCATTGGCCCTATATCATCCAGCGGATGATCCGTACGACCGAATGACACTTTATGTGCGTGATCGTCAAAATGATGTTCCAGATTGGAATGCTTGCTAAAGGTACGCAAGAAAAGAATGGGGTGCCGCAAAGCACTTTTTATTAGCACCCAACCGGATCGTTTTATATCCGGGCAGAACGCTTTTGCGTATTCCGCTTCTGTCATTTCGGTTCGCTGTGAAGTCACGGATCATCTAACCTGCTATTTATTTTGATGTGGGAATGTAGTGGTTAAGCTTATTTTCAGACCATTTCTGTTTGCCACCGATAGATTCTGATTCCGGGTTGTAGAAGCAGTATACTTAACTCCTTCCCGTGGTTCATAAATAAGTAAGCTGTCCTTGGCATTCAAGGCAGGCTATCCAGCTCGATTTGCGTCAACGGCCGGTATTGCTCCGCACCCAGTTCCGGGTCCAGTGACACGTTGCCAATAGCAATACGGTGCAGTGTGAGTACCTTGTTGTTGAAACGGCCAAACATGCGTTTTATCTGGTGATAGCGCCCTTCGGTAAGACGAACCTCTGCGCTGTGGTCCGAAAGTATCGTGAGGGTGACAGGGCGGGTGGTGATGTCTTCAAAGGGGAAGTACATGCCCTGGGCAAACGCCGCAACGTAGCGCTCCGTCAGCGCTTGTTCCACGGTTACGCGGTACACTTTTTCTACCGGGTTTTGCACGCAGGCCAGTCGTCGTGACCAGCGCCCGTCATTGGTCAACAGCAACAACCCCGTGGAGTTGAAATCCAGCCGGCCGGCAATATGCAGGTCGTTGCCCGTGTTGGCGTCAAGCAGATCGATAACGGTGCGGTGTCGGTCGTCTCTGGTAGCACTGACCACGCCACAAGGTTTATTCAGCATGAGATACATCGCCGAGTAGTCTTGCAGCACCTCGCCATCCAGCGTGATGTGGCTGAACTGGTCGACTACCTGATTAATCTCACGGGCCGCCCGGCCATTCAGGCCAACGCGGCCACTGGCCAGCAAGGCTCGTACATCGCGACGGTTCACACCGGTATGGTTGCTGATAAAGCGATCCAGGCGGAAACGTTTGGGTTGGCCTGGTGCTTTCACTGAGGGTGCTCCGGTTGGTTCACAGGTTGATAGCTAGCGTATAAAAAAGAGGACCTGGAAAACGATAATGAGAGCTCTCCCGGTGCTATAAAAATTTGAGGCAGCGTAGACAGAAAAGATGCGCGACGTTTCCGCTGAAACGTGTCCTGAGTATAAGCAGGCTGCCCTAAGAACTTCCAAGTATATGCCCTATTTAGCCGACTGTCGGTGAGAGTGTATGCGGGTGTTGAACCCCCGATACGATGCGCACATACTATTCTCATCACGTATAAGCCTAAGCGGCGAGGCATGAATAGTATTGTCGACAAAAACGTACCCCAAAAAGCAACCAACCTAAGCATAGGCCGTGACCTACTTGAAAAAGCCAAGAATAACAAAATTAATCTATCCGCCACTCTGTAACAAGCACAGACTATTGAATTGAAAACCAGAGCGCGGAGGCAGTGGCTAGAAGAAAATGAAGATGCCATTGAAGCTCTAAATAAGCATACGGAGAAATATGGGTTATTCTCGGATTATTTCAGGGAGCTTTGATATTTCAATTTACTGCCTATCAAAACGAAAATGAGTCTTCAAAGAAAGCGTTTCTATATTTTATCGACGTTCAGACGGATCTTGTAGCAACGCTGAACTCTTGAATTGTTACACCCGTGGCCCCAGAAAAAAATGTCAGTACAGATACAGTCAAAGGACTTTATCCAATTTTTTAGATTGAGCAGGGCTCTTCTAACCTGATGACGCACCAGCTGACAAGCGCTCCTTTTTCAAATTTTAAATCCGAAGTCACTTCCTTGATAGATTTCAGAAATGAAATAGTTTTCGCTGTAGATCTCATGGTCACACGCATGTAATGCCTGCCATCACGGCTACGAATTCATCGGAGATAAGTATTCGGTCCACTCGTGAGGTTTATGAATTAGTAAATAACCCCTATTCTTTTCTGCGGTGGTGATCTTGGACTGTACTGCAGAGCGTTCGACCATGCAGGAGTTCTACCTTATAAATCCTTCACGTAAAGAAGGTTTTGACGGTAAATGTACGTTAGCCGGATGACGGCACTTAGGGAGCCCCGGGCTGGCTGACTTTTTTTGGCTTTGCGGCTTAGTCACATAAGCTAATAGGATACTAACTTCCGATCGCTAGCAAATTGAATATTCAATGGAAAAGTGATTGATCCGGTGGCGACATAGATGAGTAATCCTGCCAAAAAAAACAGGCTGGCAAGATCAAAACGTGGCAACTAGCTGCATTGTGGCTGGTGGCAATCGTTACCAAGCCCATACTGATTGATTCGTGGCGCCATCGTGAAGCGCCTGAAACGGTGCCCCGGCAATTGTTACTAGATTTAAATGGCTCGGTCATCGATTTGTATCAGATGAGCTAGGCAGAACCGGTATTGCTGTACTTCTGGGCCAGTTGGTGCCCCGTGTGTAAACCCGTGTCGCCTGCGGTTGATGCACTGCGCGATGACTATCCTGTTGTTACTGTTGCTCTTTCGTCTGGCTCGCGGGCGCGGGTGCTGGCCTTTGCGCGTGAACGCGATCTTGGTTTTCGCATCGTCAATGATACGGATGGAGACATTGCCCGTGCGTGGAACGTTCGCGGCACGCCGACTATCGCAGTGCTCTATCAGGGGAGGGTGACTTCCATGACCAGCGGCATCACCACGCCGCCGGGTATTTCCCTGCGCCTGTGGCTGGCGGGCATGCTTGCAGAGACAATTGCTAAGCCAGGCATTCAGGCTTCGAGTAGCAGCTCCCCGGAAGGTGTGTTGAAAGTTCCTGGGTTTTTACCCTGACCCCAATTACCCGCCAATTACCCCCCCCAATTACCCACCAATTACCCATCGTCGACCGCAGCAATGACGCCGAAGATCCGGGAAGGCGATCCCTCCCCGGGAAGCGTTTTGTGTCGATGCTAATCAGCATCCTGGTGGCAGGATGTCGGTAACAGAAACATTATCCACAGAGACCGAAGACAGACTATTGAGAATACCGATGTACCCTGTAGCGTGGTCGCTGTTGTTGATGCTGATAAGCAAGTCCCCATCAATGGAGACCTGAATAGAATCGCCCTGTACTTCCACCCTATACGTATGCCATGCAAAAGGGGAATAACCGGTAGCCACGGAGGTAATCACTGTGTTGACACCATTTACAGAGGAGCGCAATTTCAAAACACCGTTGCCTTGCAGCCTGATCCTGTACATATTCTGTGTATTTGACACCCTGAACGCCAGCTCATCAACCATCCAGCTTTGTGCGACATTGGCACTGGCGAGAGTAATCATATCCGCGGTAAAGGTATAAGTATCCCAAGCAGGGTTACCCGCATACGCTGCATTGTAAGTATTGATATCATCCAGATTATAGGTGCCCCCACTGATGTACCATGGACCACTTTGCGCCCAGGGGTAGGCAGTGTTTTCCCCGTCAAAGTTATCTACCATATTGGGGGGCTCTGCGCTCCCAACAAGGGTTGCGGCAAACTCCGGGAAATAATGCATGATGTCAGTGAGGTTCGCTGCCGTCATGCCGTCTGTTAGCGTAATATTGTCACCAAGGCCCAATGTGGCATACAGATCAACGACGGCATCTACATTGGTAGGATTGTGCATATTGGTAACGTCCTCCGGTAGCGGGCCGTAAGCAAGGTAAGTGGGCGGGCTGTCAATGCTCACATTCTCCAAAGGACTCCATAACTCGGGAGACAGCCAGAAGCCCTTGGGCAGTGCGTTATACATGTAGATACCCTTAATGGCAGCATGCCCACTGTGGGCCAATGGCCAGCTAGCCCCGGAGCCACGGGATCTTCCGCCAATCACAATATGATCCGGGTCCATGTTGTAAGCCGCTGCGTTAGCACGAACCCAGTCAAAGACAAGCTGAGCGTCCGACCAGGTAATCAACAGGTCTTCATGTGTTTGAATAGTGGGTATCGACTCCCAATTGACCGTGGTATAGCCTTCGCTGGCGATAGTATCCAACTCCACTTGCGGCATATTGTTCGCAGAGCCGCCGTTCCCATGGGCAAATAGATACACTGGGGTAGGTTCGGCTGAGTCTGCCAGATAAATATTGAGCCACTGGCGGTTGGGATCCTCTGTTCCATACTTTATGTCAGTATGATCCCAGATCGCATTTTGGGCCGATACATGCGCACTTGGCATCATTGAAAAAAGGGTGGCTATGAATACTGCTCCAAAATGGAGGAAGCGGTTCTGCTTTGACAATTTCTTCATCGCTTTGTCCGTATCTGTCTAATAAGCGGGATACTGACCCGGAGTTCGCACTCTCATCGACTGATTCTCTCACATAAAAACGGTGAGGACACTAATGACAGCGCCTATTAGCCATTAATATGTGAACCAGGCCCCAATTCCCTCCATGGCAGGCTACGGGAACTTGAGGTCGAAATACCGATAGTAGGGTTTGGGATTAAAGGGTGTCCCGATTGTAAGCGGAAGGTTTGGGCCTAGCGGGTAGGGGGGCGTTCCGGGCGGCCCTGCCTGTGTCAACGGTGTCAGGTTATATTCAAGTGTGAAATGTAAGGCCTGACCCCATAAGCCCCCGGGCGGCCCTGCCTGTGTCAACGGTGTCAGGTTATATTCAAGTGTGAAATGTAAGGCCTGACCCCATAAGCCCCCATAAGCCCCCATAAGCCGGGAGGTCGGCCCCTGGAGATAGTGAGTCAGGCTGAGCAGAAGGGATGTCCGACGTTTCCGCGGAAACGTCTTCGGAGTATATGCAGACTGGGCTAAGAACTTCTCAGTATAGGCACCGAAATACTGCTGCATAACTTGATAACTCTGGGGTGTACACATGCACAGGTAAGTCCTTCGTCAAGCCGTTCAATGACGGGCTTTGATGCCCTCCAGAGAATTCGAACACTCATGGCTAATAGATAAGTAAACTGTCCCTGGATTTCCAGACTGAGTTGGGCGTCGAAGCACTATGAAGACTCTGTCGAATGTAAGGCCTGACCCCATCGATTCTTGAAGACTCT
>Ga0209702_10008222_pt1 | contig 12278 bp, 15 predicted proteins | sample FRY01_FD_187210 | JGI IMG/M metagenome (GOLD analysis project Ga0209702, IMG submission 187210) | Freshwater microbial communities from Lake Fryxell liftoff mats and glacier meltwater in Antarctica - FRY-01 (SPAdes) (version 2) | ecosystem: Environmental > Aquatic > Freshwater > Ice > Glacier... | reverse complement strand
GGGGGCACGCCGTGGGCGCTGACGCCGAGGCGCGGGCCGAGGCCGCGTACGACACCTACACAAAGGCGGCATGGGCATCGGTCCACGCGCAGACCGCGAACATCGCCGCCCGCGTCGCCGGGCTGCGCGCAACCGAGGCGGGGAAGGAGGCGGCAACCGCTGCGCGCGACGCACGGAACGCTGCGCGCGAGGCGTACACCGCACACTGTCGGGCGCGTGACGCCCTACGGTGGGCGCGCGAGGGGCGTGGTCAGTGAACCACCCACAGCCCGACGACGGGGGCAGCGTAACGCGCACGAACATCGCGCTGCGCCGAGTAGAGGAAAGCGCCTTCGAGCGCGACGACGCGGGCCAGTGGTTCAGGCGTAGCATCGTCGAGGCGTGGCAGGCGGACGCGTCTGCCACCTCCATCGCCGAGGCCGCTGGTCTGACCACCGGGCGCATCTACCAGATCACGGCGGGCGTGGCGCGGGGCTAGCGGGGAAGGTCGCACCGGGGGCAAGCGGGACACGAACCGCCAGCCCCCGGTGCATTGCCGCAGCAAGGGGAATACGGCCCCTCGGCGACTGCCGTGGATACTACCAGCCCGCGCGGGCTGCTGGTGTGGTGTACGACATTCGCCCGCGCTATCGGGTACGATCCATGGCAGGACGCGGGGCAGGTAATACGGACCTCCCGCCGACATAGACGCAAGCGCCCGCAACCGCGCCGTATGGAACAGGTGGGCACGGTATCCAGACCGTTGCGCTGCAATGCGTGTACCAACCGTGCCCCGGTCGTGGCGCGGTAGCAGGCGAGGGGCAGCACGTCGCGGGAACCGAGGCGACGATAAGCGGCATCGGTGCCGGTCGTGATGACCGGGGAGGGGGGAGGGGTTAGGTCTGCGCAGCACGTCCCCGCCCATGAAATAGACGATGGGTGCGGGGCAGTTCGCGCAGGCAACCACCGCCCACCCGTGCAGGGACAACGGATAGCCTCCCACCCCCGTGATACCGTCCGGGCGGTAACATCACCGAGGGCCGCGCGTGCGTGGCTGTGGGGGCACAATCTTGGCAGACGTAACAGAGGTGGCAGAGGTGCAGGACACCGACGCTACCGAGCCGCAGGACGGCACAACTGAAGTGGATGGGGCGCAGGTCGCCACCCCCGAGGTGCAGGACACCGAGGGCGAACTGAACGCATCGGCACTCCGCGAAGCCCGCGCTGACGCCGCCAAGTATCGCAAGCGCCTGCGGGCGCTAGAGGCGGATCAGCAGGCGAAGGCGGATGCCGACCTGTCGGAAGGTGACCGCGCATCTAAGCGCATCGCCGAACTGGAGGCGCAGGCAGAAAAGAACCACAGGCAGACCCGCACGCTGGCGCTCGAAAGCGCCGTCGCCACTAGATCGAACGCCCTCGGCATTATTGACGCCGAGGTAGCGGTCGCCCTGCTGGACGTGTCAGCGCTGGACTTCGACGACGCCGGACGCCCTGACCCCGACACCCTTGACCAAGCACTCCGACGCCTCATCAAGGCGAAGCCCTACCTTCGGCAGCAGGTCGCACCATCCAGCCCGGCTAACCCCGCGCGCTCCGAGCCTGTCGGGGAGACCGACACGCAGCGGCGCTCGCGGCTATTCGGTGGTGGTGGCGGCATGTTCGATCCGACGACGGCGGCGCGCATGGGCGGCGGGGTAATCCTCCCGAAGGAGTAACGCACAATGGCTTTCACGCAAGTCTCGGACATCTCCAGCCCGACCGACTACATCCAGAAGATCTACGAGGACGCCATGTTCGTGGCGCGCGAGAACAACCTTATGGGTTCACTGGTCACCAACTACAACGGGCAGGGCATCGCGCCGCGCCTGTCGTCCATCTACACCAGCACCAGCATCTCGTCCGTGGCCGACAGCGACGACCTCACCTCGTCTGCGCTCACCCCGTCCACGCTCGCCACGCTGACGCCTGCCGAGTTCGGCGCGCAGTTCCTCATCACCGACCAGCGGCTCGAATCCGACAGCATGGACATCATGCGCTCGGCATCACTGGAGTTGGGCGCAGCCCTCGCCACTAAGGTCGAGACTGACCTTATCGGGCACTTCACCTCGCTGACCGGCGGGACCGTGGACGCCGGGCCGGGCACCGTGCTGACGTGGGGCCGCTTCTTCGCCGCCGTCGCGCAGTTGCGGAACCAGAAGGCACCGGGTCCGTACTACGCCGTCCTGCACCCGTACCACATCCACGCGCTCGCGAAGGAAGTGGCCGTCGCCGGTACGCTGTCGAACGCCCCGGACTTCGGCGACGACGTGATGCGTAACCGCTTCTTCCAGATGGCCGCAGGTGTGTCCATTTTCGAATCGGCCAACATCACCGCTGGCACGGTCGCCATCGGTGCCGTGTTCTCGCCGCTGGCCCTCGCCCTCGACGTTCGCCGCGCCCCGCGCATCGAGCCGGAGCGCGATTCGTCCCGCCGTGCCACGGAACTGAACCTGTCCACCGTGTACGCATCGGGCGTCTGGCGTCCGAAGTACGGCGTGAAGATTCTCGCCGACGCGTCCACCCCGACCTCGTAGGGAGTAGGCGCAATGGCTAACGAAATCCAGACCGTCGTGCTGTCGGTGGCCGTCGCTGACATTGCGGGCGGGTCGTCCACGCGGGCGAAGGTGTCGCTGTCGTATGTGCAGGGCAAGAACCAGTAGGACCGCACTACCGGGAGGGATAGGCGACGGCCGACAAGTAGCAGCCCCCGGCTACTTCCCTCCCGGTTCTATAGGGGGTCAACTATTGGGGGAACATGCGGATACTGTGGCATAGCAACGCACCGTGGACGGCGACCGGGTACGGTGTGCAGACCCGTCTGTTCGCCCCGCGCATCCGCGACCTCGGCCACGACGTAGCGGTGAGCGCGTTCTACGGGCTGGAGGGCAGCAGCATCGGGTGGGATGGGATGAACGTATACCCGCGCGCATTCCACCCATACGGCATGGACGTGCTGGCTCGCCACGCTGCCGACCATAAGGCCGACATTGTGATCACGCTGGTGGATGCGTGGGTGATAGACGCCGGGCGCGTGGGCGCACCGTGGTGCCCGTGGTTCCCGGTGGATCACGACCCGATGCCGCACCCTGTCGCCGCGTCCGTGCGCGAGGCCGCGTTCCCCATCGTGTACAGCAAGCACGCGCAGGCTTCTGCGGAGGCCGCAGGCATCCCGGTGTCCTACGTCCCGCACGGGGTGGACACCGCCGTGTATACCCCGCAGGATCAGGCGGAGGCACGCGCACGGTTCGGGCTAGACCCCGATGCGTTCGTGGTCGGGCTGGTCGGCGCGAACAAGGGCAAGCCATCGCGTAAGGCATTCCCTGTCCAGATAGCCGCGTTCGCTGCATTCCAGAAGCGGCACCCGGACGCGATCCTGTACCTACATACCCACATGATGCCGGACATGGACGGCATGGATATCCCCGACGTGCTGACCGCGTGCGGCGTGCCCGAGGACGCGGTGCGAATCTGTGACCAGTACCGCAACCTGATGGGCTATCCCGACGAGGTGATGGCGACCCTGTACGCATCTATGGACGTGCTGCTGTCGGCAACGATGGGCGAGGGGTTCGGCGTCCCCATCATCGAGGCGCAGGCGTGCGGCACCCCGGTGATCGTCGGCAACTGGACCGCGATGCCCGAACTGTGCGGCGCGGGGTGGATCGTCACCGAATGCGAGCGCGTGCTGACGCCGCAGAATGCGTGGCAGTACCAGCCCACCGAGGCCGGGGTGCTGACCGCGCTCGAACACGCATACGCGCACCGGGGGAACAGGACCCTGCGCGAGGCAGCACGCGCGTTCGCCATGCATTACGACGCCGACTATGTGACCGAGACCTACTGGCGTCCCGTGCTTCAGGACATACAGGCGCGACTGCACGACGGCAACACGCCGGAACCGAAACGAACGCCGCCCCCGGTAGAGGTGCTGTAGCCATGCTGGTGGCGGATACCGTCACCATCGTGGTCCCCACCATCGAGGGCCGCGAGGAAATGTGCGCGCTGACCGTCGCCGCGTTCCGCGCCACCGTCGCCGCCGACCTATTGCAGATCGTACTGGTGAAGGATAGGCAGACAATCGGCGAGGCGTGGAATGATGGGGCCGAGGCCAGCGACGGCAAGTACATGATGCTGGCCGCCGACGACGTACTACCCCGCCCCGGCTGGCTGGAGGTGTGTATCGAGGCGGTGGAGGGCGGGTACTACCCGTCCCCGCATATCGTGAAGGACGACGGCGGCACCCTCGCCACCGGGTCTATGGGCGGTGGCTGGCTGCTGACCGAGGCCGCAGACTGGGCACCCGTGGTGTCGTCGCAGTTCCCATTCATGCTGCGCGACGCGTGGCCGGACATAGGCGAATGCCTGCCCATCCACTACTTCGCAGATGACTACCTCGCATCACGCGCGCGGGCTGCCGGGTGGATGGTCGCCTACCGCGAGGGGTACGGGCTGATGCACCTAGAGGGCACCATCGGGCGCGAGCAACTGAAGGCGCGGGCCATGACAGACCGCCTAGAGTTCGAGGAATCGCTGGCCGGAACCGCGTGGGCTAACCTGCACTCATGCTGAACAACCGCGTACTGATAACCGGGGGGTTGGGCTTCATCGGGTCGCACCTCGCCGACGCCTACGCCGCCGAGGGCTGGTATGTGATCGGCATGGACAACCTCACGGCGCACGTCGTGACCGTGACGCACCCGACATTCTCCACCATGCTGATCGGCGACGTGCGCGGCATCACCGCTACCCATGTCGCCGCCGCCGACCTAGTGGTACACGCCGCGTCACCCGTCGGGGCCGCAGGCATCCTGCCACTACAGGGCACCATCGCCGGGGAGATAGTCGCGGGCACGCAGGCCGTCGCTGATGCCTGCATCCTCGCGGGCGTCCCGATGGTGAACGTGTCCACCAGCGAGGTGTACGGCATGACCGGGGTTGCGTGTGAGGCCGACCCCATGCACGTCCCCGCGCACTACAGCGCACGGCTGGAATACCAGACCGGCAAGATCGCCGCCGAGCAGATCGTCGGCGCGTCGGTCGCGCGCGGGCTGCGCGCCGTGCAGGTGCGCCCGTGGAATGTCGCCGGGCCACGCGAGGCACGGGCGAAGGGGTTCGTGATCCCGCGCATGGTCGCGCAGGCGCTAGAGGCCGAACCGCTGACCGTGTTCGAGGGGGGCGAACAGGAGCGCGCATTCACCGGGGTGTGGGACGTATGCCGGTTCATCACCCACTACCTACCGACCGACCCCGAGGACTGGCGCGGGCAGCCGTACAACGTCGGGGCTATCGAGAACCGCACGACCGTGAACCACCTCGCCGCGCTGGTGCTAGAGGTCACGGGGTCGCGGTCGCCCATCGTCCACACCAGCGGCAAGCGCGTGTTTGGGTCGCGGTACGAGGAAGCGGCGGCGGGCACGAAACTGCCTGATGCTAAGATCGCCATGAGCATGGGCTGGCGTCCCGAGCATGACATCGCCAGCATCATCGCCCGTACTGCCGCCGACCAACTCGCCCCCGACGAGGTGCTGCACCCATGAGCCGCACAGGTAATGCCGACCTCATCGCCCGCGTCCGTTCGCTGACCAGTGTGGGCACGGCTGAATACACCAACGGCACCGCGAATATGTGGGATGCCGACCAGATCGAACAGGTGCTAGACCGGCACCGCATGGACATCACCCGCGAGCGGCTTATCCCCGACCGCAACAACGACGCGGGCGGGGCCGTGTCGTACACCGTGTTTCGTTCTGCGTTCGGGAATATGGAATCTGGCACCGCCCTGTTCATCGAGGATGGCGTGGGCGACGACCGCACGGCTGGCACGGCCACGGCCAACTACTCGGGCGACTACCAGCGCGGCACCTTCACCTTCGGGGCAGACCAAGCGGGCACGGCGCTATACATCACCGCGCGGTCGTATGACCTGTACGGCGCGGCTGCCGAGGTGCTGGAATCGTGGGCCGGGTCTGCCGCGCGGGACTTTGACTTCAGCACGGATTCATCATCGTTCAGCCGTTCGCAGAAGTCGAAGGCCATGCTCGAACAGGCGCGCGTGCTGCGCCGTCGCGCCCGTGCCCGCCGCGTGCGTCTGGTGACTGGCTGATGCTGACCGCTGGCGAACTGACCAGCGCCCGCGCCGTCGTGACCTCGGCCCTACCCGGCACCGCCGTCGTCACGCGCGCGACGTGGACCGCTGACGGGTTCGGCGGGTCCACGTCGGTGTGGGCAGGCATCGGCACGGTCGTCGCTCGTGTGGACATGAACGGTGCAGCGAGCGAGGGCATCATCGGCGGGGGCGGGGCGTACGTCGCGCCGTTCGTGGCGACCCTGCCGCACGGCACCACGGTCGCCGAGCGCGACCGGCTGGTGACAGGCGGGCGCACGCTGGAGATCGTGGGGCTGTCCGAGCCGCGCGACTGGTCGCTGTCCGTGCGGGCAGAATGCAAGGAAACCCGATAGTGCCCATGCTGCACAACCGGCTGCCAGCGATGGCGGCGCAGGCCGTCCCGATGATCGAAGCCGCGCTGTCCAAGACCGCGTTCGAGACCGAGCGGCTGGCGAAGTCTGCGGCACCGATAGACACCGGCAACCTACGCAACAGCATCGAGACCCGCCCGGTGATGCCGCTGACATGGCGCGTGACGGCCAACGCCGACTACTCCCTGTTCGTCGAGATGGGCTGGCAGCAGGGCACGAACCGGCACGCCGGTACCTTCTTCCTCGCCAACTCGCTGAAGCGGTCATGGGCATCCACCACGCGCGTGCTAGGTGATGCGTTCGGGGGGCTAGGCCGGTGAGCATCGCCAGCGGCAGCGCGCTATACATCCGGCTGGCGAATGACGCCACGCTGACGGGGCTAGGCAGCACCGCCGTCTACTTCGCCCTGTCGCCGCAGGGCGCTGCGTATCCGTTCATCACCATCCAGACGACGGGCAGCACCGACACCCGCGTGTTCGGCGCACGGGCGACCGTGCAGGAACGATGGGTCGTGCGGGCGTGGGATACTGGCAGCAGCCACAAGCGTGCGAAACAGATGGCCGAGCGCGCAGACGCGCTGCTAGACGAGTACGACCTAGTGGTGAGCGGCGGCACCGCGATGGCGTGCCGCAGGCTCGGGGAACTGCCGGACCTTGCCAGCGAAACCGATGGCGTCATGTATCGGCAGGCTGGCGCAACATACGAGATAGAGGTGAGGGCATGACCCCGCACGGTTACCGCGTCATGGTTGGGCTAGACTACCCACCGTCACGCCGCGCAGAAATCGGCGAGGTCGTGACCGACCTGCCGCCCGAGTCAGTGAAATGGCTTCTTGCGCAGGGCGTGATCCAGACAGCAGACCCCGCAGCACCAGCCCCCGCACCGCGTAAGAAAGGCAAGGCGACCTAATGCCCACATTCGTACATGGCAAGGATGCGGTGGTGTATCAGGACGCCAACGACCTGACCGGCTACCTGAAGTCAGTGTCGGCAAGCGCCGAGGTGGAGACCGCCGAGGCGACTACCTTCGCCGACGACGACAAGGTGTATGTGGCCGGGCTGACCGACGCCACCGTGAGCGCCGAGGGTCTGTTCGACAGCACCTTCGACGGCAACGTGCGCGACATGCTCGCGCTCGGCGGCACCAAGTCTATCTGGTCGGTGTACCCGATGGGCGACGCGGTGCCGAATCCGGGGCGCGGCTATCACCTCGACATCACGAAGGCCGAGCAGACCGCCGACGTGGGCGACGTGGTGGGCATCACGCTGGAGGGCCAGTCGTCGGTCGGCACCAACGCCATCATCTCGCACCACGCGCTCGCAGAGCGCACGGCTAGCGGGACGGCCACCGTCGTGGACGGCACCGCCGCGACCACGGGCGGGGGCGTCGGGTACGTCCACGCCACCAGCGCCGCAGGCTCGGCGGTAATGGTCGTGCAGCACAGCGCCGACAACATCACATACGCAGACTTCGTGAACCTCGGCACCGTCACCGCCGCAGCGCGGGTGTTCCGCACGCAGACCACGGGGACCGTGAACAGGTACACCCGACTTACCTACACAATCGCAGCGGGCACCGCCACATTCGTGGCCGGGTTCGCCCGCAACTAAGGAGCAGAACAGATGCCAACTTTCTTTCACGGCAAGGACGCCGCTGTATGGATCAGCGACAGCGGCAACACCTCGCGCGACTTCACCGCCTACGCCACCAGCGTGGGCATCCCGGTGGACGTTGAGACCGCCGAGGTTTCCACGTTCGCCGACGACGACAAGGTGTATGTGACGGGGCTGCGGGACCGCACCATCAGCATGGAGGGCAAGTGGGATGCCACGGTGGACGGCTACCTTTCCGGGCTGCTCGGCGGTACCGCCCGCGCATGGAAGGTGTTCCCCGCAGGATCGGTTAGCACCTACCCGGTCTACAGCGGCAACGCCATCCTGACCTCGTACGAGGTGTCGTCCGACATCGGTGACGCCATCGGGTTCAGCGCCGAGTGGCAGAACAGCGGCATCGTGACGCGCGGTACCGTCTGATGGCTAGCGCGGGGGCGAAGGATGCAGCGGCGGCGCGGGGCGCGCTGCCGGTTCTGGACGTTGCGGCGCTGCTGGCAAAGCGCACGCTGCGCGAGGAATGGGTGGACGTACCCGAGTGGGAATGTCGCGTGAAGGTGCGCGAGTTGAGCATGGGCGCCTACCAGTCCGTGAACGAGAAGGCAACCGACCCGCGCGGGAATCTGGACGAGTCGAAACTGCAGACGTTCCTGTGCCTCGCCGGGATCGTCGAGCCGGAACTGGCCGACGACGCATACGAGTGGATGCGTGGTCAGTCCATGCGCGCCGTGAACCGCGTGCTGGAGAAGGTGATGGCGCTGTCGGGCATCGGCATCGGTGCGCTAGAGGACATCGAGGCCACGTTTCCTGAAGCGCCCGGAGACAACGTGGAGGTACCGCCTAGCGCGTGACCTCGGCATGACGGTCGCGGAACTGGACCGCACCATGTCGCGCAGGGAAATGACGGGATGGATCGCGTACTACCGATGGGAAGCGCGCGAGCGCGAGCAGGCAGCGAAGCGACAGGGAAGGTAGCGCGCCGATGGCGACCGAAGTAGCAGCAGCGTACGTCACCATCGGCGCGAAGATCAGCGGGCTGACCAGCGGGCTGGCTGCTGCCAACTCGCAGGTGACAGGGTTCGCCGCCAACGCAGATAAGAGCGCGGCGGCGGTCGGCGCACGGTTCACCGCCCTCGGGTCGCGCATGAGCGCGGTCGGTCGCAAGATGACGTTGGGCATGACGCTGCCGCTGGTCGGCATCGGGCTGGCAGCGTTTAAGGCTGCGGCTGACTTCGAGAAGTCCATGTCCAAGATCACCGGGCTGGTCGGCATCGCTTCCAGCAAGGTCGCGGAAATGCGGAAGGGCGTCGTTGCCCTGTCGAAGGGCACGGGCAAGAGCGCCAGCGAACTGGCCGAGGGACTGTTCGTCGTGACCTCCGCAGGGCTGCGCGGTGCTGACGCGATGAACGCGCTGGAGGCTGCGGGCAAGGCGTCTGCTGCGGGGCTAGGTGCAACCAATGACATTGCCCGCGCGGTGGCCGGTTCCATCAACGCATACGGCAGCGCGGTGCTGGACGCGGCGAAGGCCACCGACATTATCGTGGCGACCGCCCGCGCCGGTAACTTCGAGACCAGCCAGTTCGCCGCGTCCCTCGGGCGCGTGCTGCCGTTCGCAAAACAGGCGGGCGCATCGCTGGAGGAAGTCGGCGGGGCCGTCGCGCTGCTCACCCGTACGAACGGGGACGCGGCGCAATCCATCACGCAGGTGTCGGCGCTCATGCGCGCGTTCGTCGTGCCTGCCGAAGAAGGCAAGAAGGTAATGAAGGCGGCGGGTCTGTCGGCGCGCGACATGCGCGACAGCATCGCAAAGAACGGGCTGGCCGCATCCCTCACCATGCTGGACAAGGCGCTGGACGGCAACCGCGAAACGCTCGGTAGGGTTCTCGGGTCATCCGAGGCTGCGGGCGCAGCGTTCCAGATTCTCGACGCTGACGCGAAGACCCTCGGCGAGACATTCGGCGTCGTCGCTGACTCGGCGGGCATGACTGAATCAGCGTTCGCCGCTGCTGCCGACACCGCCAGTTTTAAGATGAGCGTGGCGATGGCGAACATCCAGTCGTCGCTCATCGAGGTGGGCGGGGTTATCGCCCCGATGGTGACGCAGATCGCTGGCGGCATCAGCCGCATGGTTGCCGCGTTCACGTCCCTGCCCGGCCCGGTCAAAACTGCAGCGCTAAGTATGGCCGCGTTCGTCGCTGCCGTCGGCCCGCTGCTATGGATGGGCGGGAAGGTCGTCAAGTCTGTGGCGTCCATCGGCGTGGCGATCGCGTCCATGCGTGCGCTCGCCGCCGCCAGTGTCGTCGCCGGGAACGCCGCTGCTGCCGCTGGCGTGTTCGACAAGTCTGTGGCAGGGGCGAAGGCATTGGGCGGGGCGTCGGGTGGCGCGGCGGGCAAGGTCGGGCTACTGGCGCGCGCGCTGCCGCTGCTGATGAACCCACTCGGGCTGACCGTCGCCGCCGTCGGGCTAGGCATCGCCGCGCTGGTGATGTTCCGCGACAAGACCAGCGCCGCCGAGCGGCAGGTCGCAGGGCTGAAGGATCGCATGACCGAGTTCGCCGCTGCGATGGCGGGCACGGAGAAGGCGACCGGCGAGGCTAGCGCGATCATCGCGCAGGCCGTCCAGAGCAACATCACCGCGAAGGCAGCACAGGGCGCATACACCGCTGCGGTGAAGCGCCACAACGATGCCGTGACCGCAGGCAAGGGGCCGAGCGAATCCGAGGCGCAGTTCGCGCAGCGCATCGCCGTGCTGAACAGCGAGGCGGCGGCGGCCAAGACAGCGGCGACCGTCGCCAACGTGAGCAACACCGCGTCTGTGAAGGCAGCGGCGTCGGCATCGCTGGTCATGCGTTCGTCTCTGGACGACGAAAGTGACATCGCCAAGAAGCGGCTGGAGCAGGCGCAGCGCATGACGACCGCGATGGCGATGGCCGCGACTGACGACATTGGCCGCGCGAAGAACCTCGCAGAACTCGCCGACGCTGAAACGAACGTCGGCGCTACCGAGGCGAAGCGCACGACGGGGCTGAAGGCCGGGCTGGTGCAACTGCGCGCCGCAGCCAACGCCATCAAGAACTCCACCGCGTCGGATGCTGACAAAACCGCCGCGCTGGTCATCGTCAATAAGGAAATCAGCCGCACCCGCACCGAGTTGGGCAAGGTCGCTGCTGCACCTAACCCGGTCAAGAAGATCACGGTGGACACCGCCGACGCGCGCAGGGACATCGCCGACCTCCGCACCGCATACGGCGGGATGGTCAACCTGCCGAACGTGTCCAAGACCGTGACGGTGAAAGAGAACAAGGCGGGTGGCGGGTTCGTCGGCATGGCGTCAGGCGGGACCGTGCGCGGGCCGGGCGGCGTGGACCGCGTGCCCGCGATGCTCACCGCTGGCGAGGTCGTGCTGAACGAACGCCAGCAGGCGCTAGTCGCTGGCGGTATGAGCATCGGCGGCGCACTACGCGCTACCGGGGCAGCGTTCGCTAAGGGCAAGGGGCCGGGCAAGAAGGAGACCGCGAAGGAGAAGGAGTCGCGCGAGAAGAAGGCGCGGGATAAGGCGCGCGCCAAGAAGGTGGCAGCACGCGAGAAGGCGCGGGCAGGTGTTGCCACTGGCGGCGCGGCCATCGTGGGCCGTCAGTCCGGCGCGATCCTGAAGGGGTTCGACGCGCAGACCGCCTCGGCAGCGGCAGACGTGGGCAAGATAACGCAGGCAGCCATCACCGCCGCCAGCGCGACCACTAGCCGCAACCTAGACGCCCTCGCCCTGACGTTCTCCGGTGGCGTACGCCGCACCGCGAACGGCGCGGGGTGGGAACGTGTCACCGGCAGCATCGAGACCGCGAACAGGACGCAGGACGCGGCGATGGCCGCTATCGAGGAAACGTACAAGGGCAGGTTCATCGCGCTCGCTGCCGAGGCGAAGGCTGGCACCAGTGCCATCGCCGTGCAGTTCGACGCGCTGACCCCTGCCGAGGCTGCGCTGAAGCAACTACAGGGCAGCGCCGACGCGCTGGACCTCGCTGGTGCCATGACGGACGCGCAGGCGAAACTGCGGAACGCGCAAGACTTCGGCGACCCCGCTGCCATCGCCGCCGCGACGAAGGCCGTGCGGGACGCCGAGCGCGCGCAGACCGTCGCCGGGCTGACGCTGACCGCCGAGGCCGAGCGCGCCGC
>Ga0209702_10008221_pt1 | contig 12278 bp, 6 predicted proteins | sample FRY01_FD_187210 | JGI IMG/M metagenome (GOLD analysis project Ga0209702, IMG submission 187210) | Freshwater microbial communities from Lake Fryxell liftoff mats and glacier meltwater in Antarctica - FRY-01 (SPAdes) (version 2) | ecosystem: Environmental > Aquatic > Freshwater > Ice > Glacier... | reverse complement strand
GAGTTTGAATCGGAATGTGTTCATAATTAATGATTCTGTTTCCACGATTATAGCGCTGTCCACCGGACAAAATACTGAGCGTAAATTTTCCGGATTCAGCCTGGTCGGTTGGACTGATTATAAACTGGACAGTTTTTTCATCTCCTTTTTTGGGAAGATTAAATTCAATTCTTTGAGGTTCAATTTTCCATCCTGGCGGTACTTGTGGGCTCAAGCTTCCCTCAGTTTTATCACGAAAGCTTTTTAGGAGTATTGGGATGGTTTTGGCGCTATTTCCGGAAAAGACATAAGCCTTATCGGCCATACTAGCTGTGACTGCCGGGGCAACGATTAATGGCTGATAGACTTCGCCTCTTACCTGGTCGGTATATTTATAAACCGGTGGACGCTGGTAAGAAATTACCTGATCCGAGATCCTGAAACTGAAGTCAATTATGGCTGTAGTTGGTTTTTCTGGATGGCCAATTAATTGCTGATCATTCACTTTGAACATTCCCACAGGATGATTTTCCATCAGCCAGTAAGGTTCTGTGATCTCTTTTGCTAAAACTTTGCTTTGAACACTTTTTAATACTCCTTCTTTCAGATCATTATCTAGTTTTTTACCGCTTATGCTTAGAAGTTTAACGGGAATTTTAGATTGAAGTACAATATCAGAACGCAGTTTGATACTGTCGCCTAATGACTGAACGGCCTGTAATGTATATGACTCGAACCATAATCCGGCGGCTGCAGCAATCAGATCTTTTAATTCCTTGATTTTTTGTTCCTTCCAGTAGCCTTCAGGTAGCCGGTCAATTATCTTTAGGATATTTACCATCGCAGGAACGGAAGCAGATGGATCATCAGTTTTAAAATTATCATCCACTTCAGTGATCATCCGTCCAATTTCTTCTCCTCCCGCCTCAACGCGGTTCCATTTTGAATTTATACCCTCAAATAGGTCTGTTTTCGCTAGAATACCTGCTGTAGGAATAAAAAATTCGACTGCTTGTCCACGCTGTCTGGCGCTTCCAAAACCCTGGCTTTTATGATTTGTACGACTTTCGGCGGCGATTTCGCCGTAGCCCTTGCCAAGCAAAGGATTGTAATTACCAACATCCAGTTTTAACTGATCTTCGGAAGTTGTATTCAATGATCCAAAATTGTAGGTATTCCAAACAATTCGTCTAGCCTGCCAGGTTTCAACAAATTTCAACTGATCAGGGAAACGTTTTGGATCTGCTGCGGCGAAAAATGCTTCACGGGCAATGATTGCAGAGGCGGCATGCTGACCATGACCGGCACGTTCATCTTCCGGGAATCGGGTGATGATGACATCCGGCCTGAACTTCCTGATAACCCAAACCGCATCGGCTAGGATTTCTTCTTTATCCCAGATGCGGAAAGTTTCTTCCGAATTTTTTGAAAAACCAAAATCAATGGCTCTTGAAAAAAATTGTTCTGCACCATCAGTGCGTCTGGCAGCAAGTAATTCCTGGGTGCGTATGAGTCCTAATAATTCAGATTGCTCGTTTCCGATCAGGTTTTGTCCTCCATCACCCCTTGTCAGGGATAAATAACCTGTTCTGAATTTCTTTTCTTTGGCAAGGAAGGCTAGTAAACGAGTGTTTTCATCATCCGGGTGTGCTGCAATATATAATGCAGAACCCAGGATATTCAATTTTTTGAGCCCAAGTTTAATTTCTGAAGAAGTAAGCTGGATTGAGCTTTGCCCGACTACAAAAAGCGGAAAAAACACAAAAAGAAAAAAACCTGATTGACGAAAGTTCATAGTTTAGGGTTGATAATACTCGAAAATATGGAAAAAAGTATGATGGAAGGCGACGACACAAAAAATTTACCTTGTGGGATGAATCGGGTTAATCGATTTGAAAGGTTCCATTTTTGGCAAAACAAAATAAATCACCCTGCATGTAAGGAGTTGAGACCAAAACTATATAAATGAAAAAAACGGTCAGATAATGGATATCTGACCGCTTTCCCAAAAATTACAATTAAAAACTTGTAGATCCTTAAAACTATTATCAACCTCCCAGAGTACAGTCACTGCATGTCTGAAATGCGTTTTTACTATCGTAAGACAAATCGCTTTAAGGTTGATTAACCTTTATTTTGTAAAACTACACATTTTCATTATTTTTCTAAAATAAGTTTTCAACATTTTTAATGTATAAAAATTTCAAATGTCATTCATAATCAATGCTTTAGATATCTTTGCCTATTATTTGAGTGTTTTTTCAAATAATTTAAGGATCCGTTTATACTCATCAGTCCAGCTAGAAGGTTCCAAAAATGCATGGTCTTCAACTGGATAAACAGCGAGTTCCCAATTCTCTTTTTTAAGTTCAATTAGCCTTTGGGATAATCGGATGATATCCTGAAAATGAACATTCACATCAACAATTCCATGCGCCATCAGAAGATTACCTTTTAAACCTTCTGCAAAATAGATCGGAGAACTTCTTTTGTACGCAATCTCATCATTGGCAGGTTCATTCAGAATGTTTGCAGTATATCCATGATTGTAATGTGCCCAGTCTGTTACAGAGCGAAGCGCTGCACCCGATTTAAATACATCCGGTTCATTGAATAAGCCCATCAATGTCATGAATCCTCCATATGAGCCACCATAAATACCAACATTTTTAGGATTAATATCATATTTATCAATGAGTAATTTAACCCCGTCTACATTGTCGCTCAGGTCTTTACCCCCCATATGCCGATAGATACCTGTACGGTGATCACGTCCATAGCCGGAGCTTGCTGTAAAATCGATGTCTATAACCGTGTATCCCATATCGGCAAGTAGGTTATTGAACATGTATTCTCTGAAGTACTGGCTCCACCAATAATGCACATTCTGGAGATAGCCGGCACCGTGAACAAATACTACAGCCGGTTTAGATGGAGCAGGATTTTCGGGTTTGTAGATCCTGGCATATACGTCCGAACCGAAACGATTTTTGTAGCTGAGCACTTCAGGCTCTCTCCATTTATAAGAATCGAATTCAGCACTACTAGAGCTAGTGATCTTCTCTGCTTTTGCTCCGACTTTGTTCTCTTGCAGGTACAATTCCCATGGTTTATTCGAATAGGAATAGCGAATAGCTAGCCATTTTTCATCGGGCGACAGGCTGATTTCATTGCCTCCTTTCATCGAGCTGAGTTTAACAAATGTGCCTCCTGTAACCGGGATACGGTAAAAATGAGTGATACCGGGGTGTTCTATATTTGCCGTGAAATAAAAACTTTTCTTATCGTTTGATAATTGAAGTGTTTGTACCTCATACTTTCCGGAAGTAATCACTTTTTTATCACCGGAATTTACATTCAGAGTATAGATATGAGAATATCCCGAAGTTTCGCTCTGATAATAGATCGTACTATTATCAATCCAACCAATATTACCACCGCCAAAGAATCCACCTATTCCCGGACCACCTATCCAAGCTTCGTCCCGCTGCCGGTCGAGAGGCGATAACTTGCCACTTTGCGGATCCAGCTTCATGATCCAGCGGTCTTTATTATCTAGTGCCGAAACCGTCACGACTGCCAATGAGCCATCTGAATTCCAGAAAGGTCCATTTATGGCAACCTTGCGGTCTTCATTTTTCTTTGTTCTTTCCTCTAACTGCTTTGGATACTCCTTTACATAATCCGGCAGATCTTTGATGCCCGGAATCTCTTTTGTTGAGATGGGGAAAATGGTATCCCTTTGAATATCATAGATGTAGCTTTCATAGACAGGCACTGTATTTCCAACTTTAGTACGCCCGTTTATATCTTCTGTGTATCCGCTGGTACTGATATAGTTTGGAACGATTGTGTTTTTATTTCCATCTGCACGTTTCATCAGACGGAAAGCCATGAACTTTTCATCCGGACTCATCCGCACACCATTCAGAAAACTGCGCTCATCAAGGTAGAATTCTTTAGGCCTTTTCGGCTCATTTAATTTATTTTTGGCCTCAAGGTCTTTTCGATCGGCTTCCCTTTTTTTGATGATTTCGAATTCATTTATCTGATCTTGTCTTAGCCATTGATCTTGTTTGGATAATTCGCTTTCAGGCCTTTTTTTAGAGCGAGTAAAATTGCTAAGCTGTACCAGCTTCCCTCCAGCAATGGAGATACTGAAGAGATTATCTCCCCGCTGGAATAATACTTTACTTTCGCTGCTGTCAAAAACAGGGTTGGCTTCCCGTTCAAGGGTGTTTGTGAATGCCAGCTCCTGTCCGGTACTGATAGTTTTGATAAAAATGTCCCCTCTACGCTCAAAAAGTAATTTTGTTCGGTCTTTTGTATAACTAACTGTTCCTTTATCCAACTTTTTCGTTATTTCTTCGGAAACTCTTTGTGGTTTGCGCATATCAGAAGAAATCTGATACATTGGATCTTCTTCTAGCTTTTCGGGATTCCAGTTAAAGTAGATGTTTTTGCTGTTTTCATCCCATTTGATGTTAGAGGGAGATACGCCCATCCATTTTGGATCGCGCATGATCTTTTCTACCCTTAGGCTCCAAAGTTCTTGTGCATTTAGTGTAATGGGTGATGCCAGTAATAAGTAAAATAGTATTCTTTTCATAATACAGGTCTTCAGATAATTTAATCTTTTTATTCGCTCTCTAAATTGAATTCTGCTTTACGTTAAAAGGCTTTGCCTTCCATAGAGCCTAGCTTTTTAAAAAATTCCATATATGCCTGACCGAAAAGAAGGGTGCTGAACAGGAGCATGCCTGTTGTTATGGATAGCAGTTTCATAACTATTTTGTCTTACTTGCAAATCCACCCTTTTTACTGTCAACGTTCACCAGGTATTTTTCTGCATTTTGAATTATCCATCTGACAGTAACTGTTCCGTTTCCCGGGATATTGGGCACTTTGATGTTTTCAGGATCATTTTTTTGCTCTACGGTAATGTTCAAGTCACGATTAGTAACAATCATTCCTGCAATTACTTTTGCTCCTTTCAAACTAACCAGATCGGGGACCTCAATCTTATACTTCAGATCTTGGCTTGAATGAGTTGGCATTAAGCGCTTATTGGCAATGACGGCAGTTACTTCCTTTAATCCGGCACCTAAATCCTTTTCAGAGATCTCTTCCACAGAAAGTTTCGGGGTATGATAGGCATGATATAAAGTAAAAGCCATATTGCGGTGTGCATCGCTTTCGAGCAGAAATCCGGGATGCAGGCGGCCAAAAGATTTCTTAAAACCACCGATCTCAATATCCCCGTATTGCGGGTGTTTGAATGCTTTCCAATTGACAAAAGCATCATTAAAGAGCAGATTCCGGTCAAAAGAATATTGTTCAGACTGCGAATTTCTGTCAGAGGGCTTATTATACATCAGAAACTGTGTCCAAAGCTCATTTGAAAAAGTATAAATACCCCTTCCACCATAAAACCAATCTAATTCACCTCCAAAAACAGAGTAAAGATCCTTATATACAACCAAATATTTATAACCGGGAATAAGTTCTTCACCTTTTTTGCCAAGGGCATCATAAACCTGAACATCTTGTGCATTATAGGTGTTCAGATCCTCAAGTGCACCAGGCCCGCGGAGTATCATTCCGCCATTATTATGGTACGACTGCCCTGCAGCAATGTTTGGATGTTTCATTACAAATTCAGAAATCGAACGATTTTCAGGTATTGAGAATGGGTATTTGTAGGCACCATTTTGTATGTGATTTGGCTGCCAATTCCATGCCCAGTCGCGGTTTGGGTCATAAAAACCTTCACCATCCTCATTTACATCTCCATCACCGTCGTTATCAATTCCCTCGTAACCCAGCAATTCATATTCTCCCTGCTGATCCACTCCTACACTGATCATTCTCCTTGGATCTTCGGAATCAGTTTTTAAACGACCATTTGGATTTTTCCTACGCATAAAAACAATATTCCCGTCACCATCCAAATCATCATATCCATCCTCATTTATTTCGCCATCGCGGTCATTATCTACAGGGATCATTCCCGAACGCGGAGAATTTGCATTATTTGCTTTATGGATAAAGTTATCTCTGGCATCGGGGTTAATAGTTGGCGCAACGTAAAAGGTTTTATCTTCAAGTAAGTCCTGAATATGTTTTGTATCAGCAAAAGACTCGGCCAGATACCAAGCCGTATAGAGTGCGAACTCACTACCCTGAATCTCATTCGAATGGATGTTACCGTCGATATACATTGCTGGTTTTTTTAAGGGATCACCCTTTTTAAAATCAGAAATCGTCATCACCCACATTTCTTTTCCTAGGAATGATTTTCCCATTGATTCAAGCTTTACAAGATCAGGATAAGCATTTGCAAGCTTTTTGCAGATCTCGGTAATTGCAGCATAGTCATTATATCGGTTCCAGCTTACCGGAACTTTCGGGTTTGCCGGACTTCCCGAAGCCTTCATTATTTGATCGGGTTGCTGTGCCTGCAAAGCGATTGCCAGAGCAAGCAGAGAAAGAGTAAGAAATATTTTTGTTACGATTGTTTTCATGTTTATATTTTTATTGTTTTTTATCCCTCACTTTCGGGATGGAACCTTTGATGATCGTAAGCAGGTGGTGAAAACACCAACCGCAGGAAAAACATTCCTAGGGATTATAATAAGACTTCTATAGTTTTTGTTCCGCTTGTTGGGCTGCCGGCATTAATTGTCAATTTACCTGAACCTTTGATAAGCCAGGATATGCTTTGGTTTCCCTGAGCTTGAATTGCATCAATCGTTTGATTTTTGCGCCCACTGATAATTGACTGATTCGCTTGCGGAATTATTTTCACAGATAGCTTTTTTACCCAATAGCTTCGTTCGCCAACCTTGGTTTGGGTGGGTAACATTCCATTATTAAAAAGACTGACAGTAACTCTAGTTAGGTCCTTACCCAATTTCTCTTTTTTGATGTTTATAATATCGATGGAAGGAGTATACTTGCTAAGTGCCAGAATAAAATCGCTATGTTTTTTCACCAGATTCTCAACCAGTTTAAACGGTGGATTTTTTAACACAAAGGGATCGATTCCCCCTAGTTCTACTTTTTGACCGGGAAAATCGGGGTGCTCAATCTGTTTCCACTCTGTAAAATTATTTTTCAGTCCTTGGCTATCGGCCCATCTAAGGTAATTTGCACCTTGGTCCTCGATTTTCAGCTCCTTCACTTTTTTTAGTGTATCGGCTTTTGCTTTCGGTACCCACCATCCGGGGCTGCTGAAACTATGACGGCCGTAATGGAAATAAGCCCATTGGGCAAAATCACCTCCATCTGTTGCACTTTTTGGGGCATCTTTTAAGCCAACAGTTTTATTATAAAGTTCAGAAACCAGCGCACTGGCCTTTGCATCTGCTTCAAAATAGCCGGTAATTATGCGTTTTGAAATAGCCTGTGCATTAAAAGCTACAGGCACTGAAAGGTTGTTGTATGGTCCAAAAGTGATAACCGAATAAACATTGAACATTTCAAAGAGATTGTCGAGCAAAACCCTGTTTTCTATTTCTGAGACCATGTGCTCACCCGATCCGGGAACAAAATTCGGATAGTCATAACTCATGTTCTTATTAAAGTGGACACCACCCTCAGCGTCTTCATTGTAATTCCCGTCCTTATCATTATCGATACCTTCAGAAAAAAGCAGGTATTTACCGGATTCGCCTTTACTTGGATCGGCAAGAATCATAGAACGGGGTTCCTCAGGGTTGATCCGGTACAAACCTGTTGGATCTTCAACCCTGACCCAGCTTATTTTACCATCCTTATTCAGATCATCAAACCCATCTTCATTCAGCTTTCCATCGCGGTCATCATCAGTAGCTTTTGCATTTCCACTTCTGGCATAGCGTATCTGAGCGAAATATTGTTCAGTTGCATCCGGACTCATATTAGGAAAAACATAAAATGTATTTTTTTCAAGTATAGCTTTGATGCTATCCTGAGCAGAATCTTTGAGTATTTTTTCTGCAAATCCTAAAGCCAGCTCGGTTCCCAGCAAGTGTGAACCTTCAACACCGCCAACAATAGCAATAGCTGGTTTTTGCCCTGTATTACCAGTTCCGATACTAAGCATCCAGATATCTTTTCCGCCAAGGGTTTTAGTGAGCGATTTAGCTGTTAAAAGTGAAGGATAAGTTTTAACGAGAGAATTTATTCGCTCCGAAACCAATGCGTTATTGCTGTAATCCTGTGCATATAATTTTCCGAAAAAGAGAAAAATACAACATAGCAAAACTAAGGTTCTATAAATTTTATTCATGAATTGATTGGTTAGTTACATCCCGTACATGCGGGATTAAAAACATTAATTAAAAGGATGAAAGTACATAAATAATTTAATTCGGGATTTTATTGAGATTTTAACATTGCCTAGTTTTCAGAATACCCATAAAGCTGATTGAATAGGAGTTTGAATGTTCCATGCGTTTGAGCTCTGAATGTAATTTCAGGTCCAAATGCAAAAAGCTTTCCCTTTCCAACCTGAGCCTCTAATGCCGTTACTCCATCGCGTAAATAAGACTGACCCCATGCCCAGCCGCTTCGTAGTGGTGCCGGATTTGAAAACCATAAAATGGGCTTTATTTTTTTGCTGGCGATGGCTTCTGTTGAGATTTTGAACACCGGGCTATTGTCAAAATAGATATCCGACATTACAGGCATACCCCAAGCCGCAGGAATGGTATTATCAGTATTTGCGCTCAGAACACTCCCCGGAATATAATATTTTTCTGCAGGTAGGCTACGTTCCAGACCATTTAATCCCATTTCTACCATTGCATTTCTTAGCGGAAGATTCAGATGGTAGGCCAGATTCGTACTGCTCCCAATGGTCACAATTTTTCCGCCCTGTTCTATGAATTTCTTTAATTCCGGAATAGATTTTTCTGCACTGATCCTTCCCAGCTGTCCTCTGAATTCTTCAGGAATTGTCTCAGGATCGGGACCTGAATTTGGAGAGCTTCCCCTACCGGATCTTCCAGATAATGCAGGTATTGCTCCTGGTACAAATATGATTAAATCGTATTTTTCATTCAGGTTTCCTGCATCAATATCTTTGGCATAAACTAACGTTGATTTAAAGCTGAATTGTTCCATTAATAAACGTACCCATCCCGAAGACATTGAACCTCCGTAGCTATCCCAGAGGCCAATCCGTAATTCTGTAAGTCTAGTTAGATTTTTCGGTGTTTTTGAATTTTCTCTTATTTCCAATCCTGCATCGCTTTTTACTATGTTCAGTAAGCTTCTAGTTTTTGTATTCCCTGGAATAAAGAAATCCCCAAGATCACTTCCGCTATTTATTCTGTAAACCTTTTCTCCAGCTTTTAATACTTCATTTACTGCTTTGAATGCATTATTCGATTCCGCATTAATCAGGTATGCTTTTGCAGAAGCCAGTGTTCCCGGTTCAGGGTTTTGAATTTCACCATATGGAATTCGCTCAAAGGGTCCGCTAAAATCATCCTGAAGACGTTCGAATTGTACATGCATCATGTAAGCCAGAGTCCAGCCTGCTGCATCATATGGTGCAATTGGAGGGCCTCCTTCATATTTAAAATCGTTTGGATGATCCTGTGGTTCAAACATATCCAGCACATGCGGCCTAAAAGCCTGATTTGTTTTAACAATAAATGAACCTTTCGGATAGTTTTTTCCTGCGACAGTGAAATCATCTGTGGCTTTATTTACAAGAATACTTGAACGAATTAGTGCATTCACAAATTTTACAGCAGTCTGGAAATCAGGCTGATTTGCAGGAATGATATATCCTCTGGCATCGCGGTTTGCCGGATTATTCATTACCGTATCGAAGTACTTTTTTGGCAGGATTTGCTGGTTGACTATTTTTGCACCGGGCTGGTCTTTAAGGTAAGCCTGATTGATGGCCTCTACTTTATTTGGGGAAAGACCCCAGGTATCTTTGGATCCACGTTCAATGGAATTTTTACCCATCCGGTAAATATTAAACAATAATTCATCACGATAACGCACAGCATAATTCAAAACTGCATAGTTTAAAGAAACTGAATAATCTATTGACTGGCGGAAATGCCATTTTTGAGGGGTTACCGGAAAAGTTGTTCCGCCATTTGGAATCAAGCGTTGCGGAACGAGGGATATTTCTGATGGTGTTGGTCCGCCAATTGTTTCAGTAAGAAGTCCAATAATGTTATGAAAGTAAGTGGTTGTACGTAGGCCTCCATTATACCAAGTAGAAAATACGGAGCCATATTTTTGGGTATACCCAGGTTTATTTTCAACATTCAGTCTTGAATTCATGGCTGCACCAAGGGCATCCAGACTAGTCATCAAAATCGGATCGAAAACATAATTGAATGGATCGCGATAGGGTGCACCTGCAACAACAGAACCCTCCGGGCCTCTCTGATGATGGTTATACATGATCTGTGGCAACCATTCAACAAATAATTGTCTGCTCATATTCTGCGTTTCCTTCAGATTCATCATAAAAAAGTCGCGGTTATTATCATGGCCGGCATATTTCTCATATAAACGCGGTAAATGTTGCAAGGAACGTTTTTCGGGAGTTTTTTCGCGCATATACCAATCACTCACCAATTCGTGCCCATCTGGATTGGCATGCGTCATTAAAATAATTGTATTCTCAAGAATGCGCATAGTTTCAGCATCCTTCCGGCTAACCAAGTTCCATAAGGTTTCGATGAGCTGATGTATGCCTAGGGTTTCTGTAGCATGCAATCCTCCATCTATCCAGACAATTGCTTTTCCTTTATCTGCAAGCTCTCTTGCCTCAGAGTCAGATAAATCTTCTGCTCGAGCTAGTTTTTGAGAGATTTCCTTGTATTGATCCAGATTTCTCAAGTTTTCTGGAGATGAAACGATTAGCATGGGTTGTATTCGACCCTCTTCAGTCTTACCGATGCCTATAAGTTTCACTCGGTCAGATTGTAAGGAAAGCTTTTTGAAATAGTCTGCTGTCTGCGAAAAGTTGGCTAGTTGATAATCATCCCCGATTGTAAAACCGAAATGTTCTTTAGGCGAGATCTGCGCAAATAAATTATTGAATAGAAAAATACCGGACAGTAACAACGAAAACTTACGCATAATAATTAGTTTGAAAAGGCAAGTTAATAGTAAATAGAATAGGAACAACAATTCAGGAATTCTGAAATTATTATTCGGTATCTTGTGAAAATGGCCGATTTATCAATTTTATCGTAATTATTATGCTGCCATACGAAGAACAGGCCTACAAAGAACTCGAGCTATGGAAAATGAAGATCTTGAAAAAGCCTGGATTTTTTGATCTCGCATCTAAGGGAATTCAGAACCGTTTAAACAAACTGATCCCGGAGAAAGTGCATAATGCAATCACGGTAGCCATTGAAAAGATGGTAAAAACTGTACTTTTTGGCGCCAAATACATCACCAAAGAACCAAGGGAAGATAGTTCATTGCAGCTTAGGGAGTCCTTTGTTAGAGAAAGAATACAATTTTACAGAAAAACAGCTTCTGCTGAAGGTGCGGTGACCGGAGCAGGCGGCTTTTTGCTTGGCCTGGCAGAATTTCCAATTTTGATCGGGATAAAAATGAAGCTACTTTTTGATATTGCTGCTCTGTATGGTTATGATGTCAAAGATTACAGAGAGCGGCTTTATATATTGTATATTTTCCAGCTTGCATTTTCGAGTCAGCAGGGCAGAAGGAGGGTTTACCAACAGATATCAGACTGGAATTCTTTCATCATCTCCCTACCGGAGGATGTCGATCACTTTGATTGGAGAACTTTTCAGCAGGAGTACCGGGATTATATAGACCTCGCAAAAATGGCACAACTCATTCCGGTAATCGGGGCTGCTGTGGGAGCAATTGTGAACTATAAACTAATCGATAAGCTGGGTGAAACGGCAATTAATTGTTACAGATTGAGGAAGGTTAGTCCGCTGAAAATTATCAGTCAGGGCCAAAAGGGTGCTTCCTGATCAGAATAGTTTTTCATTCGGTGGTTTGATTCCTTTCAAGCGAAGATAAATAGTAGTTTGGGCTCGATGATGTGTTTGATGCTCAAAGGCTTTGTTTAGCCAACCAAACTGGTCGGTTTCATAATTCCCGCGTTTAATCAGACTGTCCATTTTTGAAGCATCCATATTCCTTATCGATTGGATTGCGAAGTCATAACACTCCATCACTACTTTCGTAAGTGAGGCTTTATTTTTGAATTCATCTGCTTTTTCGAGCACTTTGCCTTGATAAATCGGGCTTGCCCCGGTACCACTGGCAACTAATCCAATGGTTCCTTGCGA
>Ga0209702_10008216_pt1 | contig 12282 bp, 8 predicted proteins | sample FRY01_FD_187210 | JGI IMG/M metagenome (GOLD analysis project Ga0209702, IMG submission 187210) | Freshwater microbial communities from Lake Fryxell liftoff mats and glacier meltwater in Antarctica - FRY-01 (SPAdes) (version 2) | ecosystem: Environmental > Aquatic > Freshwater > Ice > Glacier... | reverse complement strand
TCATTGAGCAGGCTCTGGACCGCCTCCAAGACCTTGCCAAGTGGTTCGTGCGTATCGAACCTGCAAAGGCAATCGCAGCACTCGAACTATATCAATTTAATTGACGAATTAAATTTGGCCGAGTGCCTGAGTGTCCGCCAGCGCCGCAGAAGCGACGATAATCAGCAAGCATGCGAGTTTGTTCATGGGCCGATCATCATCTGCTCCGCTGGCACTTCCAGCCTGATTTTTCCGCCATACTGTAGGCCCGCCGTCCACGGCAGCAGCAACTCCAGCACCTCCGGCTGCTGAAAATGCTCCGGCTTGGTGTCTGGATGCGGAAAGTAGATCAGGCCGCTCACAGGTGCCGCATCATCCCGGTGCCCCCTCACATCAAAGAATGAAAAATCCTCCGCTGGCTCAGTAGGATGCCATTTCACCGCCCGAAACGTCAGCCTCGGCGTCACCACGCGATACGTCAGCGGCGCAATGCTCACATTCAATGTGCCGAGATGAAACCAACTCAAGTCGAGTCCCAGCATCTTGAAGAACGGCAACTGCATCCGTAATGTGCCGCCCGGAAAACGCGGATTCCCGTTCATGCCGGAAGCCACGCGATGGCCTGGAACAATCGTTGCGGAGATCATGTGGCAAAATGGAAATCAGGGACTTGCCACTTTAGCTGTCACCTCTCGCTTCAGCCACGCCTCAGCCAGCGCAGGCCAGTGTGTCACGGGTTCATCGGTGGGTCGCAGGCCGTAGCCATGACCACCGGTGGGAAACAGATGCAGCTCGGCAGGCACCTTTACTTTTGTCAACGCGGTGTAGAGCACGGTGCAGTTCAGGCTGTTCACGCGGTCGTCCTGGGCCATGACAAAGAACATCGGCGGCGTGTCCTTCGTGACTTTGAGGTAGGGCTTCAATCCATTCGTCTCCTGGTCATAGAACCCAGCCGGATAAATCGGCAGCGCGAAGTTCGGCGCGCAGCTTTGCTCATCGGCGGCATCAATCTTTGCATAGAGCCGCTGATCGCCAAGGATCGCCGTGACGCCCGCAGTTTCACCACCCGCTGAAAATCCCATGATGCCGATGCGCTGCAGGTCAATGCCCCATTCAGCGGCATGTGCGCGCGTCACGCTCATCGCCCTCTGCGCATCCATCACCGGACCGGCGGTTTTCAGCGGCGCGTTACCAGCCTCATTCAAGGCATCGCCATGCTCACGAGTCGGCACGCGATATTTCACCACGATGGCCGCAAAGCCGATGCTGTTGAGCCATTCAGCCACCTCCGTCCCCTCCAAATCCCACGCGAGAATGGTAAAGCCACCGCCGGGACACACCAGCACAGCAAAGCCGTTCGCCCGCTCCTTCGGCGGCAGATAAACGTGCATCTGCGGCGTGTTCACATGGCCGAGTTTGATGATGCGGCGGCCCGCGATGAGCTTGTCCTCCGCCTTGGTCAGATCACGCTCCTCGCCCTCTGCTTTCGACGCAGGCCCAGGCGGCGTGCTGGGCCAAAGGTTTTGCACGATGGATTCGGCGGTGGCGGTGAGACTGCACAGGCACAGGAAGGACAGGAGGTGGCGCATACAATGAGAACGTTGGGATGGCACCGACCCTGACACGGAGAATGCTACTCCACACACCACTTCATCCGCTCCGCAAAATCCGCCTGAAAGTCAGGCCGCCTGCTGCTCACGCTGCTGCGCGGATCAAAGTCCTTCGTCGCCGGGCTTTTCCGCCGCGTTGAGGAAGCAGCGGATGGTGTTGAGAGTTTCATGGCGGGTGGAACAGGAAGGCCCGAACGATCGTCTTCAACGAGGTCAGCGCGACTGGACCAAAGTCTTTCTCAAAGCGCGTCCAGTCGAGTCGGGCGGGCAGCGCGGTGGCGGGATCGGTCTGCACCTTGAAGGCCGGCGTTCGAATCGCGCCGGAGTCGGCATCCGCCAACATGTTGGCGAGTTCGTGAAGAGAAACATCATGCCCAGGGAGATGATACGCGGCCACTTTCTTCGGCCACGGTTGTTGCAGCATCGTGATGAGAGCTCCGGTCAAGTCAGGTGCCCAATGCAGATGGAATTGCTCTGGAAAAACGATGTCAGCCGATTCGCCACGGCCCAAGCGAAGGAGAAACGTACTGAGGGGGCCTTCCGTGCGGGGGCCGACGATAAAGCCCGGCCGCACGATGGCCACCTCGCAGACGGCACCCGCCGCCCACTTGCGGATGGCCACCTCCGCCTCGGCTTTGGTTAGGGCGTAGGGGCTGGCGGGATATGCGGGCTGCGCTTCGACGACAGGCCGCTCGGTGCGGCCATAAACCGCCGCCGAACTCAGGAAAACGAGCCTGCTCACGGATGCCACCTCGCTCACAGCTTCAAGGACACGCGCAGTGCCAGTGATGTTGACCTCGCGGGCGAGGTCCGGATTGGCTTCGCACTCACGCGTGCGCGCTCCGGCGGCATGCACCACATGAGTGATCCCGTGTGTCCGCATCACCTGCGCGAGGCCATCCGCGTCGAGAATGGAACCCTGCACGTGGACGGCGTTGCTTGGTTGCCCGATGTCCTCGGGCCGCGATCTGCGGCTGAAGGTCACAACGCGAGCATGGGCCACCCCGCCCAATGCCTGCATCAACTCTCTGCCCAGTCCCCCAAGTCCGCCTGTGATCAAGACATTCATTGCCCCGCCGCCTCCCGGTTCGCCCGAGTGATCGCTTCGCTGGCAGCGTGTGTGATGCGATCCTTTGCCCACACCGCGGCCTGGACGCAATCACAGAGGGCGCAGAGGATCACAGGGATGAGTTTCATGCCAAGATCTGCTTGATCACCTGGCACGGGTCCACTCCGGTGAGTTTGAAGTCGAGGCCGGCCTTACGGAAGGTGAGGTGCTCGTGGTCGAGGCCGAGGCAGTGCAGGATCGTGGCCTGGAGATCGGCGACGTGGACTTCGTCCTCGATGATGTTGAAGCCCATCTCGTCCGTCGCACCGAGCGTGACGCCGCCTTTGATGCCGCCGCCGGCCAGCCACATCGTGAAGGCCTGCGGATGATGATCGCGGCCCATGCTGCGACCGAGTGAGACGCTCGCCTCGACCATCGGTGTGCGGCCAAATTCACCGCCCCAGACGACGAGCGTGTCATCCAGCATGCCGCGCTGCTTGAGGTCTTTGACCAGCGCGGCGCTGGCCTGATCGGTGATCTTGCAGTTGTTGCGCACGTTGCCCTCGACGTTGCTGTGCGCGTCCCAGCCTTCGTTATAAATGTTGATGAAGCGCACGCCGCGCTCGACCATGCGCCGCGCCAGCAGGCAGGCGCGGGCGAAGGACGGCACCTTCGGATCGCAGCCATACATTTCGAGCGTCGCCTTGTCCTCCTGCGTGAGGTCCATCAGTTCCGGCGCGGAACTTTGCAGGCGATAGGCCATCTCGTAGTTGGCGATGCGCGTGGCGGTTTCGCTATCGCCATCGAGCTTGAGACGGCGCTGGTTCATCGCGTTGATGAGATCAATCGTGTCGCGCTGCGTGCCAGCGTCGATGCCATCCGGCGTGCTCACGTTCAAGATGGGATCGCCCGTATTGCGAAACCGCGTGCCGGAATACAGGCTCGGCAAAAAGCCGCTGCTCCAGCACGCCGCACCGCCGCTGATGCCGCTGCCGGTGCTCATGACGACAAAACTCGGCAGATCCCGCGACTCCGAGCCCAGCCCATAGGTGATCCACGAGCCCATGCTGGGCCGTCCCGGCTGCGAGAAGCCCGTGTTCATGTAAATCTGCGCCGGGGCGTGATTGAACTGCGTCGTGCGGCAGGATTTCACGATGGCGATGTCGTCCACCACCGCCGCCAGATGCGGCAACACCTCCGAAAGCTCCGCGCCGCACTGCCCATGCTGCGAAAACTTGAAGCGCGGCCCCAACACCGCCGCATCGGGACGAATGAACGCGTAGCGCTGCCCGCCGATGATCGAAGGCGGCAGCGGCTTGCCCTCATACTTCGTCAGCATTGGTTTGTTATCGAACATCTCAAGCTGCGACGGTGCGCCCGCCATGAACATGTGGATCACGGCCTTCGCCTTCGGCTGAAAATGCGTCGGCGCAGCGGCATTCGGACTCCTCGCCGCTCCATAGGCCGAGTCTGCGAGCAACGACGCCAAAGCGATCTTGCCCGTGCCGACGGCGCAGTCCTGGAAGAAGTGACGGCGGGTGATGTTGGAGGTGTTCATGGGTGTTTTGAGTTTAAAGTCGGTTTGAGAAGACGATTTGCTAATGGGAACCGGCCCAAGGGGGCTGTTGCAGTCAGGGCAAACAGCCCTAATCTTGCGCCATGACAGCTACCCTTGCATTCGACCTGCCTACCTGCCTCATGTTGCAGGCGAAGGACCGCGCGGAGCTGGAGCGCCGCAGCAAATTTCTCCTGGCGCTGAAGTTCTTTGAGCTTGGGGAAATCACCTCCGGTCAGGCCGCGAGAATGGCAGACATCGGTCGTGTGGCTTTTCTTCAGGAGGCTAGCCGTCTTGGTGTGCCGGTCATTGATTTGAATGAAGAAGAAATGGCGCAGGAGTTCGCCCATGTCTGATTTCTTCCAGCGCCCTGTCGTCTGCAACACGAGTCCGGTCATTTCATTGAGCAAAGCAGGGCTGGGCCACCTCTTCGCAAGTCTCTTTCCAGCGGTGCTCACGACGAGCGAGGTCGTCGCGGAACTTCGTGCCAAGGACGTTGGAGACTTAGCCTTGATCGAGGAAACCTTGTCCACCTTCGAAATCCTGCCTGCGCCGCCACTCGATCCGATGCTTTCCGCGATTCTTGATCCCGGAAAAGCTTCGGTCCTGCAGCTTGCCAAGGAGCGTGGTATCTCCGGGGTCATCCTGGACGAACGGCGCGGACGCCGTGTCGCGATGGATGTGTTCGGCCTCGAAGTAGTCGGCATCTGCGCCCTGCTGCTTCGGGCCAAAAAACAGTCGCTAATCTCCGCAATCAGACCGCCGCTCGACCGTATCATCGCGAACGGACTTTTCGTCAGCCCCCGGCTCCGCACTGAGTGTCTGCGATTGGCGGCTGAGTGAAGGCGGGTGATATTGAAGGTGTTCATGGATGCGTGATCGCCTCATCAAGATTCAGCGCCGCACGGCTCACCGCCGACCACAGTGCCTCGCCTTCGAGTTTCTTCTCGCGCTGCTTTTGCAGGAAGGTCTTCAACATCTTCATCTCATCCGTTGGGGCGGGGCGGGTAGCGACGCGGCGGAAGATGTTTTGGAGGCGGGTGTCGTCGTCCTTGGATTCGGCGATGACTTGCTTCGCCATGGCCTGCGCGGCTTCCATGAACATCTGGTCGTTGAGAAGAGTGAGGGCTTGCAGCGGACTGTTGGAAACATCGCGTCTCGCGAGGCAGGCCTCGCCGGTGGGGGCGTCGAAGGTGGTGGACATCGCGAAGGGCGCGGTGCGCTTCATGAAGGTGTAGAGGCTGCGGCGGTGGCGATCCTCGCCCTCGCTGGTTTTCCACTCGAATTTCCCATAGGTGCCCTCGGAGGTGACGCTGACAGGCTGCGGCGGGAAGACGCCGGGGCCGCCCATCTTCGGCGAGAGGACACCGGCCGCTTTCAAGGCGGAGTCACGTATGACTTCGGCATCAAGCCGGAAGCGTGCTCCGCGCGAGAGGAAGATGTTCTCGGGATCGGCGTCGGAGGTGATGCGCGAGGACTGTTTATAAGTGGCGCTGGTGACGATGAGGCGATGCAGCTTCTTCATGGACCAGCCCTGCTTCACGAACTCGACGGCGAGCCAGTCGAGTAGCTTGGGATGCGAAGGCGGGTCGCTTTGATAACCGAAGTCTTCGAGCGACTTCACGAATCCACGACCAAAGAACGCCTGCCACTGGCGGTTCACCGTCACCCGAGCCGTGAGCGGGTTTTCGGGGGCAAAAAGCCACTTTGCGAAGGTGAGGCGGTTGGCGGGCGCGTCTTTCGGCAATTGCGGCAGGAAGGCCGGCACGGCGGCGGGCACTTCCTCCTTCGGCGACAAATACTCGCCGCGATGATGCAGCCGCGTGCTGCGGGCATTCGACGCGGGACGCTCGCTCATGACGAGCGTGGCTTGACCGCGTGGCGGGTTCTTGCGCGCGGCGAGCAGCGGCGCGGCGGCGTTCTTCATCTCAGGCGCGGTTTCGAGGAAGCGGCGCAGCAGGACGGCTCGCTTCGATTTGTCGTTTGTCGCGAGTGCATTTTCGACCTCGGCGGGATGTCCCGTGGCGACGGCGTGGCCGCTGGTGGTCACGGAAATGCGGAAGTGACCGAGAGGACAGGCGAAGTGCTTTTCGAAGAGCAGCTTCAAATCAAAGCCGTTGGTGAGGTCGATCGGCCGCTCGAAGTGAAACACAGCGGCGTGTTGCACGCCGTAGCCGCCAAGCACCTGCCAGCCGCTGGACATCTCGCCATCCAGCGTAGCGCTGGCGTTGTTAGTTTTCCGCTTCGCGGCGGCGGCCTTCTTTTTGGCGGGAGCAGCGTCGCTGATTTTGTCCTCCTCCTCGTCATTCGTGGCCTCAGCGCGGGTGATTTTGACACGCTGGCTGTTTTGAAAGGCTTGCAGCTCGCTCAGGAAGAAGCCGCCAAGCGGACCTTCGTAGTTCGTGAGGCCGGGGCCGTCGTTTGGCAGGCTGGAATGACTGGTGACCTCCATGCGCAAGGCGGTGACGCCTTGGATCGGTGCCTTGAAACTCAGGTCATAGACATCGCTCTTTGAGATGTCGCCGCTGCCGAGGATGAAGCCATCCTCCTGCTGCACGAGATGCGGCATGGTCGTTTTCATCGCCGTGGGGCGGATGATATCCCATTTGGACGCACGATGGGATTCACCTTCGATCCAACCTGCGAAACGACTTTCCATGGCCGCCTTGCCGCCAGGGAATTTCGACGGCAGTTCGGCCTCCAGGTTCGCGATCTTTTCCTCCTGTGCCCGCTGCTGCGCTTCGATGTTCGGCGTGGGGATGTGGTAGGTCGGTTCGGACGTATTGTTCAGCAGCGCCAAGGTGCTGTAATAATCGGTGTGGAGGATGGGGTCGTATTTGTGCGTGTGACACTGGCAGCAGTGCATGGTGAGGCCCATCCAGGTGGTGCCGGTGACGCCGACGCGGTCCACCGTGGCGTAAAAGCGGTATTCATTCGGATCAATGCCGCCTTCTTCGTTCAGCATCGTGTTGCGATGAAAGCCGGTGGCGATGAGGTCGCTCGGCTTCGGCTTCGGCAGCATGTCGCCAGCGAGTTGCTTGATGCTGAACTGGTCGAAGGGCATGTCCGCGTTCAGCGCCTTCACCACCCAGTCGCGGTAGGGCCAGATTTCGCGCGGGCGATCTTTTTCAAAGCCGTTCGTGTCGGCGTAGCGCGCGAGATCGAGCCAGCGGCGCGCCCAGCGTTCACCGTAGTTTTCGGAGGCGAGAAGCGCGTCCACGAGCTTGTCATAGGCGTCGGGCGACTGGTCATGCACAAAAGCGTCCGCCTCGGCAGGCGTCGGCGGCAGACCGATGAGGTCGAGGTAGAGACGGCGCACGAGCGTGTAGCGGTCCGCTTCAGGCGAGGACTTCAGTCCTTCCTTTTCGAAGCGGTCTTGAATGAAGGCGTCGATGGGATGAGTACCCGCTTTTGGCGGCACGGGCTGCTCTGGCGGCGTGTAGGCCCAGTGATTTTCGTATTTGGCCCCTTCGGCGATCCAGGCTTTGAGCACCGCCTTGTCCTTCTCCGAAAGCACCTTCTTGGTGTGCGGCGGCGGCATGAGATCATCCTCATCGCTAGTGATAATGCGGCGGATCAGTTCGCTGGCATCCGGCTTGCCAGGAACGATGGCGATCTCGCCAGATTTGCCCTCGCCATGCGCGGAAGCCTGGAGATCGAGCCGCAGCTTGCCCTTCCGGCCATGCTCGTCCATGCCGTGGCAGGCGAAACACTGCTGCGCGAGCACGGGCCGCACGTCGCGGTTGAAATCAACGGCAGCGGCCTGTGCGCAGCAGGCTACCAGGAGCAGGCAAAGCGTGCGATTTGAAATGAAGAGTGTCATTGCAATGACTTACGGCTCAAACGGAGGTTTTTCACCTCCAGTTTGAGCCGCTCTCAGGCCAAACCGCCAAACCCTAATGAGTTCTCAGGGACGCCGACGACGCAGCAGCAGACCGGCGAGGCCGAGCATGAGCAGCAGCGCCCGCGACGGTTCGGGAACCACGACGATGATGCCGTAGGTCGTGAATGCGCTGGTATCAAAGGTGAACTCCCCGGTGAAACCGGCGGCGGTGAAATCGAAGTTGGCGGCGGTCAGCGTTGTGTTGCTGCCGGTGAAGTTGAGCAGGCCGGTCCAGTCCATCAGATTGAAGACATCACCGACAGCAGGTGTACCAGTGGTGTAGGCCGCGCCCGTGCGGTTGAGGATCTTGAACAACGGGGTGGCACTGTCGGCATCGACGGAGAAGGAGCCGGTGATGTTGATAAAGTCATGAGCGCCCGGTGCGGTGGTCTTGTAGGCGTCCAGTTCGCCGCCGGTGAACAGGGCGGCCACGGTGGTGTAAGAACCGTCGGCCAGGGCGGTGGCGAGGGTGCTCAAATCACCCGCTACGAGCTGCTCAGTGCGGTCGCTGATGCTGAGCTGGACCTGCCCGCCATTTTGGACGGAAACAGCCGTGAAAGTGAGGGTCTGATTGCTCGCGTCCGTATCACCCACGCCGGGAGCCAGCAAGGCACCACTACCAATGATCGTGCTACCGGCGATGCTGCCGGAACCGGAGAGCTTGGTGCCGGCGTTGCTAACGGTGACAGTGCCGCTGCCGTTGAGTGATCCGGTGGCACCATCGCCCACCTGGAGGGTGCCGCCCGTAACATTCGTGGCACCGGTGTAGGTGTTGGCGCCTGTCATGACCAAGGTGCCAGCGGTGGTTTTGGCCAGCGCGCCGCCGCCATTGAGTTCTCCAAGATTGCTAAGCGTGCCAGACTGGGCCGCGAGGTTGATCGCGTTGGCAACGGTTCCAATCGCATTTCCACTCATGTCGAGTGTGCCGCCATTGAGAGTGACCGTCGCATTCTCCGTGCCTGCTCCGCCTGTGCGGATGATGTTGCCCGTAATCCCTACGGTGCCGCCACTGAGATCAATGGTGGAAGTGACGGTGCGAGCTGTGCCAGCATTCGCCATGTTGATGGCGGTCCCGCTGCCGGTGCCAATCGTGACATTGCCGCCGGTGACGTTGAGAGTTGCGGTGACGGCGCCTCCGGCGCTCGTGTTCACGGCCATGTTCAGCGTGCCGATCATGACGGTGGGAGTTCCGGGCACGGCGCTGTCACCGAGATTCACGGTGGCGGTTGCGTCGCCGGTGCCGGTGGAGGTGCGTCTGGCCATGGTGAGGGTGGTGACATCGAGAGTGCCCTCGTCAAAGGAGAAGGTGGCGGTAGTACTTCCCGAGTTCAGGGAACGATCCGCGATCGTTAGGGTGGAGACAAACAAATCAGCGTTGTGACCGGTGAAGTCCACGGTGACCGTATGGCTATTGGCCGTGTTGAAGATGCTGTTGCCGATATTGACGGCGGCACGGCCGGAGCCGTCGGCAGCGCGGAGGACCACCGTCCCGGTCGCGGACGCGAAGTCGAGAACGGCACCGGCCCGGGCAAGCCCTCCCACGGTGAGGGTATTGGCGTTGAGGACATTGGTCGAAGAACCGAGACGCAAGGTTTGGGTGGAGTTCGTTACTTGCGAAGCCACCTGGATCGTCCCGGCGGTGATGGTGTTGTCCTCGGCGAGGATCAGGGTTGATGGTCCGGCATTGGCCGTGGCCGTTCCGTTGTCCCCGACCCGGAGAATGCCGGTGGTGCCGAGGTCCAGCGTGAAGGAGTCCAGCCCTCTGAAGTCCGCCGTTGCAGCATTGGTGTTCGTTGCACCCGTAGCCCCGCCGACCTGGAAGGTGCCGCCGGTGTTGTTGTTCACGAAGGATCCTCCGCCTGTGGCACTGAAGAGCGTGGTGGAAGCGGCGACGTTGGCTCCGATGGTGACAGCGCCCGTTACCGTCAGGGTGTTCCCGGCATCAACGATCAGCTCGTTGGTGACTGAGATGCTGTTGGTCTGAGAAAGCAGCGAGGTAATGCTCTGGTCGAACCCGTTGAGATCAAAAGTACCCGCAGTGGTTCCTGTTCCAACCCTTACCGTTGTCCCAATTGGCAGCGCATCATTCAGGCCGATCTTGAGGGTGCCATTGTCGATATTCGTGTTTCCAGTGTAGGTGCTGACCCCGTTAACCTGCCAGGTGCCCGCGCCCGTTTTCTGCAAGGTCAGGATACTGCCGACCTCCAGGATCGAACTAATGGAGTTATCCGCGCCCGTGTAGGTTCCGGCCAAAGTCAGCGTCTTGTTTCCGGAAGTAGCGGTCTGGACTACGCCAATATTAAGGGCTCCCGTGCCGTCGCTATTGAGGGTCAAGCTACCCGTACCCGTCGTCCCCTGCATCTCAATGATCCGGTCCGTGGTGCTACCCGCGCCAGTGTAGGTCAGTGCGGTTGCTGTGCCGACAAGCCCCATCCGAATGATACTGTCTTCAACCGTGGTTGGTGCACCCAGAGCGCTGGCCCCACCACCGACATTGCCGATCGTATCGAAACTCAAAGTCCCAGACTGAACTTCAGTGGTGCCGGTGTAGGTGTTCGCTCCGGTGAGCGTGAGCACATTGGTCTGGTTCTTGAACAGACCGCCACCTGCCAGCAGGGCATCAACCGTGATGTCGCCCGTGTTGGTAAAAAAGAAGCCTGCCGAGGCGGTGATTGTTCCGGAGCCAGTCAGCGCAGGACTCGCACCACTCAGGGTGAGAAGACCGGCGGTGATGTTATTCGCGCCAAGTGCCAGGGTGGCACCCGCGCCGACGGTGACGTCGCCACCATTCCCGGTGGCGTTGTTCGCACCCACAGTCAGCGTGCCGGTAGTAACAGTGGTGTTGCCGGTGTAGGTCGCTGCCGCATTCAACGTCAGATTGCCCAGGCCAATCTTCGTCAAGCCTCCTTGGCCAGAACCGACACTGTTGGCGAGGGCAAGATCGATGCCGTTGGTGTCGATGGTCGCACCGCCCAGCAGAAAGCTGATCGTGCGAGTAGAGAGATCATCCACAAATCCAGCACCGAGACGCAAGGTGCCGCCAGCGAAGACGAGACCGCCCGTGCCGCCGCCAATGTTGGTCAGGCCAGCGATTTCGAGGGTGCCTTCGTTGAGCGTGGTCTTGTTCGACCCACCGCCAGCGGTGTTGGTGCCGCTGAGGATCAGTGCGCCACGACCAGACTTCGTGATGTCCGCCGACGAGGTCAGATTGGAAGAAATGGTAGCCGTGAGCGCCTTGGTCGGGGTCCCTGCATCAGGGTTGACCACGTGGATCACATACTCATTCGTCGCGCCCACGGTGATGCCGCTGTCGAACCCACCGAGGGTCAGTCCATAGTTCCCGGCTGCTGCCGCAGAATTCAGCGTGAAGAGCATCGCACCGCTGGTAACGGCCAGAGTTTGCCCGGCCCCAGTGCCAGTCACATTCCAGGAGTTTGCCGCGACGCTGTTGTTATCGAGGACGAGGGCGTTGACCGTCGTTCCGGCAAGGCCGGTCAAGTCGGCAGTGATTGACTCCCGTGCATTGTCCGTGGCGGCGGCAAGCGCAATGGTGTCGTATTCTGTCACGAGATCGAGCGGCCGGATGCCGGTGCCAGCAGTGTAAGTGACCAGCGAGTTGCCCATGGCCAGGGCCGTGAGAGCGCCATTGGTTCCGCTGTTCACGGCTCCAATCGCCCACGACACGATGCTGATGTTCTGAGTTCCGGCGGCTCCACCTCCTCCGACGAGCGTCGCAATGAAAGCGGTCTCATTCGCCGAGGTTCCAATCTTGAACTGATTGCGCTCTCCGGCGGATGCCCCCAAAGCCCGCCCGCGAGCCGCGAAGGTGGCGTTGTTGAGACGGACAAAGTCGTTCGCGATGATGAATGAACTTGCTGTTCCCGAGGCCACGTCACCCTCACCCGAGAGGTAGCTGGCACCGGACGCGAAGTTCAGGTCTCCGATCGTCTCGCTAGTGTTTGCGTTCTGATCCGTGCGGATAGCGAGGCCGCGGACGATGGTCTGGCCCTGGAATGTGCCGTCGGCCGAGTTCAGGGTGATTGCCGTGGTGTCGAGAATGCGCGTGCCGGAGCGGGTGCCGGAGTTGTTGTCGATGAGCAGCATGCCGCCCTTGGTGATCCGGATCACGGAAGCGTCGATGCGCCCCGCACCACTGAGCTGGAGCAAACCGCTGTCCACCGTGACAATGCCCGTGAAACCGGTGCTG
>Ga0209702_10008214_pt1 | contig 12287 bp, 10 predicted proteins | sample FRY01_FD_187210 | JGI IMG/M metagenome (GOLD analysis project Ga0209702, IMG submission 187210) | Freshwater microbial communities from Lake Fryxell liftoff mats and glacier meltwater in Antarctica - FRY-01 (SPAdes) (version 2) | ecosystem: Environmental > Aquatic > Freshwater > Ice > Glacier... | reverse complement strand
CCGACCCTTGGGCTTACTATCAGTCTTGGACATACTTTGGCGACCAAACAGGTGACTATCCGGCCTTTTGCTTTTTAAATTTTGGTTATCCAGAGATGACGATCTACACCCGCGATCCGAATTTAAGTTCAAAGTTACGTGCCTATTGTCGCAACGAAAAAGTGATCATTAACGTTTTTAAGTAATGTTGAAAAAAGTCATGTGACTTTAACTAACGACACACCTTCTGGGTTTTTTATCACTTGATAAACATTTCCCGGCTCCACTGTTCCAGACTCAAAAATAGTTGAGAATTCTTCATTGAAACTTTCGGAATTGGCGTATAAAACTACATAGTCGTAATCGCGAAGTTCCTGTGACCACTGTGTGGCTGATATTCTGGCATCTGTCCAAATGTCAGATTCGTCGTAAGGCGTCCCAATACTCCATGCTGCGTCTCCAAATTTGAGATTTATCATCTCGTATCTCAAAACGTAGTAGTCAAATCCAGATGAATTTTGGGAGATTATCCAAACTTTTGATTGGTCTGGAATCTTTGTAGCCATTATTTTTTCTTTAATCGGTTCATAGGTCGCTCGGACGCCGTTACCTCTAAATTGATTCGACTTTAACATTTCCATGTAGGTGTATATCGAAGATAAAGATGTAAGTAACACAGTAAATACTAAAAAGCTTCCTATTTGTAATTTGAGGTTAGAAGCTACATTCGTTTCTTTTCTTTCTTCAAAGAACTCTTTTAAATTAAATTTGAATTCAGAAAGAATTAGTAAAACAATTGCAAAGAATAAACCCTGATACCAAGCTCCCACATATCTGGTGAATGAGGCGAGAGAGCGGGCCTCATTCTCACTAAACCAAGTCAAGTACAGAACTATTAAAAGAACAAGATATATTCCGGTCGTAAAAAATAACGTGAAACCTAAACTTAGATTTCTTTTAAAATTAGTTCGACCGCTAAAGATGGCCCAAATCAGAAAAAATAATAAACAGGATATCGTCCAACGAAATCCCGTCATGCCGAGTAGGTTGTAATTAAGCGGCGATAAGTTTTGGTCAAAAAATGCCCTGTAGAATCCTTTAGTAATCTCAACATTAAAGGTCTTGTTTTCGACATCTAATAATTGTGAAGCAATATTTGTAGATGTGAAATTCTGATTTGCTTTCTCATTTATAGAAACAAATAGGCGCCAAGATAGTGTGACAGCGAAGGTAGAAGCAGTAGCTACTATGGCTGGAAAGTAACGTTTCACTAGTGTGAATTTCTGGGACTTCGAAGTAAATTTAGTCGAAAGAATGTTTACCAGGATCGCAACTACGGAAAAGTAGATACCTGTTTCTTTAATAAGTGAGAGATAACCTACAGTAGCCGCAAAGGGAACTGCCCATTTGTTTCCTAAACCGGACGCTTTGACTGCTAGAAAAATGGAAAAGCCAAACGTGAGCGCAAGACTTGGATCTGCATAAATTGAAGAGAAAATATCAAAAATAGCAGTTGCAGCAAGAAGTGTACAAAACAGTTTGAAAATCAATTCACCGGGCGCCCTAAATGTGCATTCGGCTAAGGCGACGACGATCATTGAAATCGCGAGCAAGTGGAGAGACCAGAACAGTAGGCCTTCACTCCAGGATGGACTAATGTCGATTACAAAATACTGAAATAATGCAAGTCCGGGTGGGTATTCTGCCGCCCACAACTCTGCAGGATTTGCCGGACCAAGCAGAGCAAATTGATGCATCGCCTTTACTGTGGTCCCCCAATGTGAGAATTCGTCCCACTGACTAAGCATCCAGTCTTTTGTTTTGAAATAGGAAACAGCTGAAAAAAGTAAAAAGCTCAGTGAACCTGCCGACATCACATTTTTCAAAACAACAAACTGGAATTGGCGATGCTTTAACAGTAAATAAATGAGGCACCCAAAAACTAAAATAACTAATATTTCCATTGCTAAGTTCAGGACGCCCATCAATCCAAAGGCATATTCCCATCCGACAATAAGAAAAACTGCAGGGGCAAAGAGATAGGCTATATTGAAATTTGTTACTCTCACTAAAAGCAAGGCAACGGCGTAGATGACAAAAACCACTAGCACAAAAGTCATCTGTCTTTCCTATCTGCGAATAAGGACTAAGTAGTGCACTTAATTTTGAAAGTCAGGTATCTAACACACAAACATGATGCTATTGGATTTTTACTGATCGGTGGGCTAACATCACTCCTTAATTTAGTGATGTTCACTTTGTCTGTAAAGTTCGGCTTTACCTTATATTTCGCAGTTGCAGTAGGTAACTTATTCGCTACAAGCGCTTATTTTATTGGCTTATCAAAACTGTTTTCTGGACCTGGCTCAGCAACTTCAGTTGCTCGATTCCTGTTTACCGTAGTTGCGTATTACTTTATTTCGATAATGCTTTTGGATTCCCTAAATTTGTTCATTGATAACGTTGTCTTGAGTAGAACTGTAGCCATTGCAGTAGTGGCACCTGTGAATTACTTTGCGCAAAAGTACTTTGTTTTTAGGAATTGACAACTTCTATTTCAATCTTAAATTTCTATTAATTGATGGTGTTTTTGATCGTGGCCCACACCTCTTATTCAAATAACTAAACCTTCAGCGGTCCCTATAGTTAATCAACTTTCGTTAGGAGAACTTTATTCTTGGATTTTATAACTTTATAGACAGAGTTTGGTTCTACAATTCCGTCTTTAAATAAAGTAGAGAACTCATTGTTGAAACTTTCTGTAGTGATATACAAAACTACATAGTCAAAATCGCGTAGCGTCTTAGACCATTTCTCCGCAGTCATAGTTGGTTCTGTCCAAATGTCACCTTCATAATTTTTAGTGCCAATACTAAAAGGCACCTGTCCAAATTGAGCACCTACCATTTCGTATCTAAGTACGTAATACTCGAATCCGATTTTATGTTGGGTAATTATGTACACTTTGGATCCCGCAGGCATCTTGGACGCTTTGATCGCTTTTATCATTGGATCAAAGGGTGCCCGCCATTCAAGACCTTTGAATTGAGGTGACCTTAGCAAGTTTACGTAATTTCCGATAGAGGATAAAGTGCTGAGCGCCATGAATGTTATTAATAAAATTCCTATTTGTTTTTTGGTTGGAGATTTGTAAATTTCTTTATCACGAAAAATAGAATCTTGACTTTTTGTTAAATCAAATTCCGACAAAATGAGCAGAACAATCGCAAAAATTACACCTTGGTACCAAGTTGCGATATATCTCGAAAATGACGCGAGCGCAGCTGCTTCACCAGGACCAAATAAAGTTAAATACGAATTAAGAATAACGTATAAATACCCAGCGCTAGTAACCAGCAAAGTTATTCCGATTGCAAGGTTTCTTAAAATCGTCCCCATACCATTTAGGGACATCCAGATTGTGAAGAAAGCAATGCAAACAATAGTCCACTTGGAGGCAGACATGTTTGAATACGATATTGGATTTAGCCCCGTGTTGAAAAGCGCTCTAATAAATTTAGAGGTGACATCCGCAACGAATTGTTCTCTTCCAATACTGTTGGAGAGGGGGGGAACGCTGCCTATCGGAGAATAACCCGACGAATTCAAACTGGCGAGATAGTATCCCCAAGACATCCAAGCTGTACCAACCGCAATTAAGGCGGTTAGTGCTGGCCGAAGAGACAACAGTGTCCTCCGCCCGGAATTAAACTTAAGCATGAAAAGAGTAGAAATAATATTTATTAAAATCGCAGCGCATGCGAAGTAAATGCCTGTTGGCTTTATCATGGTTAAGAATCCAGCAGTGGTAGCGAAAACGAATCCCCACCCGTTATCCAAGGACGCAGTCTTTATAGCAACGAAGATCAAGAAACCGAATGTAATTGCAATCGTTGGGTCAGCGTAAATGTTGTCGAAAATGTTAACGAATGCAGACATCGCTACTAAGGAAACAAATAGTTTTAAAAGGATTTCGGGAAAATTCCTAAAGGAACACTTTGCTAGCACTGAAACTATTATCGATATTGCAATCAAATGTATCGACCAAAAAAGAAGCCCTTCTCTCCAACCCGAACTGAAATCAATTACAAAATACTGAAATAAGGCAAGTGCAGGGGGATAGGCTTCCGAGGTGTACTCTGTCGGTGTACCTGGACCAAGAGCTCCATATTCGTACATTATTCGTACAACATGACCCCAGTGAGTAAATTCATCCCATTGAAACAAGAGCCAATCTTTAGTTTTTATAAATGAGATCGCAGACAATATAAAAAATGCAAGCGAACTTGGTGAAAATAAATCTCTTGTTGTTGAACTGCGAAAGTTTTTGTACCTAATCAATAATGTAGCCGTCGTAAATGTTATCAATAGGACAAATGTTTCCATTCCAAAGTTTAAAAATCCAATGAGCCCGAAGAAATATTCCCAAAAAGTGATAACGAAAATTGCTGGTGCAAACAAATAAGCAATGTTTAGCTTTGTAGCACTCGCCAAAAGTGTCGCAGTTACGAAGACCATTAACGTTACTAACAAATATTCCATTTAAGAACCCCAAAACCGAAACCAGGAAACTGGATAATCTAGTAGGTATAAGTCTAGTAATACGAAGTTCCAGGAAGGTAAGTTGCTCGGTTGATCGTATAACACATGCTAATTGATTCAATAATCATGGTGGCCCCGGCATGATTCGAACATGCGGCACATGGTTTAGGAAACCACTGCTCTATCCCCTGAGCTACGGGGCCAATTTCTAGTACTTTAGATTTAGTGCACCTAATCCCTTAACCCTATTTTTGAATTTGAATTAGTTTTACAAATATATAGAAATTATCAGCAATAAATCAAAATGATTATTCATTTAAAGCAGTGTATCTTAGGCATATGAGCATGAGTGAAACTGAAATTAAAAAGTTAATTGACACAGTGCCCGTTTGGCACCATCGAATAGAACTTGCGCCTGGAATTTTCACTCCAGGAGTTCAACATACTAACGATCTATTAGCCACCTTAGATCTTCCTTACGATCTCACAGGATTACGTATCTTAGACTTGGGTGCACGTGATGGATTTTTTAGTTTTGAATGTGAAAAACGCGGAGCTGCCGAAGTTATTGCCGTGGACTACGCACCAATCGAATCGACAGGATTTGCCGTTGCATCAAAGATTCTCAATTCAAAAGTCAAATGGCTAACTGCAAACGTGTACAGAATCAATGAATTTGATTTAGGAAAGTTTGATTTAATTCTTTTTTTGGGCGTTATTTACCATTTGCGCAACCCATATCTTGCGATTGATCGAATTTACGATTCTCTAAGTATTGGCGGAAAAGTAATAGTTGAATCTCACATTATTGATGGAGGATTTGTAAACGAAAAAGGTGACTGGATTAATTTATCGGACATAGATAATCGTTTATCCGGATTACAAATTGCGCAATTTTATCAAGGCGGCAAGTTAGGTGGGGATCACACATCTCCTTGGGCGCCATCACTGAATACGCTGGAAGTAATGTTCCAAAATTCGGGTTTCGAGATAAACAGCTCGTGGGGCAATCAATTCCGGGGCGGACTAACTGCAACCTCCGTTCCAATTGGTGTGGATCACCCCAGATACATAGACAGTAGTTCTGAATCAAATCCAAATTCTAGTAACGGACAAATGATAATAAAAAGTGGAAACCTGTAATTTATTGGCTTTTCGTTTAAATCGCGGAAAAGTACTCACTGATTTCATTGTCAAAAGAAGTTAATGCAGAAGCGATAGCCATGTGCATGTCGAGATATTGGTAACTTCCTAATCGTCCGCCAAACCAAACATTCGTTTCACTTTTTATTAGGTTGCGATACTTGGTAAGAGCCTGACGGTCGATTTCAGTGTTTATTGGGTAATAAGGTTCATCGTCCACGGTTGCGAAGCGGGAATATTCCCGCGAAATGTAAGTAATCTCATTCTGGTAGTTTCGCTCTGGATGAAGATGTCGGTATTCGTGGATGCGGGTGTACGGGACATTGGCATCTGCATAGTTCATGACGGAAGTGCCTTGAAAATCGCCAACGCTTAAAATTTCTGACTCAAAGTCCAGAGTTCTCCAACCAAGTTCACCAAATTCAAAATCAAAGTACCTATCGATCGGACCGGTATAAACAACTGGTACTGAAATTTGATTTTCTGCTCGAAACTCAAAGTAGTCAGTGTCTAATTGCACCTCGATGTTTGGATGGTCTGCTAAATTTTCAATCCATTTCAAGTATCCGCCAGTAGGTAATCCTTCATACTTGTCTGAAAAGTATCGATTATCATCAGTAAATCGAACGGGGAGGCGACTTATTATTTCGGCAGGTAGATCTTTTGGATCAGTCTGCCATTGTTTTTCGGTGTATCCCTTAATGAATGCCTCGTATAGCGGTCGCCCAACGAGCGCAATCGCACGTTCTTCCAAATTGGTTGCATTGGTGACTGCATCTGCGTCAGTTTGCGCACGAATGAACCGTTCAGCCTGTGCTGGATCAAATTCTTTGTTAAAGAATTTATTTATAGTTGCCAAATTGATTGGCATTGAGAAAGTCTCGTCATTGTGCTTAGTCCAAACTCTGTGCTGGTAATTAGTAAATGATGTGTACTTGTTTACGTAATCCCATACTCGTTCGTTAGATGTATGAAACAGGTGAGAGCCGTATACATGAACCTCAATGCCCGTTGCTGCGTCGAATTGTGAATATGCATTTCCGCCGATGTGCGTGCGCTTATCTAAAACAAGAACTTTTAATCCAAGCTTTTCAGCCGCTTCTCGAGCAATCGTTAGCCCGTAAAATCCAGAACCTACGACGATCAAATCCGTCATAGTTGCTCCCTTTGTTCCTGTGCCATCAACATCAAGTACCTGCCTACCAACTAGGCTAACTTAAGACGTTAAGGAGCACTTACGTGGAATTAGACATTGCCTTACCGTTTTATGGGGATGTTGACTTTTTAAAGGAAGCAGTTGCCAGCATTTTGGCTCAAACTGATCCAAAATGGCGTTTGTTTGTCGCTGATGATGGTTTTCCAGACGGCGATCTACCTGATTGGTTTGCCGGTTTAAAGGATCCCCGAATCTCCTATCTCAGGAATGAAATAAATTTAGGCGCTAATGGAAACTTTCAAAAATGTTTGAGTCTGTTGTCAGCTGATTTTTGTTTAATAATGGGAGCAGATGACATTTTAGAACCAAATTTCATTGAAACTGTAAAGAACGTCGCTCTAAAATATCCAAACGTCTCAATCATTCATCCCGGCGTAAAGATTGTGGATGAGAAAAACATTCAAATTTCACCAAGATCAGATCAAATTAAGTCGAAAATTCGAAACTCTCTCGACAGCGATGAAGCGTTAACTGGTGAAGCGTTAGCATCCTCGCTAATGAAAGGTAATTGGATGTATTTTCCAGCTATAACTTGGAGAACAAAGACAATCCAAAACATTGGATTTCGAGCCGGCTTCAATGTTTGCCAAGACCTAGGACTTGCAGTTGACGTGATCATGCAGGGTGGGCAAATGGTCTTAATCGATGATGAAATATTTAGATACCGCAGGCACGTCTCAAGCGATTCATCTGTTAAAGCGATAACTGGCGAGCGCTTTATAGATGAAAGAAAATTCTTTAGAGCAATGTCTGCTGATTTATCAGAACTTGGATGGAAAAAAGCCTCACTTGCGGCAAGAATTCACCTGACATCTCGATTACACGCCGCTAGTTTGATTCCCACCTGTATTAGGCACGGCAAAAACCCTTGGAACCTTGTAAAACATACATTTGCTTGGAATTAAAAATCTTCCATGGTAATTGCGGCAGCACCGACGTTTAGAAACTTTGTGTAAGCGGCAGTAACTTCATTTGGTGAACCTCTTTGAATTAAATTTCCGTGATCAAGCCAAATAACTTCAGTGCACAATTCTTGGATAGTTGCCAAGGCGTGCGATACAACGATTAAAGTTTTCGCCTGATTGGCTAATTCAGAAATGCGAGCCGCACTCTTTTCCTTAAATGACGCATCGCCAGTAGAAAGAGCCTCATCAATCAACAGGATTTCAGGATTAATTGTTGTAGCAACAGCAAAGCCAAGTCTGCTGTACATTCCTGCTGAGTATGTGCGCATTGGCATTTCAATGTGGTCATGTAACTCGGCAAAATCAACGATTCTAGAAAAGCTGTCATCGATGTCTGCGCGACTGAGTCCGGCAGCCAACCCACCAAGTAACACATTTTCTTTACCAGAAAGATTTGGATTGAAGCCCACTCCTAATGACAGCATCGCACTTACTTTTCCGCGAATTTCTATTTCACCTGTAGTTGGGGGAAGTAAACCAGCAATGGCTTTCATAAGTGTGGATTTACCAGCACCATTGGCGCCAATGATTCCTAGCACAGTGCCCTTATGGACATCAAAGGAAACATTCTTCAAAGCCTCAACTGTGACTGCAGTTTTTTCGCCTCTTCCAAAATGCAGAAGCGCTTCTTTGAAATTTGGTTTCTTAGTAATGTTCGTTTTGTAGTTAAGGTTTAAATTCCGAACAGCGACTGTGAGTTCATTAAATTCTGGCAGCGAACTCACCTTCTCGGGATACTAGGAACCAGAAGCCACCAATCAAAGTTGTGGTCGCCCAGAAAATTGCGAGCAGCCAAGTCCATAAGTCAAATGTATCTCCGCGCACAATAGATCCAGAAAAAATCTGCACCATACAAAACACTGGATTGAAAATCGCTAAGAACCTACCATCAAGTAATGCTTTGGCCTGCTCAGGAAAATATAAAACTGGCGAAAGAAACATCACTAAGCGCAGAACAAACGGCATTAATGCCTGAGTGTCGCGAAAATAAACTTGGGCAGTAGAGGCAAACATTGCAAGTCCTGAGCCAAACATAACTATTAGGACTAATGCCGGTATCGCCTGCAGCGCAGCGAAGTGAACTGGCATTTTTAATGCAAAGTGAAAAATTGCATAGATGAACATTGCGGGCAAAAACACCCTAAATGCGGTCAAGATGTCTGTAAACGGTAACAACACTCGCGGAAACGAGGTGTTATTTATTAACGCCCCAGCTCGCACGATTGAAGTTGAACCGCGAGTGCCTGCCGTTGAGACAAATTCAAATATGAAGATCCCAGCAACTAGATGTAAGAAAAATTCAGTACCTTGATGACCCCCCTGGACAACAAAAACAAATAGGTAGTAAACGCCTGCGCTAAGCAGGGGACTAAGGACGCTCCAAAGTTGCCCGAAGACAGTATCTAAATGCTCTTCAGCGCGCTCAGCCCGTGATAGTTCAAGCACAAATTCTTTTCGATGCCGAATGTCCCTAAAGTACTGCCTGAGATCTGGCATTCCTGCCCGAAAGGGTCGAATGATCCGAGCTTCAGATTTTAAAACACTCGAATTTTCTGACATGCCACCACTCTAATGGAAGTCATTGCTGCAGAATGGACACGTTTTTGAGTGTCAGAACCTGTTGTTAAGACTTGATATCTGAAAGTCTTAATCAACCATAATTGATTAATAAGGCAAATATAACTTGAGGAAACCTGCTTAAATTGTCAAGAGCACGGGCAGGGTGAATGTAATAATGAAGTTATCGTTTGTAGTTATGGCTAGTGCCACTTATGAAGATATTTATCAGAATTAAGGCATTCTTAGACTTATGATTTTTTGTCAGCACGATCTTGCAAGTGGAGAGCATGATTTTTATTCACTTGAAAAATTTCAAATTGGATCGAGTTTAAATAATTTAGTTGATTCATCGAACGAGATGGCTCGACAAAGAACTATCTGTTTAATTATGGATTGCGAAGCTTCTTTTAAGCCAAGCTACTTCGATTCACTGGCAGATGCTTTTTCGAATTCCAATTTAACTGTGGCATATACAGATTTTGAATATGTATCTAGATTGCATTCAAATAAATCTAGGATTAAGCCTCCTATGTGGTCACCAGAAAGATTTCTTTCAAATGATTTTCTTGGCCCAGTTTTTGCGATCGATTTTGCCCTCTTGCCAAAAGATTTAGCAGTTAAAAATTTAACTCGGACGCAATTGCTACTTTCTTGTATTTCGAATGGGTTACAGGTAAGCCTTTTAGATCAGGTGGGATATGCAGTCGCTGCAGAAAAAACAGAATTTAATTATGAATTAAGGATTTCACAAGTCACTAAATTTTTTGAGAACAATAGACCCGGATCAATGGTCACACCAAATGGCACCTCATGGTTAAAAATTTCAAATGTTAAATTAGCGCCCAAAGTTATCTCAGTTATTATCCCCACTCGAGGCACAAAGAAATCAATGTTTAGAAATACCTTGATCCTAAATTGCCTAAAATCTCTGCAGCAACAAAATCAATACACTTCAAAAATTGAGGTTATTGTAGTTTATGACTCTGATACTAAACTTAAGTATTTAGCTAAAATCAAAAAACTTGAAGCAGAAAATATTTCAATTTCATTCCTAAGTTATGACCCACCATTTAATTTTGCCAGGAAATGTAATCTTGGAGCCGAGCTTGCTTCAGGAGAAGTGGTTTTATTTCTTAACGATGACACATTATTTTTAGACCCAAATTCGTTATTGGAATTAGCTGGAACAGCAATGATCAAAAATGTTGGCGCGGTCGGGGCGAAGTTGCTTTTTGAAAATGGCCGAATTCAACACGGCGGATACATTCTTCGCGATGGGTTTGTTGGTCATGCATACATCAAAGACATAGATGGATTCGGTCCCTTTGGTGACTTAGTAAGTACTCATGAAGTACTCGGAGTTACTGGAGCATGCCTGGCCCAACGAAGAGAAATTTGGGATTCGATTGGCAAGTGGAATGAATCCTTCCCCGCTTCATACAACGACGTTGACTATTGCTTTCGAATTACCGAATCTGGACTCAATATTTTGCAAGTAAATCAAGCCAAGCTGAAGCATTTTGAATCTGTGACCAGGAATCCGAAAGTATATCCACGTGAACGCGAGATGATCCAAGATCTGTGGGGTCACAAATTCAAAGTGGAGCCATTTTTTAGAATGAAAGTCACCACCCCAGAAATGCGAAATGTACACGGTAATGTTTTGAAGAGATACACCAACTACGCGAAAGCAACTTATCGACGTGAGGGACTATCTGGAATTTGGGGGCTTTTCACAAACGTCGCGCGTAAAGTGCTAAAAGTTTCTGAGAAAAATTAAAGTGATTAGAGACTTTCTTTAAGCAGTTCAATCATGCTAGACGAGACTACAAAACTCTCCCATTTATTAATTCCAAGGTAAAGATCCTTATTTCGCAGTAGGTCTTTTTTTAAAAATGGACAGCCAAGCTCTAGAAGATGGGGCCACATGTAATGAGTTGGATTAATCGGCCGACCTGCGAGTACTTCTTTGGATCCGATGAACCATCCCCACTCTTTTTGGAAATCAAGAAGTATCGCACTCGCCATGGGTGAGAAGTAGAAATTTGAGAGATCATCAAAATCCCATAAGGCGCCAGAAGTCAATTCAAAACTTTTTAGTACTTGCGCGAATGGAATTTCTAGTTTATCGATTGTGACCAATCTAGAGTTACTAACTTCAAGCTCCTCAAACCAATTCCAAAAATCATTTTTTTCTAAAACCGGTTTCTTTAAATGTAAAAAGTAAGTCTGAAGATGCAAACCCTTTTCTTTTGAATTGGTGATAGCCGTAACATCAAAATTAGAATTTCGTACCTGACTAAATAATCCCTTGAGCGAATCGTGAAGTTTATAAACTGAGTTATTCATCAGCAGAATTTCGTCAACATCATTTGCATATGGTCGCAAGAGCGCTAAACCATCCTGATAAGCGCCAAAGTCATATCCAGAGTTATCTCGACAAATGAGCAGCACATTATTCGCAAGAAAATTAGTATCATTTAAATTAAGATTTTTAGATTTATTTAAATTACGCACGACCAATATTCGATCAAATTCCAAAGCAAGCGAATTTATGAGTTCTCTATCATGCTTCGATATCAAATCATTTTTTGACCAATGCACGAAAATAGCGACTTTAGAACCAGAATCGAAGTTGAGATTAGCTAAATCTATTTCAGTTGGGTTAGTTACTCTCATGCTCGACTAGTTCAATCAAATATTTTCCATATCCACTTTTAGCCAGTGGAGCCGCCAAACTCAAAAGTTGGGCCGTAGAAATAAACCCTTGTCGCCAAGCAATCTCTTCGATGCAACCGATTTTCAGACCTTGCCTTTTCTCTACCACTTGCACGAATTCCCCGGCTGCCATGAGTGAATCAACTGTGCCAGTATCAAGCCAC
>Ga0209702_10008212_pt1 | contig 12289 bp, 13 predicted proteins | sample FRY01_FD_187210 | JGI IMG/M metagenome (GOLD analysis project Ga0209702, IMG submission 187210) | Freshwater microbial communities from Lake Fryxell liftoff mats and glacier meltwater in Antarctica - FRY-01 (SPAdes) (version 2) | ecosystem: Environmental > Aquatic > Freshwater > Ice > Glacier... | reverse complement strand
TGGAAAGTCTGAAAATATGGTTAGCTAAAATGGTCAAGGAAATGAATACTACAACCATAAAATCAATTACTGGAAACCATCATTATCTGAACGCTTTTAATACGGCGTTTAATAACTAAATTGGTATAATTACAGGAGTATACGAAGCGATGTGTATTTTCGGGTAGTTTGTGTTTAACCAAAATACACAAACTACTCATGGTAACACTCGAACACATAGCCTTATATACGCGTCAAATCGAAACAATCAGGGGATTTTATATGACCTATTTGGGGGCTACCTCCAACGAGAAGTATGAGAATCAGACCAAGGGCTTTACCTCCTATTTCCTGAGCTTTGAGGGCGGTGCCCGGCTTGAAATTATGGAAAAGGTATCCGTAGCAGAAGGTGCGGGCCTTGAAGGAAGCGAAAATTTGGGGCTAACGCACCTGGCATTCACGGTTGGGTCCGCTAATCACGTAGATCAGCTCACGGATGTGCTCCGATCAAACGGCTATAAAGTGGTAGGAGAGCCCCGCACTACGGGAGATGGATACTACGAAAGTGTGATACTTGATCCTGACGGGAATAGGGTCGAGTTAGTGGCTGACTAGTACTAAAACAGGCCGAATAACGTACGTCATCCGGCCTGTTTTATTTAATGCCACAAGTGTTTTAGACTCGCAATGGTTTTCTTTTCTTCTTGGATAGTACTGAACCAGCCTCCTTCGCCTGCATTTTCAGGAAGTCACGAAAGCGACGGAAAGTTGCCATGAGGAATCCAATAATCAGGACAAAAGTACCTAACCAAAGAACATTGATCAAAGGCTTCTCTAATGCCTTCATTACAATGAAGTCACGTTGGGTCGTATTGGCCGCAAAGGTAAACTCTCCGGTTTGGGGGTTGATTTCATTGAACTGAATACGCAGTCCCAGCTCATCACTTACCTCCGCCTTACGGCCCACGGTACGATCACGGATCACAAATGAAGGAGTAATGACGTACTCACGTTCTTTGTCAAGTATCCTGATGACGGCTTTCACCGCTGCGTCGTTTGCACCAAGCGCAACGCCGTCAACTTTATCAGTACGTACTACATTGTCCAGAATAGCAACGTAGTCGTTTACAAAGAAGGTGTCTTTCATTGCTATCGTAAACTCTTCGGTGGCACTCCATTGGCTTTCCTCCGTAGGATTGGTAACCATTGACACGTAAGTGTACAAGTCTTTGTTGTACTTACGCTGAATATCCGGTGACGAAATCAGACCCATCCGTGGGTTGATCTGAGCCCTTGGGTACAGGGTGAAAATCTTGCCCGATGGCTCGCGGTATTCTATTTCGTAGTAGAAGTTTTCAGGATAAATTTCCAGCGTATCCCCGGCTTTGTAGTAGGTCTTATCTTCCAAGGTAATATCGCGTAGTGCTACGGCGTGAAAATCATTCTCAACAATATCTACCCACTTCTGAGGTATATACTGCGGAATATCCCTTGGCTCTATCATCACATCGCGCCAGGTGAGCAGGTAGTCGCCCATTTGCTCGGGGCGATTGAGCCACAGCGTTACGTTTTCTTTATTCTCCTTGTTATCGTCTTTGGTAAATTCTTCCGACCTCGAAATCATCAATCCGGAATTGTTCAGAGAAACAACGTTGGTATAGCCGGAAGAGAACAAGATACCGATCAACATCAGGGCTACCCCAATGTGGGTGACGGCACCCCCAGATAACTTATAATTTCCCCCGATGATATTAAGAAGGATTGTTCCGTTGGCTACCACGGCAAACGTAGCAGCGGTCAGCAATGCTATGTACGAGATACTACTCACCCCACCCCAGGTAATAAAGATCGCGCTCAGAATCAGCGTAATCAACAGCGGTGGGTACAAAGTATTAAGTTTGTCCTTACCAGTACGTTTCCACCAGAAGAATTGACCAATTCCGGTCAAAATCGTGATCAAAGCAAAAAACCAGATCTGAAACTTGTTGTAGTGGGCCACGGCGTCGGTGGGTAGTGCTAAATTGAGCACGGTACCAAAGGACTCGGCAATGGCATTGTAGACCGGAATAGAAGTAGTAGCCAAAATCTGAAAACCCGATAGGCAAAGCAAAGTAGCTCCGATAAAAATCCAGAATTCCTGCGAGTAAGTAGATACCTCTTCTTCATCCGAAGGTAATGATTTCCAGCGGGCAATTAGTAGTCCAATGGAACCCAGCAGGAAGGTCAGAAGGTAAATCAGTAACTGGCCTGACATTCCCAGGTCGGTAAAGGAGTGTACGGAGGCATTTCCCAATATACCACTACGAGTCATGAACGTAGAGTACAAGATCAATACAAACGTGGCAATAGCCAGAATGAACGAGGTTTTGAGAGCCGTGGCATTTTTACGCCCAATAATCATGGTGTGAATTGACGCTATTAAGATCAACCAGGGCACAAAAGAGGTATTCTCAACGGGGTCCCAGTTCCAGTAGCCGCCAAAGTTCAGGGTTTCGTAGGCCCAGTAAGCACCCATCAGAATACCTACCCCAAGAATCAAGGCTGATAGCAATGCCCATGGCAAGGCCGGACGAATCCATTCGGTAATCCTGCGGGTCCAGAGGCCGGCCATAGCAAAAGAGAATGGAATAAGCGTAGAGGCAAAGCCCAAAAAGAGGGTAGGAGGGTGAATCACCATCCAGTAGTTTTGCAACAGCGGGTTAAGACCGTTTCCGTCTTTGGGTATGAAATCAGGGTTCATTTTCCAGACGGGTAGCTCTGGCATCGCTTCCCGAAGTAACAAGAAGGGTGTTGAGCCGACTTTAAGATCCAGACCGGGTATTACTACTCCCAATATCATAGAAGCCAAAAAGGCCTGAACAAGCGCAAAGATGGTCATTACCGGGCCTTCCCACGATTTATTGGTAAAGATCAAAATGAGTCCCAGGACCACATTCCAGAAAATCCACAACAGAAAGCTACCTTCTTGGTCTTGCCAGAAGCTAGAAATTACAAATTCGGTCGGTAAGGATAAGGATGAGTTATCCCAAGCATAGTGGTACTCAAAATAGTGGTTGCCGATAATCCAGTATAGACAAAAGACCACGATCCCGACCGCCACTGAGTGAATCAAAAAGGCTGTTCGGGCAAACTTTTTCCAAACGATTACCTCGTCGGGTCGGGTAGATGAAAGTACGGATTTGAAATATGCGAAGGTAGCTACCAGCGCAGCTACAAACGCAATAATCACAAACAGGTGGCCGGCATTTCCGTAAGCAGTATGAATCATAATTTGGAGGCTTGGTATTCGGTTGTTTCTAATTTCTCGTTGTTGTACTTAGAAGGACATTTGAGAAGAATTTTTTCTGCCTCAAAATGATTTTTCTCCATCCGGCCAATTACCACTACCTGCTCAGATCTATCAAAATCTAGGGGCTTGGGGCTGCGGTACACCACTTTTTGTTGGCGACTATCATTGTCGAGCAACGTAAACACAAAATAATTGGGGTCCAGTTCGGGTTGATAAGCCATTTCCATGATTTGGCCGGAAGCGTCTTTTTTAAGTTTCCCTACTACGTGGATACTGCCTTCATCACCACTCATGGCGAGCTCTTCGGCCTGAGTAAAGTTTACGTAGGTACTAGCGTCACCGGCGGTGGAAACAATGATTCCGATAGCAATGGCGATGACGGTAATGCCGAAAATATGAATCTTTTTCATAATAACTACTTGATATTAAGTTCTTTCTCTATTTTTGAGATTTTACTATCCAAACGAATCAGATAGGTAACAATTCCTGCAAATACAAGGGCAATAACCCCTACAACTACCCAAATTTTTCCATCAGCCCGCATTAGGTCGGCCATGGCTACATCTGATTGAACAGATTGTTGAGCGAAGAGGTTTATCGAAAACAAGCTTAGAAATACAAAAAGGGGCACTATGCGTTTCATGTTCTATTTTAATGTCGATTGGTAATACTTTTTGGCGAAAATCGGAAGAGTAACGCTACCCCGCGATTTCCATTCTTTCGTTGTTGATCCTCTGAATCGCTTTGGTCCGGTAACGCAAATTGCTGATCCAGACTCCGAGTAAAATCCAGCCGATACCCGCCGGATAAAATACTAAACGCATTTGACTGTCCAAATCGTACGAACTAAACGCCGGATTACCTCCGTTTCCCGGATGTAGGGAGTCAGTAAGGCGTGGTAATACAAATATCAACGGCAAAAATATAGCAAAAGCAAATATGTTGTACACTGCTGAAATACGAGCCCGGCGTTGTTCGTCTTCAAAAGAGCTACGTAAAAGCAGATAGGCAAAGTAAATGAGCATACCCACCGCTGCGCTATTCAGCTTCGGATCGTTTGGCCAGGGCTCTCCCCAAGTAAAATTGGCCCAAAGCGAACCAGTAATGCAGCCTAATACTCCAAAAAGGATTCCAGTCTTGGCAAATTCTGCCGATTTATCGTCGTCAGCCTGGAGATTTGAACGCAGGTAGCGAACCGAATAAACCATTGAAACCAGCAACATCGTGATCATGGCAAACCACATGGTAACGTGAAAGTACAGATTACGAATACTCTCGTTTAATATAGGTTGGCGGGGTACCGTGCCGAGTAACCCCTGAAAAATCGCGTAAAATAGCAGGATCACCGTCAGGATTTTCCACCAGTTATTTTTCATAATTATATTCAAATCAGAATTCTAAATTTACTTTCAGTTCGACAATCAACTTCTCCATAAATAGGGGAACAACAAATAGGAAAGTGCAATGACGATTGCATCTATCGCTAATAGGGTACTTATTTCATCCATACTAACACTCCGATCCAGTCCATCCAAGGCGTTCTTTGCTAATTTGATCGTCATCAGAAGCGTCGGTAAGATAATCGGGAAGCTCAGCACCGCCATCAACGTGCCGCTGTTCTCGGCCTTAGAGGCAATTCCGGCCACTAGGGTTAGTATTGAAGCAAACCCAACCGAGCCCAACGCAATAGCGACTATATACAACCCAAGGTCAATAACGGGGTTACCCATTACAAACACGTAGAATCCAAAACCAATTCCCGCCAATAGCATCATCAGCAGGCAGTTGTATATTATTTTGGAAATGATGATGGCTTGCGGGCTACTGAGAGTATAATAATAAAGTAAGCGACCGTGCCGCTCTTGGGCAAAACTCTTGGCGATGGCATTCACAGCCGTGAATAGCAGAATGATCCAGAGCAAAGTATTCCAGACAATCGGGGTCAAGAAATTACGCTTTAAATTGAAACTCAGGTAACAAACGAATACCGTGCTGATTACATACAGTAAAACACCACTTAATGCGTAGCGCTGACGCCATTCGAGGGCTATTTCCTTCCAGATTAAATTCTTGACTTCGTTCATGCGTAGCACTCAGCTGATGGCTAATGGCTTTCAGCTTTTGGGTATGTAGTTAAATAGCTGGTTTTTTTGCAATTGGTCCGGGAATAATCCGTCATTATGTACCATAGCAAACATATTGGGTTATGCTTTTGGGTTTTTAATATTACTTTCACCGAAGGTGATTTGCTGATTGCAAAAGTACGTCATAAAGGGATAGGGTAGAAACTACTTGATGAGGTTTTTCTATGACTTTCGGCAAGGCCATAAAAATTCATGATATAAATCATTTGATTATGTGCCTCTGAAGCCCTTTCTTTGTGTTTAATTATATTAAATCTAAATAAGAGTATGATAACCACCCGTAATCTAGCTGATCTGAAGAAGGGAGAAAGAGCGATCATTAAGTCATTTAGTGATCGTGACATGTCTCTTAAACTACTCGAAATGGGCTGTTTACCCGGTTGTGAGGTGCGCCTCGACGCCGTGGCACCCTTCGGAGATCCGATCTGCGTAAGGGTAGGTGGTTGCTACTGTTTATCACTCCGGCGCAACGAAGCCGCTAGCATCGAGGTGGAGTAATACTCCTTTTCATGTATCTTATCAGGTAAAATATTCAATTGAAACCCCACTTATATAAGATTGCTTTAATTGGCAATCCCAATTCCGGAAAATCGTCGCTTTTTAATCAACTCACAGGTTTACGTCAGAAGACCGGAAATTTTCCGGGAGTGACCGTGGAGAAAAAGTCTGGGGTCATACGCCTCAATTCTACTACTGACGCAGTTCCTGCCGAAGCTATACTCATTGATCTTCCTGGCATATATAGTATCTACCCAAAGTCTAAGGACGAACAAGTAGTCATGGACATTCTGGCTAATCCCAGCCATCCAGACTACCCGGATGCGGTAATTGTCGTAGCAGATGCTTCCAATTTACGGCGTAACTTACTTCTATTTACCGAAATTGCCGATCTTGGTTTACCCACGGTTTTAGCATTGAATATGTTGGACGTAGCCGAAAGCATGAACCTTCGGGTGAATGCAGTACAGCTCGCTATGCAACTCAATGTGCCCGTTGTGAAAATCAATGCCCGTACGGGGGAGGGATCAGCTAGTCTTCGGGAGGCCGCACAACGTGTAATTTCCGGTACTAAGTTGTCTAATAGCTATTTTCTTGATCCATCCGAGACTCAGGTCGCACTTGTGGATGAGGTGAAGGAAATCTACGCATTAAATAACAATTATCTGGCCATGCAGTACGTATGCCAGCACGATAGTTTTACTTTCCTTGATCAGTCCCAGCGCGAACATCTCGATGAGTTAATCGCCAAGTACGCATTTGATAAAACGGACTTTCTAGCCAACGAGACCATTACGCGTTACAAGCGCCTGAGCCCGATGGTCAAGAAAGCCGTTACCTCCGACGGTGAAAGTGATCAACCTGCCTGGACGCGGCGACTCGACCGGCTGCTGCTGCATCCCGTGTGGGGCTATGTAGCCTTTCTGTTGGTCTTGATGGTGATATTTCAAGCAGTATTTGCCTGGGCGTCTTATCCAACTGATTTATTGGACATTGGTATTGCCGAGGCAATTAGCTGGACTAAAAATACACTACCCGAGGGAGTGTTGAATGATTTACTAACCGATGGGCTCATGGCCGGAATCGGCGGGGTACTTATATTCATCCCCCAAATCGCCTTCCTGTTTGGCCTCGTGGGTTTGTTGGAAGAGTCTGGTTATATGGCTCGGGTCATGGTTATTATGGACAAACTCATGCGAAAGTTTGGCTTGAACGGGCGTAGTGTAGTGCCGCTAATTTCTGGCGTAGCCTGTGCCGTACCCGCCATCATGTCTACACGGAGCATTAATAATCCGTATGAGCGGTTGCTTACTATATTGGTAACACCCCTGATGAGTTGCTCAGCCCGATTACCCATCTATACCATCCTGATTGCATTGGTGGTACCAGATACTATGATACTTGGCTTTTTTAATTTACAAGGATTAGCATTACTGAGTCTTTATCTGCTGGGGGTAGTGGGTGCACTGGGTTCCGCCTGGCTGTTTTCTATATTTATTCCCCGCCTTGAACCGAGCTACTTTATCTTGGAGATGCCCACCTACAAGCTACCACGATGGAGTCATATTGGCATCATGATGTACGATAGTGTAAAATCTTTCGTGCTGGAAGCCGGTAAAATCATCGTGGCTATTTCAATTGTGCTGTGGGTACTAGCCTCCTATGGTCCCGGAGATAGTATGGAAAAAGCAAAAGAAGAGGTTTTAGTACGCATGCAGAATGCTGCCCCTGCGGAACAGGAAGCCGCTATAGCCTCCGCTCAGCTGGAGAGTTCCTATGCCGGAAACTTCGGTCATTTCATTGAGCCAGCTATTCGCCCATTGGGGTATGATTGGAAAATCGGCATTGCACTCATAACTTCATTTGCCGCCCGGGAGGTATTTGTGGGCACCATGTCTACCATTTATAGTATCGGGGGTGAGGCCAGCGAGGATGCTATTACCATCAGGAAGCGTTTAAAAAACGAAAGGAACCCGATCACGGGTGGACCTATGTACACACCAGCGGTTTCCTTTTCGTTGTTGGTATTTTATGTATTTGCCATGATGTGTATGAGCACCATGGCTACGGTCTATCGGGAGACTCACGGCTGGAAGTGGCCCATGATTCAACTAGTATACACCATGATACTGGCTTACGTCTCAGCGTTCATCACCTATCAGGTATTGAGCTAATTACCAAAGAACTCCTTTTTCGACTAGTGGGTAGATAAATCTAAAAATAATATAGGCAAAAATGAGTAAGGTCAAACTGCCCAGAACGGTGGCCTGATCCAATTCTAACTTTGAATTTTTCTTACCGGGATTGATTCCCTTCCAATTTCTTTGTGCTACGTCTTTCATCGTTTGTGTTATTAAAATGGTGTATGGAGCGTTTTTTTGTGTGGCTATAGTTAGCTTTTGGTTAAAGTGGCTAATTACACCATTAAATGCCCGTATAATCATAATATACGACAAGAAGAGTAGTTTAGTTGCACAATGGTTGGAAAACAGCCGAATAATTGAGCAAACGGTAAAGCAGACCACTGACTCTACGCTATATGGCTAGGTTATCAACGATATCAGAAGCAATCAGGGATGCCTGGCTTCGTAGGGCGGCGGCCCGGTCGCCGGCGGCACCGTGTTGAAATACGCCGAGAAGTGCCGCAGTTTCGTGGGAAAACCCTTGCGCAAGAAATGAAGTAATTACCCCCGTAAGTACATCACCACTCCCTCCGGTTGCCATTCCGGCATTTCCAGTGGCATTGAAACGGACCGTCCCGTCAGCAAAAATTACAGCTGTATGAGCCCCTTTGAGGCAGAGGATTAATTGATATTTCTGGGCAAAATCACGGGCTAGCTCGATCCTTTCGTAATCATCCCGGGAGTTACCAGCCAGTCGTTGAAATTCTTTGGGATGTGGGGTCAAGATCGTTTTTTTGGGTAATAGCCGGAGTAGATCTTTATTTTCAGAAAGGAGGTTTAGCGAATCAGCATCCCATACCATCGGAACCGTTGCATTTTCAATAAGCTCATGGAGTGCATGTAACGTTTGCGGATCTTTGCCAATACCTGGGCCTACCCCAATCGCTGTGTAGGGCGCCAGGTCCGGTAGGGTACTGATTAATTGTTCGTGAATGTCGGTGGAAGCCATAGCTTCCGGAACACTGATCTGAGCTATGGTATAGCCACAACGGGGAACATGCATCGTCAAAAGTCCAACTCCGGCGCGCAGGCAAGCCTTTCCTGCCAAGGTAGCTGCCCCCATTTTACCATAACTTCCCGCGACTAGTAGAGCGTGCCCATAGGTGCCCTTGTGCGAAAACTTTTCCCGGTCCCTTTTAAGAGAGGCAGCATCTGACGAATCAGTAAAGAAATAGGGAGTGTTGGCTTGTTGGATAAATTCCCGAGATAAACCAATGTCTACAACCTGCCAATCGCCAACGAAGGGATCATTTTGCGGAATCATGAAGGCAAGCTTTGGCAATTGAAAACTGATGGTATGATCGGGGCGGGTGATCGTATCCTCTTCCTCGATGGATTTGTTTGCGTACAAACCACTTGCTATATCTACGGATATTACTTTGGCAGGACTCTGATTAATGGATTTAACAACTTCTGCTAACAATCCACTTACCGGCCTGGTTAAACCCGACCCCAATAAAGCATCTATGATTATTGTCGAAGGGCTCAGAGTAGGGATATCTTTCCTTTTCTGAATGCTATGCACCGCCAGAGAGTTTTTGATACGGTGAAGATTCTTCTGGAAGTCCTCGGAGGGTGAGGCAGTATGCTCCACGACGTACACAGCGAGGTCATACCCTTTGGCACTTAAAAGCCGACCGATAGCTAGTCCGTCGCCTCCGTTGTTTCCTTGACCGCAAAACACCACAATCTGGTTGTGATTGTCGAAGTGAGCGCAGTACCAGCGTATAAAAGCAAGGGCAGCTCTTTCCATTAAGTGAATAGAACTAATCGGCTCATGCTGAATTGTATGGGCGTCGAGGGCGCGGATTTGATCAACGGATACTATTTTCATAATACGTAAAAATAGTGATTACTTTCATATACCAAAAAGTAAGTTTATCTTTGCACTCGTTTTTTATAGGACTGTTTTGAATGAAGGGGCGTCACCCCGTCCGCTGGGAGCAGACTATCACATTTTTATTCATAAAATATCGTCATGAGCGAATTAATTAAACTCGTAGAAGCAACGGTCGAGAACCGTAAGGCTGAGTATCCTGATTTTAAATCAGGCGACACTATCGTTGTACACGTAAAGATCAGAGAAGGTAGCAAAGAGCGTCTTCAGTTGTTCCAGGGAACTGTAATGCAACGTCGTAATCTTAGTTCAACCGGAGAAACTTTTACCGTACGTAAAATTTCAAACGGAGTAGGTGTAGAGCGTATCTTCCCTATTCTTTCCCCTACCATTGCTAAGATCGAACTGCTTCGTCGTGGCAAAGTACGTCGCGCACGTTTGTTCTATCTACGTGGTCGTCAAGGTAAGGCAGCTCGTATCAAGGAATTAAAGACTACTAAGTAAGCGATTCGCCTTAGTAAGTTTGTTTGAAAAGCCCTGTAAGAATCAAATCTTGCAGGGCTTTGTTATATCTCACAACTGTTGAATTATTAAGTACCGCTATGACTATTCAATTTGCTAAATATCAGGGGACCGGAAATGATTTTGTCATGATTGATGATCGCACCGAGAGTTTTCCTATTTCGCAGGAATTAATTGCTTATCTGTGCCATCGTAGGTTCGGTATTGGCGCCGATGGGCTTATATTACTGCGTAACGAAGTAGGCTACGATTTCAGAATGGACTACTTCAATGCCGATGGCGGTGAAGGTAGTATGTGTGGTAATGGTGGTAGGTGTACCGTACGGTTTGCGCACGATCTGGGACTTTTTGAATCGAAGGCGTCTTTTTTGGCGGTAGACGGTCCCCACGAGGCCACGGCGGAAACTGATCTTATCCATCTTAAAATGAGTTCGGTGCAAGGAATTGATAAGCATGAAACTTATGATTTTCTCAACACTGGCTCTCCTCACTATATCGCTTATGTTGATAGCGTGGATCAGACGGACGTAGTAACGATCGGTCGGGCGGTTCGTTATGGAGATATATACGGACCAAAAGGCGGGACTAATGTCAATTTTGTCGAAGTGATGAAAGGTAACCATCTTAAAGTGAGGACCTACGAGCGAGGCGTCGAGGACGAAACGTATTCTTGCGGGACTGGCGTAACCGCCTGTGCTTTATCCGCTCATGCTCATTATAACTGGAATGGCCCTATTCAGATTGATACCGTGGGGGGTAAGTTACAGGTAGCGTTCCGAGAGGTAGGGCCCGCTAAATTTGAGGATATCTGGCTGATCGGTCCGGCCGTTAAAGTATTCGAAGGAGCGGTTGTTGCCTGACGATAGGCAAATTCAATGATAGTAATCATTCTACTTCAAGGATACCGCCGTGCAGGTGTAGAATTTTCTTATCCTCCCAAGTAGTCACCCGGCAATAATCCATGGCGGCTACTTTGCTACGTACCCCGTTGGTACAAACCACGATTATGGTAGTGTAATGTATTATCGCGGCTCTTCGTTCGCGGATTTTCGCCAGTGGTATGTTAATGCCACCCTCATTAAACTCATCAAATTCCCAGGGTTCGCGTACATCAACTACGATTATGCCCGGTTGTTCTTTGAGTAATTTAAGTTCAGGGAGTGTAATATCGTAGTAGGTTTTCTTGGTCACAGTATACGATTAGGTTTATTAGTAGTGGGGAATTTCGCTTAGAAGTTGTTTGAGTTAATCTTATGTTCTGTCTAAAATAGCACTTTTCAGCCAATCCTGTGTTAGAGAAATCCTCACGGCGCTGGTCGCCCGGTTGGCGCTGCCAAACTCCGGTTTCTGCGCCTTGTTTTGATAAAAAATCACTAATTTTGGTTCTAAAAATTTAACTTAGTAACGATTAAAAAATAACTTGGTAAAATTGCTTTTCACCTCACGACTAACTTACATTGATCAGCGAAGACGAAATCAGATATTACAGTCAACTGGACGAGCGCCAGCAGCGGGTTTTCCTCGGCTTGAAAGCCAAGTCGCTGGGAAGCAGCGGTGTGCGGGTCGTTAGCGAGGCCTTTGGCGTTGACCCCAAGACCGTGCGCAAGGGGAAACAGGATCTGTCGGTTCTGCCTGACGAGCCGCCCCGGCGGGTGCGCCAGGCGGGAGGGGGTGCAAAAAAAACTAGAACGGCACCCCGAGTGGCTGGAAGCCTTCGACCGCCTGCTGGAGGGCAGCACAGCGGGCCTTCCGCAGGACGAGGGGGTGAAGTGGACCCACCTCGACCGTGGCCAGATCGTGGACCTGCTCGCTGGTGAAGGCCTAAAAGTCAGCCGCT